>JGI24021J15306_10012930_pt1 | contig 10381 bp, 9 predicted proteins | sample Ectturendosymbi1_FD_15306 | JGI IMG/M metagenome (IMG submission 15306) | reverse complement strand
TCTTTCCTTCAGCATCCAGTCCGTTTCGCTTGACTGACTTTTACTTGTTACTTGTTTTTAAGGCTTGTCTTGACATCCATTCCACTTAACTATTTACTACCACTGCTCATAAGTTTTTCTTTGCAATTTGGTATCCGCAATTTTATCTCATTGTTCACATGTCATAGTCAGTTAATGATGTTTGCACATTCACACATCAAATGCAATTTCTCTGTTGATCCATTGATCACAATGTCACTTTCAGAACGTGAATCATCAATCTTATCATCGTTGTATAGTTCTTCAATGTCTCTAGTCATGTTGTAGTCATTTGTGACTATAACATTGGCTTTCCCGCAATTCAAGACGTACAAGTAACATGGGCGTTTCAGCAAGTCACAAAACTGTCAACAATAGGTTATAATATTTGGCTGCGCAACTCCTGTGAACTTTTCTTTTACCTGTTTGTTTTGGTCCTTCCCTTGCTGTGAAATTATTATTTTCCCAGCCTGACTTTTTTGACCCTAAAGCATAATCAGAGTTTATCAGTTGCGAGAAACAAGCGTTATTCTGTCTCTGTTTTGCTCCAACCTGTGTAGTGATAAACCCTATGCATTATATTTGCTGTTATACTCTTCTTACGATACAGAACCGTCGCCAGAAAGTCTTTAACAGGGGAGATTTTTGTTTGTGGAGGGGGAGCTTGACATTGTAAAAACTGACAAAGCTCCACTGATTCATAGTGTTTCATATTTCAATTTGGGGGTACTTGGAGTATTGTTTGGGGGGCTAAGCCCCACACACCCCTTGACGACGGGACTGTTACGATATTGTGGTTACTCTTGATTTACTGCAGTGTTATCGTAAAATGGCCGGGTAAGTCATGACTTCCCTTTTTTTTCAACTAGCCCTTTCCAAGTTAATTTGTCGCTTGGAACGTCGAAGACAAAAATTTAACAGAAAAAATGCGAAAGATTTGAAAACGACTGTTTTACAGTCTATTGCATGCATGGTGTAAACGTTGTTGCTAATTGCCTTCGTTTTATCCCGCGACTACTGCATGAACACTTGCAGGGCGCTCTCCTCACTGTTTTATGTAAGTTATGTGTAAGGACTCACTCATTTATAAAACCTAAAATTTCATTCATTGCGCTTCGGAATGACCCATACAGCCGAAACAACTGTTTTTGACAGGTATTCTGGACCAATTCGGTGTGATGCTGTCACTTGAGGAAGCTCGGAATCTGATGATCAAGTACGACCTTGGAGAGCGTGCGACTGGATTTTGCTACCGCGATTTTCTTCGACATTTCATTTTGACTCTGAAGCCTCAGGAGGAAAGTCTTTTGCGAAGACCGAAGATTCCCATGGCTAAACTTCCGGTAAACTACATTTTGATACCGATTCCTAGGTATACCACACAACAGTGTGTTGCAGAAAGTAATTAGAGTCTAATATTAGATTATGCTATAGTTGATTGATCTGCATAAAAATTGAAGCTTGGCGAACAACATGCTTTGGCTATTTTTAAGAAAAAAGGATAAAACTGATGCCACCACTCGACCTTGTTCGTGTGAAGCACATTCGAAAAGGGATTTTTGTGATACGCACACATCAACAAAGTGTAGAAGTTTGTCGAAGCAATGCTTCTGTTGTTAAAATAGTGACACTAAATATGATTAAGTTTCCGCTAAAATTGCGGCGCATGCAGTGTTGAAAAAACTGGTGGCGTCGCAGTTAGACTTGTAATTTGGTGATTCATATGCTTCTTTCCATCCAGAAAAGTGTATAACTCCTTTTTTATGCAATAGCAGCGTATGCTACAATGATACACCCAAATTAACTTAGCGCACATCAACCACATAAATCTAATGGCAAAGAAATACACACCATTTTGGGCCAGGAACAGGACAGGTGTCGGCATAGTTCTTTGTGGCGCGAAGCCAAATTAATGTTCTGCAATTTCGTTTTCCCTGGAGCCGCAAAACAGAATTAAATTTCAAATCATGGCTTACCTTATTCTTTTTTTAAGCCAGGGCTGGGGAACCTGCGCCCCGCTGGCCACGTGCGGCCTCATAACCATTTAACGTGACTCAGGTCAGAATCTTAGTTACCCAAACTTTATTGCATATGTGTACTACTGAAATAAAAAATCACGGCAAAACAAACATGTGTAATTGGTTGGATATTCATCACAAAATAAAATTTAGAATTTTTGCACCCAACTTGTAATATTCCACACGTTATGAGGCCCGCTATTGTAAATAGTTTCCCTGCCCATGATGTAACCAAATTGCATCAAACGTGATTGTCCATCCCATTGGCTCTAGTAGAGAATGCCAGTCTCGTACTTCGAGTTTCTGGTAACAACGTTTTGTTGCGCTTGGGCGAACAATCATTCCAATCACTTCAGCATATGTCAAGTTTCCCGTTTAATTGAAAGCAGCCTCGTCACAATCTACAGCTTCCAAGCAAAAATTTGTAGCTTTTCACATACTTGGGCTTACCTGTCAGCGTCCCCGAGTCAGGACATATGTTGCATGTGTGTATTGGTAGAAATAAGTGTAAAATAGGCAGTGTAGTCCCCAGTGCACATTGGAATTCACACAAAGCAATAGCTTGTTGGTTCATTGCATTACAAGTGCCCTTGAGAGTGAAGTTAATTAGCTTCACTAAGGTATATCACGAGGCAGATTTTCATCAGTGTATCGCTCTCAGCTCATAGAGTGCTGCTGTGCAGACAAACAAAATGCCGCAAAAGAGCTAATTTGGGAATGCGAGGCATTTTTGACTGTTTGGAATAAAATGCTGTAAAAACTCGGATGCGCTTGTGATATCACATTTAACCGATCTTCGCTCTGACCAAGTAACCATTAAATATGCGTTTTCCGAATGCAAATTGCAATTCACATTTCATTCTTGTCAAAACATGCAATTCTCGCTGGGGGGAAAAGTGTGGGAAATCGTTTGACAGAGGAAACGAACGGCATTGTTTCCGTCTTGAAAAATGTTGCTAAATTTCGATGCGTCATTTAACTGAGTTTTCTTTCTGTAGTTCCACCTCACTTCAGTTGCAAGCCGCATTGCAATTCTTATGAAACGTAAACCATCAGTTCAATGATTTTGATCTTTTTCATTGCTGGGTGCAATCGGACTCCTTCCCGTGAGCCTATGCCTCTGGACAGGCCCGCAACCAGGGAGGCAACCGGGAAATTTCCCCCAAAAATTCACAATCATTGTTTCTCCCCGAAAATGGTACAACAAGTTGCAATCGTTCCCCCCGAAGATACTAACTGATTGCGGCCCTGCCTCTGGATTCTGAACTGAAAAACTGCGCTATCGAGAGAAAGCGTTGTGGATTTTTTATTGATCTTACATCACTTCTTTGCTTTCCGAAATAATGTAATACCCAGCAATGCTGCATGAAAAGTTATGTTCAATATGCCATGGCATGGTCTGCGAAAATATAGCCGACTTGTCCACTGTCAGCAGACTAGCAAAATTGTTGCTCGGCCCGTAAAGGTGTGGGACGTGGTTATTTAAACTGTGCGGATCTCTTTTAACAACAATATTTCGCATGCATACAATTTTTTAATGTTGACGGCTTATAGTTTTCTGTTCAATCATTTCGTAAAGGATGTTGATCTCTTTTCCCTTCGGGCTCTAATTTAGGAGTTTCATGAAGGTGTTTCTAACTCTTGCTTGAAGTTCACAAACATAATTGAAACTTGAATGTCTTTGACGAAATGACGAACCTTGGCTACCCTACAGTAGTCACATCTTGGTAAGTGATTATTGACAATGCACTACTCCAGAGATTAAGTTGAACTGATAGAAGGTTAATTGTTCTGCCAGTACAATCGTGATGTGGGTTATTGTCTGATTGACATGGTAACGTTTCATGGTTAATATCACGCACTTGTTGCAGCTGGATACCGGAAAAGAAAGCGAAAGCTTCATCGAAGCTATGGTGAATTTACGAGAACGAATCCTACAGTGCTGGAAAGAGATGCGACGCGCGCTTCGCATGATTGACATCAGAAAGGAAGGTTGTGTGTCACCCGGTGCCTTCAGACAGGTAAATCATTTTGAATGTAATAATGGCGTACCCGTAAAGGTCAGGATAGTTAGAGGCTCACACTAAAAATTTTGACGGCCTTTGATGTCCCTGCATCTCTGCTTACATGTGCGTGTGGTACCAATCACCGGATATATGATGAGAGGAGCTAAGTCTTCCTATCTGTCAAAACAGCGAAAGGTGGGAAGGCTTCAGGCTTTGATGAATCCGCCCTGAAATCTTTAAATCATTGAATAGAGTTACTGGGCCAACTCGTGTGTGTCAAGTCGCATGGCGTTCTGTGAGGTCACCGAAAGATTGGCAAACTGGACTTATCATCCCAATGTACAAGCAAGGGTATAGGAAACAATACAACAACTACCGAGACATTTCTCTCCTCAGCCTTCCAGGAAAAATGTATGCCAAGTGGCTTGGCGAAAGATGCTGCAAAATATTTGTATTCTATTCAAGTAACTGGTCTCTTCAAAGGTGATAAACAAGCGAATCAACCGGCAAATAGGAAATCGATTTTACGTAACACATTGGACATTATACTGTTACGTGGTTGAGTATTCATGCGTTTGTTTAACTCCTACGAATTTCTTTTTGTGAGTGGGCGTGAGATTCAGTTCAGTTTATTCGGGAAACTCACAAAAATAAAGAAGATGAAACAATCAAGCAAACTAACATACATCATAAGCATAATAACACTCAGGTTTCTGAGTCAGAACAAGATTAAGTCATCTTATTGTAGTGTGTCAAACTTTGGTCACGTACAGAATAGCATCACAATCAAAATCATGTTTGTGTCTTCCCAGGGTACCTAATACAACCAGGTAGTTTTCTAGTTAGGTCCCCCACTAACCTAATGGTTAGAAAGAGTTATATTAATGAGGTATATATAAGGCAGGGTATAATTTAGGATGGTTAGCATTGGTTTAGGAGGTATAATTTATGTTTCTTTTTGAAAGTATAAAAAGGTTCTACTTTTAACTTTGGATACAAGACTCCCAAATCTTATCTCTAATATAAGCAAGAGATTTTTGTCCAGTAGCGGAGTAGCCTATCTTTTCTTGGGAACGATATATTCTTGAGGTGTTTTTGTCTATAATTATATGAATGTATATTGTCCAACTTCGTGAATAGTGTGTTAAAGCTGATGGTTGACAGCTATACTTGAACTGATGCATCATTTTAGTTATTTGCAACTTGTAAAAGTCATTAAAATCTAAACTTTTAAGCTGTGCATACAGTTTTTCAACATTTGCTCTATATGAACTATAAATGTAATCAATATTATAATTTTATTCTTTATTGTTCTCATTGGTTTGAGCAAGTATGGTGAAGCTGATCCCCTGAGGGATAATTGTAGTGCTCTGTCAAGCATCGCAGGAACATAAGAGTGTGCAATGCAATGATTGAATAAAAACACAGGTGAAATAGGCAGATATTAAAATAGAGAGGACAAAAAAATAATGTAGTTCTTTTTTCCACTTCCATCACAGTGTTAGTTTTCAGGCGAGTATACTAATATCACCAATTACTGACTAGGTGCTACGTCAATTTGCTATCAATTTGTCCGAGGAAGACTTCTATCATCTTCTTTCATTTTACGACCACGAGATGAAAGGACGCATTCCGTACAATGAATTCATCCGAGCTTTCTTGCAGTGACATCACGGCGAGTACTTTTGCATCCGTGAAAACGACTTCGTTCGCGGTATGCAATTGGAAGTATTTTCTGGTCGTTTTTCTAACCGAACGTTATTTCGCTTGTGTTGTTCGCAGAGTTTTAATTCCTTCGTGTACCGCTAATTGGCTCGCCTGTGATCCTGTAAGTTGCTGTTGTTTGCCCAACTTGATTTGCTTCTGTTTTGAGTGTATCCCGCTTACCTAGAGCAATTAAGTTGTAACAGTTTCTGCAAGCAGTTTCTGTTGAAATGTTAAAAACGCAAGCTGATAGAAACTGGTTTAGATTGCAGCATCAGGTCTGTATCGGGTGTGGATAGTGTTGTTATTGCGTGAAGCATCTGGCATTTAGACTGTGGCCGCATGTGAAACGAATTCAAAATTAAAAACTTGCATAGAAAAGACTCTCGAAGTATCAGTAACGCTGCTGCACATGCGTTCTCGATGATTGCATTGCGAAATATTAAAGAGATGAATCTACATGTAACTTTAGTAGTATGGTACTAAGCCATGAAATCTTTAAGTAACTTGACGGTCTTGGAATTGTTCATTGAACGTTATGCTCAGCACCTGTACTGCCAACACTTTGATGACCCACCTACCTTACGTCCACAAATTTGAAAGTACACCTGAGTGTGCTTTCTGTGTATTATATAGACCAGAGTGCGATTTCGTTTCAGGAATTACTAACATTTCGAATAGAGTCGCTGATCCATCTCATTAGTGACAGTGAAATGCTTGATTCTTCCCCACCGCACTGTAGCTAGAAATACATCATTTTGCGCTAAATTTCGTTGCTTTGCCTAGATGGATAGGTGTTGTAGCGGTCTTGTCAAACGAGAGTATCATCCACTGTGAGTCGTTTATACATGGCGACCATCTTATTACCTGATTTCTGTATACTTTGAATTTTTCACACGCCAAATAGATGACTGATATGCTTGCACACTGTGTGTTCATGTTGTTGAAATGGACGGCATGCACAACGACCTAGCTCAGATGCAAGACTAGCTTCAGCGGGCCTCACTTCTCGCAGCTTGACATACGCTACAATGGAAAAATTGCCAGTATAAATTTTCAACACAGAAATCTTTTAAAATGCATCAAAATTGCACATGTCTGGTTTCCATCCAGCAACTCATTGGGTGACTAGCAACAAGTGACTTCGGGCTTGAATGCCTTTAAGTTTAGACATAAAAATATGGTCGATTAACGTTTTTCATCTAAAAAAGCAACCCGCCGAGCGGGCTCCGCACAGGGCGACTGACACTGTGTAAATGAATGCATGCAAAATATCGAGGAATTTAAGCATGAAATCGGAATTGAAACAGCACACTGGCAACTTTGATGTTGGGACCGGCCATAAAACTGTAAGGTCGACAGCGGACTGAGCCCAGCAGGGTAATGTTCTGGACATACAAGAGCCTTGCCAATTGTGCTCTGCACTCGGTTGAAATCTGAGTTATCCGCTCACTTTAGGACCTGGTTTATCTCACTAACTGTTGATTTTTTGTTTCCGAAAAGCAGTCCTCTAGACTGATTCTTACATTTCTACTTCAACTTGTCGATTATGTAAGATGTCAAAAAGTCTTTGTTCAAGGTTATTGTATGAAAATACAAATGCATAACTTGTAACAAAAGGCTTCGCGTTCCTTTCGCTCACTCTGGGATCTGTCATGATGTAAATATTCTGTGATTTAGGATCAGTTTCATGCAGCTCTTTCAATCGGGTTGATCTGAGTTACACCACACAACGGAACCACCAAGACCGCAAGCGAATAACGAAAACCGCAAACGTTGCAGCTGATATGTCCTACACACTGAAATACTTACGAACAGTTTAATTAAAAGCAAAAATGCTCTGAACCTGCTCAGGAACCAAATTCTAAACACTGGAATGTTCGATGAAACCAGGCCCGTTACCAGGGGGGTGAATCCCCCCTTGCAAAATTTTTCAACCCCCCTGGAAAAATTTGTTGGACATAGTTTGAAAATATTGGACATAGTTTAAAAAATTTGAGAAAACTCTTCGCCCCACCTGGTGTCCCAAGCTGGTTACGGGCCTAGATGAAAGTGTGGCGGACTGCTAGGCGTACAAGAATGGAGACTACTTTTGCTTATGTAGCGGCGTTGCGTACTGTATTTTATTTCATTGGCCTGGCGTAGTACTGCTGGCTGGCAGACCCCAGGTTTTGTTAAACAAACTGCAAGGCATTGTTAGTTTTCTAAGGTTCAAAGATATGTTATAAATTTTAGACTAGAGGAAACTTCACAGCTACCACCAGTTGCGTCCCTGCCAGTGATGGGTTTAGGATTGGGGAGCCCGAGGCAAGACAAAAAAGGAGGCCTCTGATGACGTCATCATACTCAGCCAACCGTGATAAGAACTTTTGATCAAGCCTAAGATACGGCCACCCAAGGGTACGTTCCTGAGATTACGGCATGACTGACATAGCAGAAGGAGAAAATGCAAAACGGTGTTCATGATACAATTTTAAAAACACTTAAAGTTGGGAAGACAAGACTGGCATGACATAAAAGTTAGGCGATAGCAAGTTGGCATCGCCTCTGTAGCTGCATTCACCATCAATAAACTACAGAGCTCCCCCATTGAAAATTTGCACTTTCCCCTGAGAAAAAATGCTTGGTAGTTGGTATGCTCAGTTTGTTCAGTCATGTCTTTATGGGAATCCATGAAACCATAAGCAACAACCAAGATTTCAAACACTAAATGTGTTTTAAATTTCATCCTTTTAATTACAAGAATATAACACACAAAAGCATCCAACCTGAGACTTGTTTTGGAAAGCTTTGAGGCTGGATGAGTCAAGGCTGCCGTCATGTTGCATTGACACTAGTTGTTTGAAAAATGGGCAAAAGTAAGAAATAATGCATCGTATACCTTTTCGCAAACAATTCTACTACAGCAAGTAGCCTAAACAATTTGTTAAATCTATGCTAAGAAAAAACGGGTCAAGTTAAACTAGCTAAGAGCGGGAAAAAAAATAAACATCACCTAGGAAGTCTACCTCAAACCAACCATTTACTAGTCAAGCTTGAAGTAACCTGTGACCTAAAGCATGGGGTAAATTCAAACCACCTAAGATACCTGAAATATCTGCAGAAAAAGTGAGTACTGACAAAATTCTATTTGAATAAGGACGAGAGTTTGCACAGACTTTCGAAACGTCATTTGAATAAGACAGGGGATAGTGTTGTATAGTGTTGTAATAGTGTGTGTAATCACCTAACTAAATACTGTATCAAACAATATGCAACTTGCTGCTGAATATTGATGTATTGATATTGGATATAAAGAAACCACGCATGATGAATGAGGCTACATGGGGAAAATCAAGTTCAAAAGAAGAAAAAAAAATTCAATCAACTCTGGCAAGGTATCCAACAAATGAAAGGAAACAATGCTCACTCAGAATGGAAAACTGGACAAGCTAACTAATATCACACAAAATCTTGAGAACAAGCTAAACGGAATACAAAAAAGATGGTTGAATTAGAAAACAAGTTGAATGAGTTTGAAGAAATAAGAACAACTTCGCGATGAGATGGTTCAGAAAACAAATCTGCTTGTCTTCCAACTTGACAGACAAGAACAGTACACAAGAAAGAAAATATTCTTATTTATGGAGTAGAAGAAAATAAAGAAGACAACGATGATGGGGAAAAGGTCTTGTTCAAAAGAGCAGATGAGCTCGAAATCGATCTCAAAGATAACGAAATACAGAGAGTACATCGACTAGGAAAAAAAAGAAGAAACAATGAGAATCCACGCCCAATCATTCCAAGATTTGTGTCATACAAAAAAAGAAACGAGTTTCTTACTAACAAACGGGAAATCAAACATATCGAAGGAAGACAGCACGTCTTCGTTTGTGAAGATCTCACACCTCTACGGTACAAGCTACTGAAGTACATGCAAAAATCCTATTCTGATACGTTTATCTCTTGCTACACTCGAAATGGCAATATGAAAGCTAAGCTCAAGACATCTGAAAAATGGGTCACCGTCGCTTCACCTGATGACCTCTTCAAACACGGAATTAATGTTGATTATAAACAGATGGGCTGTGGCGAAATACTTAACAACTAACTCTACCGCAAGGATAGTACCTTCCGCGAATTCTGAAACAAAACGTCCAGTGCAAGCAACTATTCGTACTTGAATAACAAATTGCCAGAAGCAAAATACATACGTAAGTGTGTTAATTTTATATGTTGGAATGCTTTTTCTGTTCTGAATATATGGCTGCTGGCGTAGTAGTACAAAGTGAGCTTCCCACCTAAACCTAGATGAATGAACTGTAAACATTCAATGCTCAATTGCTTTCTGATTGTGAATGCTTAACAAGCAACAACCGTTCTGACAGCGATCTGCAAGTTGCTTTACCAAAAGCACGTTCGAACCCAGGTGCTAAAATGATAAAACATAGTGCAATAGAAATCTGGTCAAGAATTCCTTTAGAAATAAAAAAATAAAACCTGTTTGGCACCTTTTTTGGAGGAGTATAAGAAATAAGAATGATGTATAACTCGGATAATAGAAATATATTCTGTGTTCTTATTGATTGGTGTACATAAACCAAGTGGTTTGATTTAATTACGTAACGTTGTTACAGTGGAAACTGTCAAATAATG
>JGI24021J15306_10012929_pt1 | contig 10381 bp, 9 predicted proteins | sample Ectturendosymbi1_FD_15306 | JGI IMG/M metagenome (IMG submission 15306) | reverse complement strand
TGCAGCAACCGGTGAGCCAAACGTGAAATGGGGGGCACCGATGTCAAATGGGGGGACCGGGCACCACTGCCCCCCGCTGGCGACGGCCCTGCCGCGGGGCCCCGAAATGCGCGAAGCCCGTAGCAATTGCTACATGTGCTACTATTGTTAATCCGGCACTGACTCAAACCCTCATCGAGTGGCAAACTGCTTGTAATTATCGTCAGTGGTCATTTCAGAATATTGGCAACTTCCGCCCAAGCGTTTTTCAGGAATTTCCACGTTATGTTTAGAAGTTAGTGGTGTGTGCTAATATTAGCGTGCCGTAAAGCAAGATTCCGTCACTCAGAAAATAGATGTTTGGGTGTGGTGACTTTTTGCATTGAGCAATGTAATTTTAATGTAAGCGTTCACGAAATAGAAAGATCCACAACCATTTTGAAGTTATCAGCTCAGATTTCTTTGTCTCTGCCTACACTTGACAGTTTCTGAAAACTGATCATTGCTTAATGTTAATTTTGAAAAAACATTGTTTAGGTCAGCTGCAAGCCATTCGAAAAATGACATTTTCGCGATTGATATGCGATACGGTTGGCAGAACCAAAACCATTCAACCGAATCCTTTTCTTCAGGCCTCAGTTCCGGGCAATAGCAGAAAGCCTTGCAACCATTTTCCGCAGCTTGATTTAAACCCTTGGATTTCTAGTCATCTTCAAACGCATAGAAAAGGTATTACCATATCTAGTTTTGCAATTTTTGCAACATTGTTGGCGGCTTTAAGTTGGTGCCCGATAGCACGAACCTGCAACAAGCAAGTAATAAACGGATTGAATTTATTTCTCAGTTTTTTGTGTGTACCTATCAACTTGTCTGAAAAGCCAAAGTTTGAGCATTTTCTAAAAACATTCTTAATGGAGACGTAGATTCGACTTTTTAATGCAGCACCAATCAACTGTACAAAATTTTTTCAAAACACGTTACAAACTATTGCCAAGATCATTGCCCCAGAATGATTGATACTCCGGAAATTTACAGTAACATCTCCGAATTTGATCTAAACAAATGTAATACTTCAGTGCATCCACAATTTAAGTGAAGCAAAGGTCCGTGCGTGATGCTGGTTTTTATGAAAGCTGTTAGGCTTACGTTAAAATACTGGAGTCGCCACAACTGATATAAAAACGTAAATCTCGCGGTTGTTGGGAATGGCTCAGAACTTTAGAAGAATCCAAAAGTTTTTGTTGTACGACCTCGACAGGTTGAGTAGGCATATGTTTTGTGGCACTGATGTAAAAAAAGCTACGTGATACGTCATGTTGTATAAAAACGCCATATATATTTTCTTATTTTTTGATTTGTCACCTCTGAAAAGTACATTAACCTCATTTACAAAAACTGTATTGTTGGATTGAAAAGCTAAATAACAAACGCTTTGAATTTTATCTAAAAATGAGACATACAAACTGGTAAACAATAAAAATGTTTGCAGAACAGGGCGCTTTAGAAAGTACGGCTTGGTTTCCACTATTCTTGGAATCCGGCTGGACCTTAGATCCCGTGGAAGCCTTGAAATACTTTCTCCAGTACCGCTCTGATGACGTATGTCACAACGTCGTTGAATCCGAGACACGCGACGTTCAAGGAAAGAGCCAGATTCGCTTCAAATGCCCTCCAGGAACTATAAGAGGATCCGATTATCCACCGTCGGATGTCAAGGGCGGTTAGTGAGGGTTTGCTGGAACCACATCTAAGCCAATGAATGAATTTGAATCTGTAACGCTTGCATGTAACAATGCTTTCGTTGTCTAAGATCTGAGCTAAAGTTTATTTTAAGTTGTAAACTGCAAAGGCAGAATCACTTATTCTGCAATGAAGGGATTAGTAAAATATCTAGAAAAGAAGACATAGATAGAACCTAGCAACTCTACCCAACTATAGAGAGATAATACCTCTTGTTTCTTAATATCTACAGAAATGCGATATACCACTCTTCCACCACATGAACTATGTCAACAGCAAACAATAAATCGCCCTGTGCCGCTGCATTCAAGCACAACTTTTTTCTGATCCAGCATACAGTATTTCTGCCATGAAACTGGTTTGCACAAAATATATTGCTTGTTTTGAATAGACACAATTTTGCGTATTTTTTTATGAAACCACTTTTTCCTACCAGTACAACGACGACTTTTTAAATGCAAAAAAGTTTGCATTTTGCCTGATTGGTATCAGATGGTAAAAGTTTTGTCAAAGATACCATTTCAACGATTTTTTCTCAACAATCAATTAGAAACAGCATTTGAATGTTTGCACATTTCTGATAGCAAGCAATCCACATTGTTTAACACCAAATGTGGTTGGCTACCTTGATTTTGTTTAAAAGATCTACTTTTCCAAGGGCTATTTTATGTTGCTTGGCCACTTCCACGCACTGCTAATGAAAATTAGAACACATATTTCAATGATCCTGAAATTATCTTTCATCGTAAAATACACTTGAGGTCCACGGTAAAAATTTCTGCCGTTGCTGTTTTGCAGCGTTATGGACAGATTGGGAGGATAGAGCGGATCCGACGTTCGCTTTGTTTAACGACGAGGAACGGCGAACTCCGAACCACAAATGTGTCCGACCTATCGCTATTCAAGCTCAGACCGTAAACGCGGTAAGTGCTTCGGCGAGGGAAAATCCGGAAAGCGGTTTCGTGGTTAAAGGTTGCTTATTTTTCTTAAGCAGGGCTACACAACCTTTACGCAGTTGCCGACCGCGTTACGTTTATTTTTGTGAATTACGGCCGCCACTGAGTCAAATTTTTGTATATTTTTTTGCATTGCTTCTAATCTGCTTCCACACACTGAGCCTAGTCTGCTTCTGCACGTCCTTTGGGCCATCTTTCTATTTTAAGCATCTCGGTACAATAGACAAAGAGTTTTATTAATGCACAGCCTTCGTAACTAATATTTGAAATGGCATGTGCAATGTGCACGGCCGCGTAAATTTCTACCGAAGGCAGCAGGTTGTGCAACCCGTTCTAAACATGACATAAATCAAATAAAATCATTGCTGACTTTGTTGTAGGTTGTTATGAGATCAGTGGCTTACTTTGCATAGGCCAGCGCATTGTTTTAAATTGGACCATAGCAGTGCTACAGTAATTAAAGATCACGTTAGTTGCTGTCACAATTTCATTAATGTCACGTAATATTTGATACAAAAATTCACTATCGCAAAAAGCACATTTTCCGTTTTCTTTGGGTAATTATAAAGCGGAAGTTACAGTCATTATTCTTCGCTATTTCAGTCTTACAATGACAACTGTGACGCAAGAATTAAAATCTGTTGACTAACGAGGAGAGCTGCAAACAATGAAAATACTATAGAGGCAACTTTGAAGCAAAATAATGAAAAGCAAGCCCGTGGTTTGGGCAAATGCCGGTGTTGGTTAAGATTTTCGCACACCTAGACCAAATGGGGCGCAAACGAAACACATGACCTATGCAGCCCAAATCAAATTAAAAAATACAAATGCGTTTTCAATCCTGCATTAGCTTGTCCATTCTGACCGAAATTAAAAGCTGAGGTCGTACATTTCTTGTTTCATTTTTAAATAATTTTCCGTTACTGCCACATTGCAAAGAGCCAACGCAGGGCAAAGGTACCTAAAAGTTCCCTGCACGGCCACTTTGCCAAAAAGATTTGGCAAAATATCAGGAAATTCCACAATTCCATGCTCCCCTCTACAATGGACGGTGCAACTGGAATGAGGCTGCTGTAGCAATGCGGCAAAACCACTTTTAAAAGCACCACTGAAATCATCAAATAACACCAACATAAACACTTTTGTACTTCTGTATTCTAGCATAACAACGCTTTAGGACACCTTTTCTACATTTTATTCTGTTAGTGCAAATCTCATGCCAGAACTTCTAATTAAACTTGCTTCTAGAAAATTTGAACAAAATCATGAAAATGCAGTTACAAGGTATAAAATTGTTTTGGTTAACTTATAATTTTCAGCTTTTGTAGCAAATAGCAAAATTACTTATCTTTATAGATCTTGCAAAGACGCTCTTTGATTTAAGCATTGCGGGACAATGTGGTACGGCAGTTGACATTTACTGTAAGTCAGTGGTTCCCAAACTTTTTCGAGCCATTACCTAAATCATGGTAGCGATTATGTCTTATTACCCTCAATGTTTCGCAGTGATAGCTCATAATACAGAACAACAATGTGGTTTTGGTTCCGCGTTACCCCCCGAAGAATCGCATATTAACCCCGGGGTGTAATTCACCCCCAGTTTGGGAACCACTGCTGTAAGTCATTTATTTACAGATTCCAGCGAGAGAAACGGGTGAAGTCTTCCAAAAGTTTAGTGTTATCGACGGGTTGGTATGTCGCGGTCAGGACCAGCTTAATGGACGCTGCTCTGACTACAGAGTGCGATACTTATGCAAAGGTTTGTGGGATTAATGCGCACATATGTTTCTGCTGCACTAACACTTCAAACTATTTTGGACAGCTTGCTGTAAATCAGTGTGTCATGATATGTTTCCAAGTGCACAATTTTCACTGAAAAAAACAAAGTAAAATTTTCCGGAATATTGATTTCAAAACTAAACCAAGCTGTTCAAAAACGCGAAAGCCACTAAAAGATTTTTTTCTGAAGTGAACATACAGTAAGAAACGCATTTGAGTTCAAAGAAAAATCAGATCAATAACTATATGTGTCAATAAAGATTTTGCTTTTATTTTTAGACAAGCGAATTATTTATGCAGACGCTTCACATTAATTTCAGATAAACGAGATAAACAATGTGGCTGTACAGTAAAAATAAGCAGCAAAAAACAATCAAACAATTTCGATGCTGTAATACACGTGTTCCCGATTGGGGCGTCGCGGCGTCCTGGTGCGTCGTTTTGACATTGCAAAGGCGTCGCAAGCTTAATCCCAACTTAGATCCATCTTGCATCTGACAAGCTCTCCGGATTTTAATTCCATTTGCTACTTCGTATCTGCGAAGCTGGCTTTTCCGCTGTTGCGGCAATAAAATAAAGCAAAGTATTGCTCGAGAGTAAGCGTCAGAAGAGAAATGCGCTCAGCCGTTTCAAACATGACGCCGCATTTTGTGTCATAAGAAGCGAGCTAATGGATGCATTAACAACAATGCATGATTACTTACTGCGTAGTGGGCCGTATGATTTTATCCATAGGATTAGTGCGTCGGCAGTTCATGCAAGGTGGAACCACTTCTGTAACGTGGTACCTATACATTTAAATATTTTGCCCAGAATGTTACCTCCCATTGTCTGCACCCAAACGTTTCTTCTCTTTTGTTGGCAAACTACAGAGTTAATGAATAGGAGCTTGAGCTGCATGACAGATGACCTGCAAAAGGGAAAAAAGAGCTTGTTCGCTATCGAGCAAAACAAAACCTAGATTTCATTTACTTGATTTTGATTAAAAAAACTTTGTTTTCGATTTACGTAAGGATACGTTTATAACATGTAAAGTCGAATAAAATCTACCTGTCAACTTTAGGGCCGAAAAATACTGTATAACCTTGTGGAAGAATGGAGACGATAAACATCTTTTGGTAATCCAGTGGAATATTTGGCAACAAATTTACCGAATTTATGCATTTGTTAATGAAGCACATAGGCAAGTTTCGGGCAATCAAAGAAACGTTTCTTTCGGTACAATTTTGCAGAGCAAACCGCCAAAACACTACATAAACTCCCTGTGCTTTATTTTTCAAAATTTTCACGTACAAGCAACGCTCAACTTCGAAACCAAACTCCATATGTTAGTTTTCCGGAATACTGGTTAGACATGGCATGTAGCGAATACCGTATTTTTCGGACCACAAGGCACACTTAAAATCCTTTAATTTGCTCTAAAATCGAAAATGCTCCTTGTAATGCGGTGCGCCTAATGTATGAATCTGGTTGTGCTTTCTCATCTTGAACCAATTTTATGTGGTAAACGGTGCTATTTATTTAATTGCTAGTTACGATTTTTTTTTGTAAACAGACCATCGTGTTGCGTAATAAACCAACAACAATTGCATGAGCAGCGTATGTGGTTCGAAGCTAACACATGCCACAGATCCTGTTACTACGCGGGGCTCCAGACTATATTGGCGCACACCGAATCAAACACGCACACAACTTATATTTTATTCTATTCGTGTCTAACGAATTACGCATGTGTGATAGATTAAACTCCCTCGTATGAAATGACGAATTAAACTCCCACTGGCGACTCCGGCACTCTGGAGTTGTTGTGAAAGAGCTGAATGCAATTTGACTTACCTAAGTTTTGCTTCATCTAATGCGTCTTATAATCCGGTGCGCCTTATGGTCCCGAAAATACGGTAATCTAATGTTGGTCTTAGCCTGAAAGCGACACTGCTTTCTGTCTGAAATAAATAAGTCGTTATTCGTTCTGTACGAATGAACTTTCCCGACAATTTTTAATGATCAGCTAAATACGTTTTCTTTATGTTTTGTGGCTGCAGATCTTACACGTGCTTCACCGGGACCTACTCACCATCACACGCGTCCAAACGTCCCACCAACTCCTACACACACAATTGTCACAAGTTTGTGGACACCGTGGACGAACAACAACAACCTCATTGCTTTTGGAGATTTTGAACTATTGAATCGAGTGTCTTTGATAAAAGGGTTTTGCAGGTGCTAACGAAAGTAAACGTTCGCATAAATACGTTAGGAAGTACATAAAACGCTCCCCCATTAATGAAACTTACATTGGCACCACGTGAGGAGCTATGCCTTTTTATCTTCCAGGCAGATACAGTACTTCGACAGGAAAAATTGAAACTTTTGTTGCAACTTTAATCTCGTGGTATTCTCCAGTCAAACTCCCCAAAAAATAATCGCACAAATCAGCAGCGCCATCGTATGCTGCAACCAACTTCAAGAGCATTTAGAAAAATCAAGACTTCGGAATTTCACCATGAACCCATTGCAGTTAGTTGCCTAAGGGTACAAAAAGCACTATACTCATATTCATGCCTTGCCTGTTTTTCCTTTTCATTTTTAAAACTCATTGGTAGTGATTAGTGCTATTTGTTCCAAAACACTACACGAAGCACGTCTGAAAAATGTTGCGACAATGAAGCTGTAATAAACAATCTATCCTTGCATTTCAGTCACTCAGCAAGGCTGGTAAACTTGCATTTCTTTTGCGTATGTTATGTCTGCTACATCAATTACCATTCTGCGTTAAGTCACCATGCAAAACAATATTACCTTCTGTTGTTTATATGCTTGTGGTTGACTAGTTTACTGGAAACCAAAAATTACAGATATCAGAAAAATTAGACGCGGTACACAAAAAACGACATTTAGGATATTATTAGTGTCAAAAATTCACTTAGGGCACTTATTGAAATCACCTATTAAATTTTGCTGTTGACCTGTGTGATTGTTTCGCGCAATCAACACCCACAAATGGTTTCACAGCAATCCGATTGGGATCGAAGGAAGAACTGTCAACACACATATACCGGCTGAAAACACGAGCGATATTCTACTGCATTTCAGCCCAGAAGTAGGCCTTGTTTGCCAAAACTATCAGCAAACCACCTTACGCTGTAATAATTATGAAGTTCGATACCTCTGCAACATTGATGGTAAGTTACGTTCATATATGCTTATTTAGCAGACATTATTTCTGTGATCTTGAGTGATGGAAAGACAACTTAGTATTTTTGCTCTGGCAACTAATATCTCATGATCCATCTAACATAAAGTTAAAAAAAAGGTCAGCGGTGTACTTTTGCTAGCTTATGGACGTTTGACTGTTTTATCAAGAATCTCTATCAGCTGCCGAAAAAAATGAAGCTGCAATGCATGTCGCCTACTTCTGTTTTATGTAATCACACGAATACTACTGCTTGCACTTCTCTTGTTGTATTTATCTCTCATTTTTCTTGCAGACCTCAACTTGTGATGAATGTTGGAACGTTTCAAGAACGTTGAGCAGCTGTCTGAAGACGCTCAGATGTGGCATGAGTAAAACAAGAAACACAAACAGCAATCACTATTTTTCACCTTTCAAAAATACGGCAGTTTAACTTTTAGGTTTGAACATCAAAAAGCTGTCAAAGCGTTTCATTTACCACAATCTGTCCAAGTCGCTAAACAATAATGGTAGTGTGCCTGAAAATTCTCGTTTCAAAACCTACATTAGCTTCTAATTAAATGACAGAGGCCAACTGTGGAATAAGAATAAACCAATAACAGGCGTTGCTGCTACCATGAATGTGAATTAAACATTGAGGTTTGAGAAGATTTGAATAAAAGAAATTATCTCCTTTTGCTGAAGATTATGTGACGCAAACGTTACGAAGAATATTTCGTTTGAATGTGTACTTTGTTCTATTGTCATCAGCATTTTATCACGATCTTGTTATTGAGCGGCATTGGAAAAAACTGCATCTGTGTTTGAGCGGCATTGAAAAAAACTGTATAATCAAAAGCTGAAAAAAGTCTGTTTACCTCAGTTTTTCTTGTGAGTTTTTTATTTTCCATGAGTTCATGACCCCTCACCGGAAAAGTTTAATCCATGTTCAAATCCGAAGTGTTATTTTGATCCGAACGCGCCCTGTCTGCGTGTATTTTTGCTTGCGCATATAACGTGGTCTTGTTGATGAAAGGTATTTGATTACATAGCGTTTCTACAATAGGTATTAAGGGGACTTCTGAGCTTTGTTGATCATAATCTTGATGCTGACACCCTTCACTGGAATCTGAATTCAAAGAGACAGATTGATTTAATCCACAACGGTTCATTTACATGTAGCTTGCTTTGCACGCAAATAAACAAACCAATCCCTGTGAAGTGAAACGTAAACGTAGATACTCATTAGCTTGTTGCCCACAGTGCTTTTTTGTAACATTTATGCATTCTAATGCCAACTGAAAAATCTGGTTTGAAGCAAGTTTCACAACAATGTTTTACGTCCATAGATGAAGGTAACCAATCCCTTAAATTTTGAAAGTTTTGATTGCTTCTACATTTACATGAAATATACACTGCAAACTAATTTGCAAGAAACGCTAATAACATCAGTTATTAGGAATACATTTCGTTGTTGCAAATTCAGCTGCGCTTTTATCAACTCACCCTCTTCAAACCATCACTACAGTATGTGAACATGCAACCTTTACAGAGGTTAAGTTGCCTCTTTTTTTCTCAGAACCATCAGTGAAGAAGACCAATACAAATCATTTTGAAAGTCATGTAAACGAGCAAGCGTTTGCTTCTGCGCGGTTTTCCACCATGCCTTCCAAAGTTACTTTTCACTTTGGCGACCAAAAATCCGCTCTTCACTGATCTCCTTTCGGACTTTGAAATTTGATTTTTTAACTTTTTCCTTAGGTTCAAGTTGGTAAAAAGAAATCTCACCACTGTTGGCCCCCGTGGAAAAAATCCTTCCGACGCACATGCATGATGTGTTGTACAGTCTGCACCTTGTCACACAACTCTGAGCTGCACAGTCCTATTGTTTTCATGTTGGCAGCAAAGCGACCAAAGCCGGACCACAGGCGGTTGAGATGAACCCGGGCATTTCTGGGGGGAAGGCAGCCTTAGTGTTTGTGGACCAAATGCGGAAATGAAGGATTGGAGTGATGGAGGGATTGTTTTGATGGGTATACCGGCAGGCCCGTAACCACAAGAGAGGAATTCGGGAGCATTGCCTCTCCCCAAACAATCGTTTGTTCCCCCCAAACTGTGGTGTGCCCAGAAAAATTTGTTTCAAACACATAAAAATAAAAAATCTTCCCCCTAAAAATATATTTTGTCCCTAAATCTTAAAACCTGGCTAGGGGTCTGTTCACCGGCAGCTGATGACAATTCCACAAAGGAGAGAAGAGGTTTTCTTGAGCGGGGACGTTTCAGAAATGGAATTAGATCCAGGGTTTCGTGTAGGAGGTATTTCGGATTGATGTTTGTGTGCAAAGTTTCAAGCATGATGCACTGCGCCTTGTCTTAGATGGGGTGATGGAAGATAGAATGGGAAAGGAGGTGGTTGTGCTTCGTGGGGAGCCAGTGATAACACACATCGTGTAAAGCAGGGGTTCCCAACCTTTTCCTGACCATGTACCCCTTCAGCATTTCGACAGACGAGCATGTACCCCTAATTTTTTTGACAAAAAGGATGAGTTAGAGTTTGTCAAAAATCTGACAAACGTTTCGTACCTTGATGATGGATGTATTGGTGGAGACCACGGACAGTGCTCAGCAACGCTACCACCATCAGGAATGGGCTGTCTTCAGTTGGCATTGGAGATTAATAATTCTAAATACGAGCTGCTCATTTGTCATTATCAACCATACAAACAACAACGAGCTCCACACAAGTAAGCTCTTC
>JGI24021J15306_10012928_pt1 | contig 10381 bp, 8 predicted proteins | sample Ectturendosymbi1_FD_15306 | JGI IMG/M metagenome (IMG submission 15306) | reverse complement strand
GTAATGTGCAGTACAAAAATATTTTGGCGATGATTTTCAATGAAATCAAGTGTCATGTCAACACCTCTTTAGGTCTGGTGGGGGGGATTCATCCCCTGCATCCCCCTTGTGTCCGCGCCTGTCTACACCCATGCTCTAACCATAACCCCTAATGATGCGGCATACAGAAGTGCATAACAAGGTGGCCCGCATATCCCCTTCCGAGGCTTGATCAAAAAGGTCTTATCACGGTTGGCTACGTATGATGACGTCTTCAGAGGGCCCACTATTCAGCCTTGCCTCGTCACCCCTAAGTCCACCACTGCTTGCTGCTAATCAAAGAGTACATCTCATACTTTTCCTTAATGAAAGTTGTTATTCTCCATGTACCTGAACAAGCAGACATAAAACCAATGGATACCAAATTCTGTTACTCTGCTGAATGCATCTTTATCATCAAATGTTGGTTGCACAACTGTGCAACATGGCATACTATCCATTTAAATAGTCAATTGAGTACAAAATTTGTATATTTGATTTCGGTGGCGGCAATCGGCTGCATGCCGAAGCCTGAAATTTGCTTCTTGGAACGTTACGACGGTTCACTCAGTGACGGTTGATGGAACAGCCAACCTTCAAAATGAGCGGCAGACATTTCATTACTGAGCTATTGCCGGCCACACGTTATAACCACCTTTTTCTGGCATTCTGTCGGTAGTACAACATAAAGAGACTTCAAGTCTTCAGGAAATTTAGCAGATTTAATGATTAGCTTGCAAGGACTTTGCAAATAGTTAGGATAGGGTGAGTCCGTTCGTTCGATCGCGACAGAAAGTTTTGCCACGAACAAGAGAAAGCAATTTTCAGTATACTGGTACGTTTTTATTGTTTTCCACACAACATGCGCGTAACAAATCTACGATCCAAAAATCGACGACATTTCAAACGTTAGATCAAAGTGTCTCAGAGCAGCAGTTTGTCGCCAAACAATTGCTATATTTTTTGTTTTTATTGCCGAGAATTCACCATCCATTGGTAATATTAAGTCTGAGCGTACTTTTGCTTCGTATTGTTGGAAGTCACCCTGAGGAGACATCGCGCTTCACGATAGCAACAAGTTACTTTCCATGCAGACCAACTTCAGATGAAAAACGTCCACAGTCGCTTTCGAATTCACCGAGGAGCAAAGACCGCAATATATTTTTTTATAAGTGAACGCAAATTTCCGATACGCTTGTATGTCGTTCTAACCAAGTTACTACTAACTTATGAGATTTTTAGCAAACGCTTCTTTCTCTAATGTAAAGCAGCAAGTTTCTTATGTTTTGAGTTTGTGTTCTAAATATACATTACCGTTAAGATTAAAGCTTCGATTACTTTATTGAAATCCAGTGGCAAATATATAACCGAGGTGAAAAACAACAGTAAAATAATAAACTGAGAAGATTATAGCTTAAAAATGTCTTTGCAACTTTGGAATGATTTCTTACATACTTCGGAAAATAAAGTTAGATGTTGAAACGTTACTAAAACCACCTCTAAGTCAGTAAAGGGTTACAGCATTTTACATCACCAACAAAAATGAAATTACTGAAGTTTTGTAAGTCTTTCCACAATGTTGTTGCAGTCAATGTAGAAGGAGGTTGACTGTGACTGGCAGTGGCCAGGAACTTATCTACGCTTTATTGACTCATTGTTGTTATATTAAGATGTTTTGAAAAACCAAAACAAAGATAGTATTTTCCTTTATAGCAATTAAAGCATCTTGATTACTGCTTTAACACAAGGTTTAACATCTGGAGGGTTGCACAATGTTCAACCCTGAACTGATTGTGATAGCATCTGAGAAGTTAGCGAATCTCCATATACACGTTTTCCAGCTCACAGTCAGCATTCCACTGAGTATTGTCCTTCCTTAGATGTTGGTGTTTGCTTTGGAAAAATCCAACCTAAAAACAAATCTAGCCTACATGATCTAAGATTAAATCTGTGCCGCTTGCCATGGACTTTTCTTTGCAAAATATGTAAAGCAAGTGATACGCTGTCCAGGATCTGTTCTTAACTTTAACATAAAGTATTATACACAGTAAATGGTTGCCGTAAGGGGGTCAGAGGAAAAAGAACCACTGCATTTTGAATATTGATATTTTTACATTAACTTTTTAGTAGAAAAATATGTTTCTCTTAGTTTCGAGTTGAGAAAATAAAATTTCAACACGGTTGGCTTCATCCTGGAAAAAATCCTTTGGCCTCCACCTGGAAAATCCACTACTGCCTCTTGCTGGAAAAAGTCCTTCAACGCCCATTACAGATCACAGAAAGTTTAAAATCTACGAATTTTAGAAACAACATTGTTGTCATTACCAGCAAAACAGCAAAGAATTTTCGTCTCATCAAAAAAACACAACCTCTACCAACAAGAACAGAAATCCAAAAAATTTTGAACATCACTGGTTGAAGTCTCTTTCGAAAATACCGACCTTACACAGTATTAAGATAATTATTGTCAATAACAGCAATCCTCCTGCTGCACCAGCGGCGTAATACCACCATATCCAAATTTGTTCTTCTAAATGTGCAGGTGCAGTGTAATATCTGGCTACTGTCGTAATCTTCAAAAATAAATAATCTTTGAATGAAATTTATTGAAAATGTGCTTAAAATACATGTCATGTTCTACGAAAAAACATGCTAGATATTGATACTATGCAATCAACATAAGCTATCTGGATTTCCAAGCAATTCAAGAAATTTACGCTTTTCAATCGAATCAACTTGTGTGTACACAAAACAGGGTTGTCTTGGGAATGGGATGGAACTGTGGACTTGAAAATTTTCCCATGTTCCGTTGTCGTAAATAATTTTAACTTCATATAGCAGGAATTTTATGAAATTGAATAACATTATTATAACTCACAGTAGAGTAAACATCAGACGTACAGGCTCATTACTATCTCCGAAAGTAAGGTTGTTTGACCATATTTTCGATGACTACCAAAAATAGTGTTACCCAAATTTCATTGTCCCCTCTAATCGGGGGAGTTGAGGCGTCTTATCCACGATTCTGCAGAGGTTAGACATTAGATATGCACATGGAATAATGTACTTTGTATCACGAATTTCGTGAGAATTACGTTGGATAGGACTGTCAATAGTTGTCACTGGGATGTGACAGAAAAGTTTATTTCATAGACAAATCTAGGAAAAGATGAATATTCTAAAACCTTTCTCAATTTTTGGAAACTTTTAAAGTTAGGAATAAGAACTGGGTGCTCACACGTTGTATATCAAAATTCATATCGATACATGACGTCATTTCCCTCACATATAAGGTGTAGCTACGGTAAGCTGTAAAAACCTAAAGATTTGTCACAACAAAAACTTTGCTTTCGTTTGCCGGTCCACTACCTAGGTAGGTGAATTATGTTTCACATATTTTTCGATCAAAGTTTGCTGAACAAGTTTGTGAAAATTTAAAAACTCTTTTATGCAAACTTTTCTAAACGTAGAAATTTTCATTTTGAATCTTTGCTTGCAGGATGTATACAATTTACAACCATGATTCACTACTGCTTTCCAACAACCAAACTTGGTGTGCCTTGTTGATGTTTTTGATAAATTTAAACAACGTTATTAATTTGGCAAAAGAGAAATTTTTTCCAGGTTAATGTGCAACAGCACCGACATCTACAAACATTTTTTGACGACGGGCAAATTGCAAACGGATTAGATGCGTTTTGTTTTTGCGCTTTCCCCCCAGCATGTCAATCCACAATAGCTAATTCAGCAAAACAGAAACTACAAAACCATTATCTTTTGCCTTTAGTTTTGAATTGTGACAACTCATTGTGTTGTGCATCGGGAATTATCGCTTTCGATTGATATGCATTACAACGCAGTTAATACTATTTGACCCGGTTTTCGGAATATGTATAAAATACTTCCCAATTGAACAGCTTACAATACTCAAAGATTTCGTTCGTTTTTTATGAGGGATTGGCGAATTCAGACGGCTAACATCCTTCACGCATGCGGATTGTTTTCATCTTGATTGTTTTTTTCGTGACTATATTCAAATAATCTCCGTTCCGAAACGAAATAACAAGGGAGCCATATCAAAATTAGTAATTACAGAACTCATTTCCGAACGTCATACTTACTGGATCCTTTAGGATCATTGGGTAACGTCCAAAATCATTGACAACCAACGGGGAACTGGCCGTGCTGTACACTGCTCCGCTGATGAATGTAACTCGGCCGTCATTCTTTAAAACAAAATTAAGATTGTTCAGGTAAGATTCGAAAATCATTCCCCAACATATATGTGGTACGTCGTGCTTCTTTCGACTGACATACTGTAAAGCATGTGATGCATTTTGCTTAACTTGTGCTTGCTTCAGTTCGTCAAAAACAAAACTTGGAAGTTAACGTTGCAAAAACAAACCTTGTTTAGATTTAAGGACTGAGTCCACAGCCTAAAAAACGCTTTCAGGACAAATTCATCCGTTGGTCCAAGATTCGTGACATTGCATGATAATGAATGGCATACCACTTCGGAGGAGCTGTTTTCGTCATAACAGTGCTGTAAAAACAAGATATTTTCCTTGTTTTGGAAGAGCGAAATGTTAATAAGCCAACAAAAATATTGTAAAGCAACACATGGTTAGAAGAACTCAACTTTTTGACTACGTTTTTTCGACCTACAGCATGGGTCTCCAAACTTTCGTGTCAGAGGGCCACATAACTTAGGTCCTGGAGAATGACACCAACAGTTCGACGGCCAGACTTCTTAATGGTATTGTTTCGGGATATGTTGCATTCTACCAAATCAACAGATGTTTCGCAAAATATTGTTTTTTCATTATTGACAAATGTCTTCGCAGGCCGGATCTGGCGACCGTTTTGTGTCAGGAGACCCTAACATACAACAAAGACAAAAGTAAGAATATGAAGCCACTGGTTTAGAATATGGATCTAAACTGTTTTAAACGCAGTACCTAGTAGTTACATGCAACTATCACACAATGAATGCATAAATTAAAGTACGAGCATTACTATGCATCCAGTTACCAATAGTGCTATGCATCCAGTTTTTCTTAGTTTTTTTGCTATCATTTTGGCGTATTGAAACGGGAGCCCGAAATCATAAATGTGATCAATTTTTCACAATAATCACAAATTTCAGCGCTTGTGCATGCTGGATTACAGTTTATAGTTTTTGCAAGGTGCAACTACAACACTTTACTGTCCTTGACAAGCCCCGTTAAAGGACATTGTTGTGAAAACCACAGTCGGGATGTCGTTGTAAAGATCTGCAGAAAAAATATCTAACAATCTTTAGAAGATGAAGTACTCACAAACGTTTTTGCTGATAAGACATTTCGATTGGGTAATGCAATGTGTGGACTGTTCGTCTTGTTGACAAGGGTAGAGGCAAGTTTTAGAGTATTTACGCTTGAATGATCGCAGGAGCAGTTGGCATTGCCCTGTGGTAAAGAAAGCAATCCTGCAGAGCGATCATCATCAGCTAACCTGACTAATAGGTTAAGGTCACACTCACAAACTGCACTAAGATAGTTTTCTCAGAAAAACATTTTTCGACTACAAAACATTTTAAACATATTATAAGTGAAATCATGTGAAAGAACATTGCGTTTGAGAAAAGTGGAACCGTTAACTCAAGACAAAACGTTTTTTGTTGCTCTCAACAGCATCGCTGTTTTATCCCTCTCTGATTTGATGGAAACGAAAGGCAAAATCGGCTTTTTGAATATTTTACAAATTCAGCGGCGCTTCATTCTTTTTACTTTTTGTGTCTCAAGTGTCAGATGTTCAGTGGAAAACTTGATATAGCAATATATGCCAAAGCAGTAGGCAGCAATATACAGTATAAGCAACATATGCATAAACGCGAGGCAAGGATTTTCCATTTTGCTTTCTTAGCATTATTTCCACTTTTGTCCTTCCGATTTCACAGCGGTTGTGAAATCGAGAAAGGATGAGGATGATGTGCTGAGAAGGGTGTTGGACTTCAAAGTAAACGGATGACGAAGAAGACTAAGAAAACATGGAGAAGGTAGTTGGAAGTGGAAATCAGCAAAATTATTCTGAGTCAAGAGGACGCATTGAATCGATTAAAGTGGAAATACGAACTGAAATTAATGGAAGGTCATTATGTTAATCCGCCCATTTCCGCATCGGGAATTTTACAGGGTTTAAAATGTAAACTGCTACTATTTTTAACCATACCGTTTCAATGCAAGTGAGCTTGTACAAGTAAAGCAATCTTTGTTTGTCCATCGAAAATCTTGGGTAAGATAGAGAGATAGTAGAGTGAGGAATGAGAGAAAATCCAATGTTTTTTACCTGCATTGACAAAAGAAAAATTTCAATACTTCCAATTTCCTAGTATAAAAATATGTTTAATTTTTAAAATTTCTTTTACAAAATACATTTCAATTGCTGCTCCTTGTAACCGATATTTGTATAAAAAATACAAAAAATACCAGCAAAATTTCATATTTATTCCCAGGCAAATATTTTCTTGAGTTTTATTTCTTTTTATATAAAAGCGAAAGGCTACGCTATGTTTCGTATTAATCAGCGCACCAACAACGAAACGATGAATGCAACGACCAAGGTATCCAAAATGAAGCTCACCTAAAAGAATAAAATCTGTTCAGCCACATTCTTTTAATTTAATGTAATAAGTATTCCAGCACAAATGTGGCTAAAATTTTTCAAGCGTTTTTATGAATTTTAGATCTTTAGAAAATTTCACCTAAGTTTAGCGTGAAGTGCCGATGGTGGATTGGTTTCAACTGTTGCGTTTTTTCGGGGCGTTTATCAAATCGCTTTATCAAATCTAGCTGTGTTACTACACTGCTTAATCACGAGTAAAGCTGTCAAATCTTTCTTCCCGACGTGCAATTTTAAAAACTGAATAATTGTGTGGACAATTCCCGTAGCTGAAATAATTCCAAACCGTCGCATAAATTCGGCTGAATTAACCTACTTGGAAAAAAGAGGAAAATGGTTATGCTTTACTGGCTAGTCCAATACCTTTAAGGTGTTTTGAGGGAACGAAACGGTCTCTCATATTTTTCCAACGGTCTCTCAAAGTACAGTAGAACCTCACTGCATAGCCACCATCAAAATCAGGGATGCCAATTTAACGGATTTTAATCCTGTCTAGCTGGAAAATAATTGGTCTACCGGCTAGCTTGAATCTAGCTGATTTTTAGTTAGAACTGGCGGATTTTTAGCTGTTTTTATAGACGGTACTTTGAGACCAATTTGTTTCGTTTTTTTCTAATCTACCTCGCAATAATCGTTGTTTTGCCTGATTGTGTATGAATCGTTGTGTAATTTTTTCGTTTCGCATGGATAGTTGAGATTTCGTGTAATTTGCCAAGTGGGCAGCACTAACGGTCATTCAGTGAGCACCGAGCACTTGAGCAATTAGGAGTCGGCAAGTGGGATTGATTATTGGATGAGCACCTAAGTACGATACTGTGATAGACCACGGCGTAGTGCTCCTAGCCCACACTGTACAGGATAGAAGCGCACAGAACAAGAGCTGTGGCACTGATATGTGTACAGGAACTTTGAGTTTGGTGGCAAGCAGTGGGTACATCGTTTAATTTCTTATTCCACTTTTGCCTTTTCATGTTTTCTCTGCTCCATCATCTTCATTACAGTCGACTTCAACATTTGATTCAGTCGATCAAAAATTTTCAGAAATCTTTTTTTCAAAGTTATGTATTCGTAGTAAGTTTCACGTCGACTTAACTGACCTTTGTTGACTTTTGCATGATAAGGTTTAAAGGTATTTTTATTGACTGCACTGTACGCTAGGAATTTTCCCTGTAGTTGCATCTCTGTGTTTCTAGCTTTAAATTTAGCTTGTGATGAAAAAATCTAGCGAATTCCAGCGAATTTTGCAATTTTTCTAGCTTGAAAGTTCTATTTAGACTTGGCAACCCTGACCAAAATACACTAAGCCTCACTTTATGAATATCTCGGTCACTGGTGTAGGAGGCGTGGGTGCAGGGTGTGCAACCACACCTCCAAAAGTTTTGATTTGGTGACAATCCGGGCAAAATCCTCTAAAATCCGGGCAAAATCTCTGAGATCCTTCTAAAACTCACTGAAAATCTGAGCAAAAATGGCGCCCAACATGGTTTGATTTGAAAACAAGGGCGCCCGAATTGACATGAAAAGCTTTTTTTGGAGATCACATTGCGCCCGAATTAAGAACCTTTTTTTTAGGTCACATAATGTGAAGTATTTTTCGGGCAAGTTTTGGATAATCCGGGCAAAATTCCATCGCACCTCCAAAAATTTGCCTGCTCCTACACCTGTAATCACGGTCCTCAGATGAAATGTAGTAGCTGCGGTCTCTCAAAATATCTTAACGGTCACCAAGGTCAAATCTTTAAAAAAAACTGGGCTAGTCAAATGTAAACCTGGGAATTAAAAAAACTACCACATAAGCATTTTGTAATTATGCAATTGTGCTTTCTGTTCTAATAAACACAGACGTTTAATCAAGTTTATCTTTTACAACGTGGTCAAAGAGCAGCTCGTAAAGTGCAGTCGGATCCTTTCTTTCGGTCAAAAAATGATGAAAGACACGTGTGGCGTATTTGCCGTGTAATGATCGCGGTGACGGATAATTATTGGTCGTCGCATTTTTGGGTGGCTTGCTGGAATGCAGCTGAGTGCAACCCTACGTTTTCTCCGCGTGTTCACCGCAGAACGTGTTTGTCAGTCTGGTGTCGAAGGACAATTCTTGTGTTGTGCATTGTCTGTAAAAATGTTCTCGTGTCTTCGTCGCTCTGATCGCCGCGAAAGCGACGGCATGGGCCATGTATGTATCCGCTTTCCAGAGAATAATCGATGGCATCATTTCGCAAAGTGGCCTATAGCGGACTTACGCTTACCTCAACATAACCATCGGCGGAACCAGTAAAGCTGAACACGACTAAAATATGAAAAAAAGCCGCGTCGCAGTTGAGCTTGACTTTTAATGAAGCAAAATCTGTCGGGGCAGTGCCACAAATCGATATTCTCGGGTACTGGGTTTCACACGGCTTGGTCAAGCCTGACCCGGAGCGGTTACGTCCCTTGATGAAACTTCCTGTGCCGCAAAACCATCGAGAGCTGAAACGATGCTTAGGTATGTTTGCTTATTATGCTCGATGGATCGAAAACTATTCTGATAAAGTGAATTCTCTCACTATTAAAAGCGTTGCCTTTTCTTTGTCGCATGATGCCTTGGGTGCATTCGAACAACTGCGGTCAGAACTGCTCAACGCTTGTCTGGGCTGTGTAGATGAGCGGGAACCTTTCACTGTTGAATGCGGCGATGCATCTGATTTCGCCATAGCAGCCACCCTCAATCAGAACGGCAGGCCAGTTGCATTTATGTCTCGGACCTTGTCTAAAACCGAATGCAATTATCCGACTGTAGAAAAAGAAGCCACTTCTATTATTGAAGCTGTTAGGAAGTGGGCCATTTTCTGTATGGTAAACCGTTCGCACTTATAACTGATCAACGGTCATTAGCATTCATGTTTGATAAAAGCTGTCGAGGAAAATCAAGAATGCTAAAATTCAAGCATGGCGAGCCGAACTTGGCATGTATACGTACCATGTGCAATATCGCCCAGGAAGCAAACGCAGCTGCAGATGCGTTGTCTCGAGTATTTTGTGCCATTGGTTGCCCTGGTGATCTATTTGGGCTACATGAATCTTTGGGGCATCCCGGTATTACTGGATTTTGGCACTTCTTTCGCAGTAAAAACTTACCTTTCGACGGAAGAGGTTCGCCAGACATGTGCGCAGTGTACCACGTGCTCCGCTTTGAAACCGCGATTTTATCAAACGCCGTGAAATAAGTTGATAGAGCCACTCAAGCGTGGGAACGCATCAGCATCGACTTCAAAGGCCCTCCTACAACTTCCCACAGAGGGAACAAGTACCTTTTGATAGCTGTTGACAAGTACAGCCGTTTCCCTTTTGCATTTGCTTGTAAAGAAACCTCAGCTTTATCCGTGACTAACTGCCTTGCCAGAAGTCTTGTAGGCTTTATGTTCACAGTGATCGTGGAACGGCTTTTATGTGCAAAGAGCTAAAAGATTATCTGCACAGTCGTGGCATAGCTAGTCATTCTACGCCGTACCATCCCACTGGCCACTCCCAGTGTGAGCGGTGCAACCAAGCTGTTTGGAAAACCGTGTCACTAATACTGAAGGATGGAAATTTAGGTCCTCATCTGTGGTAACTTATTCTGCCCAAAGCTCTCCACGCCGTACGGACCTTGCTATGTACAGCAACCAATGCTTCTCCCCATGAGAGGTTCTTCCCATTTTCTCGTCGGTCGATGTTAGGTCGTTCC
>JGI24021J15306_10012927_pt1 | contig 10381 bp, 9 predicted proteins | sample Ectturendosymbi1_FD_15306 | JGI IMG/M metagenome (IMG submission 15306) | reverse complement strand
GGGGGAGGGGCAAACAAGAACCAACTCTCAACATTTAAATATTTAATGCTCTTTATTTGTAAACCTTCATCCATAAAATGTGCCCTTTTCTGGCGCTTCTTTTTCTGAATAATTATATTCACATTTAGGCCGGCAAATCAAGCCCAGATCCAACCCTAGTCGCCTGCCCCAATCGCCCACCCCCCGAAAACCTACAAAAGTAACTTGATTTACCATGATTTTGTACAATTTGGAAAACAACCTATCCAAACTAATTTCGAATAAGTCTTTCGTCATGTTCGAAATGTCTCAATCATCGCGATATCAGGCCATTGTCCATTGTTTTGTCACAGCAGTGTTGTGAATCGTACTTAGTCTCTTCCAGTAGCGAAGCTGTTATGAGACCTGACTACCAAATCTCACGGACTTCGCCCCGCCCCCTAACGTTACTATCGGGATTGGTCACTGCGGCAAATAGAAAGTCTGTTTCCATTGAATTGACAAATTTTAAAAGTTGGTGTTTAGTGAAGATCCAAGCTTTTACTTTGGGAGGCCACCATTTGCTCATAAACCGATTTTTGCGAAAGCGCTTGTGAAAATCGCGATGCTATAAGTGCACAGGTCCATAACCAGCTTGGGACACCAGGAGGCGAAGATGTTTCTGAGAGAGGCCCAAAATTTTTGAACTATGTCCAATAGTTTCAAACTATGGCCAACGCATTTTTCCAGAGAGGGGCGAAAATTTTTGCTTCGCCCCTCTCCTTACGGACCGGTAAATGCGTGTTCTGCATTGAGCTATGCTTTTTGCAACCAACATTGCAATTGAGCAAGAAATTGTTGTGGCCGCCATTATGATAGGCACTTTTATATTTACAAGCTGTTCGTGCATACCAATACACGTTCGACTGAAGCCGAGTAGCAACTTTGCTCTAAGACATCGAGTTTCCAAGCAGGTCTGCAAAACTTGCACACGTGTAAGACTACTTGGATCTTTTCCAATTCTTTAGTGACTGGTTGATGCATGCAGTTGATTACGTGAAGGCTTTATCCCCACAACGTCTTTGAAAAATGCTTGGATATTATGCCATGATACGCTATAAAATGCCACTGCGGTAGCATTTTTGTATGCAGCTTGCACTACGCAGGATTCCCAAAATCTATTAGGTATTTATCCAGCTGTTTAGAGTTAACAATATAATTCACAAAACAATTTTGGAAGTTGGGGAAGGTTACAGATGCCCTTTAAAGAAACTTGCATATGTCTGACCCACTCAGTCTATACAAAGTGTGAAAATAATTGTGCATTTGCGAAAACGAAGCTACAATTGAATATCACCACGGTTCTGCACTAAAGTTAAGAAATACTTGTCGCCGCAGCTTAACACAACGGTTGGTTAGTTGATCTAGCCCAGTGGTTCCCAAAGTATGGGTGGAAACCCCAAAAAAAGGTGAAGGGTCAAAAAATGGGTGGCGCAGAGGTGATCCAAACTTGAGATGTGTATATTCAACGTTACTTCTGCGTCCGTCTGTAGCAGAGGCACTTGAGAAAAGGGTAGAAAGCTAACATTAAAAATTAACTTAGCAACTTTTTACCAAAAATCATCCATACAATCGTTAGTTTTTCACGCAATTATGAGGTTTTGGGTCGCGAGTTCTTCAAACTCAGAAATGGGTGGCCTTCAAGAAAGTTTTGGATCCGCTGATCCAGCCATGCTATCATAAGCTGTTGAAGTCTTTTTTTAAATCCATTAGTGTAAAAATGCCAAAATCCAATCGACTGGGAAAAATTCAATTCCATGTGATTTTGGTAACATGGGCTTTGTCGAGAAAACAGATTGCAAGCTATCTGTACGTAATGGCAGAGCTAAAGCCCTCAGGACATACAAAATGAAAATCATCTTCTTATACACTCACGGTCAGCGGAGGGTTGAACAGGCGCCTTGCCCATGAATTTTGAAATCTGAAATTTTTCTATTACGTTTTTAGCAAAGAGGTCGTTTTCGTAGTTAAAAAAATATATTTAAAAAACACCCTGGTAAAAATCCTTCCAAAGCCCATGTTCCTAATTACAGTAGATTTGGTGCTGACTTTCCGTAGCAGCTGACTGACTTCAAATTTTCTGTAGGATAGGGTGGCAAGTAACATCAGATGGAATTGTAACACTTTCAGACTATGCACAAGTCGTACTCTGATTACTTGACGAAACTGTTTTTAACTCGCCGGCAAGGTAATTTGAAATCATTGCTAAAAACGTTAAGGCTCCACATAATTGTAATTGAACCGTCTCAATACATGTTTAACATCACAAATAAATATCTAGAATGAATTCTATTGTTGATAAACAGCACGTATGGCCTAATTGCATGATAAAAAAGACTGAAACTGGATCGTTTCTTAGTCTGAGTTTGAGCTTCAAGAGATAAAAAACATGTATCACCGCCTGATTCACGCGTTTAGTTTTAAAATTTTGTACAAAAATAAAAATATATGATGTTAATTTCATGCTACTGCTGATGCTGCTGACAAAGGTAAGTTATACAGTGTTTGTAGCACGCCAGCGTTATCAGAGAGGAACTTTTGCGATGGTCTTGAACTGAAGTTTACATCACCAAAAGGTTGGGATACAGCAAGTTTGTGCATCAGAAACAGCTGCGAAAATTGTTACTCCTTGTTTTTACTTTCGATTAGTGATTACACGCGCGTAGAATCAAGTTGTTATTTCATCATCACCAACTTCCACACGGAGCTTAAACCTCAGGTGAAGTCAACCATCGCATAGTTTCTCCAGAATGTACACTATACACAACGTTTGAATAATCATGGACAATATTATGGTAAACTATACTGCTTTGATCAGGTTCGACAAAAAGCTGAAGTCAGGTGGGTTCTTTAAAGCAGTTTCGTTTTGGCACTGAAATATTGCTTTGGCTTACACACCAAAAGCTTAATTAACAGAAAATTGTTGGTGTAACTTTCGGAATTGGGGGGAATTTGTCCCCATTGCGCCCCCTGGCTACGCGTCTGCTCCCAGAAGATTGTATTTTTTCCTCCAGCGGTGCTAGTTTCACAGAAATAAATATTTGTCAGTTTTGGCATTTCTTCATTCAGATATGAACACATGTGTTACTTCACACTACGGTCAGAAACGCGTTGATTTGTGGAGTGTGTGCCATTCTTCCCAACGTGAGGAAATCTGTTCATCAGGTACAGTAGTTTGCTTTAGTTACCCACAAGTAATAAATGTTTTGCCCAAATTTTATGCCATAAACGGAGTGAAAGGGTATTTGGCATTATTAGGTAAAACTGGTCGTTAACATGTACAGCAATTCTCTATGAAGTGTTTTCAAATTTCCGAGAATGAAGAAATTCATCGGTTTGTTGTAGCTTTCGCGAACGAATTGATTTTGTATCGAAACGAACGAACCGGAAAATTTTACAGAATCGACGTGTAGGCGTAGCGCTTGCACACAGTGGCACACCCCTGTTTTCATTCCGAATTTCACGCTAAAGTAAATCACGTTTTCCTGTAACTCGCCACGCACGGATGATAGTGACGAAAACTCCCTACTTTTCAACAGGTGAGCAAACTTCTGATTATGTATTTTGCAATGGGCTTCTGCACATATGCATTTTGAAATGTGCTTGACAATGAAGTTGTCAACAAGCAAACGCCATGCACAAGCGCATTTCCCTTTGTACGTTGGAATACCCAGAAGCTTATCTCAAAATGTTCTGCTGTGAACTCCCAGCAAATAATCACCAGAAGTTATATGAAGCGACTCCGTTTCATCTGTAACTAGCAATATTATATAGCTTTTCTCAACAGCACCATCAACGTCTGGAGAGAGAAGACAACCTTTGTAAAGTGTCAGATTCCAACTCAATCTTCTGATTGCTTTCTCTTCAATGTGACTTATATTTATTGCAGCATCAATATCATCAATTTCCTGAGTAGCTGCGGTTGTTCTAAGTTGAATTTGGACCCGAGGTCTTCCAGGAGGGTGAACAGTTAAACGAGTCTCAGAATTGAAGCTCTCTGAAAAGTCCTGCTCAGACTCATCACTGAAACAAGAGTGCGGATCTAGATAAAAAATATGTAAGCCGTCCAATTCAAACCCACTGTCCTCATGCTTATAGGCAATATTACACAAAAGTGAGAGAACCTCATCTGTTACAAACAAAACGTCTATTTCTCGCAATAACCTTATTGTTGTTCCTCAAATTATGTTAACACTAGTCTGCCTACTGTGGCATAGAAAAATATAAAATGAATGAAAAATCGATAGCCAGTATTTTAGAAGACAAACAGAAAAAATTAGAACACGTTTTGAAAAAATCTAGTTGCAATGGCTACCACCACGAGAACGCAACAAGTCAAAATAACTACCTTGGGCATGAAGAAAATCAGGGTTACATGCTCCCCAAACGAAAAAAATTTTGAAGTGTTGTTTCATTATCCGATTAATTCAACAGACTTATTAAAAGTCACAGGGCACCCATTTAGCAACAAAAGCAAAAACGATGTTCGACCTTTCACACCTTCAACCCGTCAAAACGACGATTGTGGGCATTCTAGTAAGTTAGTCTCAAAATCCAGCTTTTTCTAGCCTGTCTGCCAGTCACAAAATCATTCAAAGTATTTGCAGAGCTTTATTCGCGAACAGTAGCGGGGTTTGCTTTCTATTCCCTCATGGGGGAAACCGCTGCAAACTATTCATTATCCTACAAAGTTCAACGAACTTGTTGATACTTCCATCAGAACAAAACGTAGTTTTACTAAGGAGAAATTCAGCGACTGTTGTCAACGGTGTCTGTAGTCTTAATAAAATAGCTTCAGATGAAACAGAAGATTTTAGACTAAACTTATTTTTAATTGCGAATAGTGTCTAATAAGCATGTATCAATGGCGAGAAGAAGACCTTTTTTGCACTGCAGCATCATGCCAGATCTCGTCTTAATCCAGCCCTGCTTATGGATGAAACTTTAATACAGTGTGGGGGTGCATGTAACATAATCTTATATCAAAAGATTTTGAGAAATAGGTGTCAAGATTTCGGAGTTAAATCGGCCGTGCTCGACACATCATAATACATTTTGCGTACTTTCACTCAGCATCCCTGAACAGATTAACATCAGCAGGAAACAGCGAAAAGTTCACGCGATTGCCTCATCGCTTGCCTGATAACTGCGGCTGAGCTACGGCGGGCAAGATCGTTTTTATCTAAATTGCACGGGTGGCATAAATTTTTAATTTGATTGACAAACGATTAGCGTGCCTAAAATGTCCTAATATTGAAACGATATTAATTAGATGGAAGCAATCGTCTGCCAGCTGTTATATTAAGTCCATGAACACTGTTGAACTATATTTTGAAACTATGGCCTTTCTCCTACCGCAAACATGGCTTAAAAATAACTATGCGACAGATGTTTCAGTTGAAGACAAACACAAACCATTGCGTCAAATACAATATCTGGCCCGTGAAGAGCAACATACGATACGGTAAACAAAGTGTTGCACGTTGTAACACTCAACTGCAAATTTACCAGTTTTCGCGCACCCCTACAAAACACTTTGTGGACTCCTGCCTGAATACTGGTCTGGAGCTTTCTATAACATTTTTCACCTTAAAAGTGCCTCTGGAAAAACTTTAGCTAGAAACCTTCCGTAATTACAGTACCTGCAGAATATTTTCGAATTTCTGGATTCAGCTTTCTACCTGCAATCAGTAGCGAGCTGCACGTTCGATGACTTTCACAGTAAGTTCGACTGCTCAGCACGCGTTGTTACGTTTCTCTCCTCGGGGTTCTGATAAACAAACAGTTCAACAGTTGTCCGGCGCAGAGAAATGTCACCACAGAGCAACTGAAAGGAAACTATACAGAAAAAAGATTATGACTGCACTTCCGCTATTTATTATTGATTCTGTTCAAAGGCTGATGCCATCGCATGGCTCGCACCAATGCATTGGACAACTTTGCTGCAAGTACTAAAACGTGTTATAGCGGAATTTCGTTTCAGAGGTCTTCTTCCAATGAAACTGCTTCCAAGGTCAAATCAAGACTTGCGGGTCTGGTAATAGTTGTGTAGATTCCCATTTAAAATAACAAGTTAACGCAAAAAATTGTAGCACACTCTTAATCGAAACTGAAGATGAAACAAAGGATGTGATGATTTCATTACTTTGGTACAACGGTCGCAAAACAACTGATTTGCACAAAACACTTCATAGTAATTTTCTCCGATTGGTCAAGTTCATGTTGCATTTTTTACTAGTCACCTCAACTTTTTGTCATGTTTCACCGTGATAGGCATGGGCGAAAAGAATGAAAAATCCCACCAAATCGGATCAAAATTTTCCAACCAGTTTATCACAAAATCAAAGTCAGCACATTGCATCTTGCCCACAGTACACCACCCACAATCAACCGCAAGTGACATGTCACTGATCATTACATGTCAATTTTCACAGGAATTCAGAGAAACAATCAACGCGTCCTTAAAATCAAACTGCAACCACTTTTTGCACACGCTGTGCTTATAAAGCATGGTTGTTGAACAAAATCCTTTTGTTGACTGCAACTAAATGCAATTTATTGCGAAATGCACCAGTGAACAGTTTTCACACATTAACGTTATTTTTGTATGAAAATTCTGCATTAAGCACACCGAAAATGAGATTTTCATTTTCACTGCACAGCCCATCAGCACGAAAACATCTCTTGTTAGATGGAGATTTTATTTATGTGAGGGGAATATAGTTGTATCCAGGGGTGGGAAAAAACGTCTTCTTTGATTGCAATGCAAGTGGTGGCATTGTGTACTTCCCGTCCAACAGGGACTATCACCCCTGCAGCATCCTTTCCATCGGAAAATGATGCCGTCGTGATCATGAATGCTCCTACCGAGCAAGATCTCCCATCCTCCTTCTTCGAGCGTTTGCAACAGAGTCACGAAAATCTTGGAGCGATTTTCCAAGTCGCCTGGAACGCCGAAGTTGTCTTGTCGGTTGATGTAGGCTGGACACGTTATGCTGACTCGCTTCGCTCCAGGGTAAGCATCAATGGAGTCAACACCCGAGCAACGAAAGCTCTCCTGAATCGCTTGACAAGCAACGTCGTCTAATCCAGGCCTGGCGGTGATTTCGTATGTGTGTTTGAAGTTGTTCTTTTTGAGATAAATATGTATAAACGGCATGACGAAGTGTTGCTCAAGAGCAGTTTTATTTTATAAAGAGTGCAAGACAATCTGGCAAGCTGAAAAGCTTAACAACAACAACAAGTGACCTGCACAAAAATGCACATAAAAATTGTTTTGCCGTTGTTACATATAAAGTTCGTCATTTTCGTTCGCAAGCATTTGTACAATAGTATTATTATTTGGAAACGTAGGAGTGTCCTGCGGAAGGATTTTTATGTCGCTGCTTTAATCGAACTGGATGCTACAACTTTCGGTTTATCTTCAACTGTGACAGTTGCAAGAGTTTCCGAAATCTTTCGTTTTCGTAACAAAACGTTTGAGGCTTATCCCTGCAGCCGAAAATTCTCCTCCGACCAGTGGTGCGCTGTGTTACGTTTCGGAGCGCTCGAGGTCAAGTTCTATGAGGGGCACTTTTAGGCAAGTGCAACTCATTTCAAATATCATCCTTAGCTTTTATTATGTCATCTACAGACACCATTGGCATAATGAGATTAGATGGCGACCGGTACGAAGTAAGTGTGGTGCCCCCACATTCGAAACTGAGATCTTTCGAAAGCAAATGTACCGGTTTGAAGAAAGTGTCTGTCACATTGCTGCAAGGTTTCGGCGCACCCCGCAGTGATTCGGCGGTGCTCCCATGGTGATTAGGCACCCGGGAATTTTTTCCCCCTTTCCCCCCACTCGTTACGCCCCCGATAGACACCAAAGCTTGGATGACGTAACAGGAAAAGCAAGAGTGAACATGACACAAAAACTAACCAAAGCGCTTATGGCTGAGAAAAGAAAAAAACTGGCAATGCAAACCGTTCAGGAAATGTAACTGCAATTTGTGACTTTCGTTTGCCATATTCATCTATCAGCAAGATATAATCAAGTTTACTACTGACTTCAGCTTCCATGCACATAAGTACCAACCCATGGAAAGGCTTCTGGTTCATGCGAGATATGAAAATCGTGAAAGGTCACTTTACTTTCGAAGAACGCTTGATCCGTTTAATCGGTTTCATTTCGCCTTAGCTGTTTAATCACTAAGCATTTGTAATTAGTTTTACTATTTGTTTTGATCCGTATATCTGTCTGCCCTTCGTTTCATCTCCTAATCACTAACTAATTGCAAATATCAGACTTGTTTTTTGATGTGATAAGTTTGATATTTCACCTGTGCAATCTTTCTTGGACTTTTTGTTTTTCTTCCGCACAATGTAATTGTATATGTCAATAAAACACGTTCAGTGGAAGGTAAAAGGAATGAGAGAATTATTTTCAAATTCGTTGTAAAATGATTTTGAAATTAATGAAAAGTTTATGCAAAAAGATTATATATTTCCCGGTGCCACTTGATGAGGCAAAAACGTTTGTGTTGCAATAAACTATGATCAAAACATTAACTTTTCAGTGAAAGTTACTTTGAATAAAATTTTCATCAGCTTTCTTAGTTACATCATCTCTTTGGGGTCCCGTTGGTTTACTTGCTCAAGAGTAGATTTGTTTGTATGTAGAGAGCGAGTCAATCTCGCAAACTGAGAAGTTCTAAAACAGTAGCTGACCTGAACAAGAAAATGTACGTAAATATAAAACTTTTGAACCGCTACTATATGTAAAAATCGTACTTTTCCAAGAAAATGTGTTCAGTTATATGAAAGTAAGTTTTTCGAAATTATATGAGTGACCTGCTGAAGGACTTGATGTGTCACTGCATAATCGAGATGATTGTTATAACTCCTAAATTACATTCAGCAGTGTCAGTTGGAAGAGTTTCAGACATCCTGAAATAAGTTTGGAGCTCATCGCCGAAGCTACAATCTTTCCTCTATCCCTCAACAACTGAGCATCCGTTCGTGATTAAAATTCTTTGAGCATGTCTCGCAGTCAAGTTTTTCTACCCTATCTTTGTCATCCTACGAAAATATTCGAAATAATCGCAAGCTGTTTTTCCCTAGAAGTTGCGAAGTTTACCTTCCACTCACTCACAGGGGAAACCGCTGCAAGCTACTCATCCTTCCACAAAGTTAAACGAACGTTCTGAAAGTGCGTATAGAACAAAACGTGGTTATATTATGTGTTGCGAGGCCAACAACGACGGATCCGCTTTGACGTAACGCAGCCAATTGTAATCGCACCGCACGTTGTTTTGAAACCCTGGCTACCGAATTACTCTAGTGCGTTTTCCGGGTTTCAAAGACTTTGCAATTCCTCTCCGCCCATAGGTTGGTTTAAGCGATATCAGCACCCAACAGCAATGACTATATGCATCCTTTGACACAGCGCGATTTGTCGCTATGCATGTTAATCATTGAGTGGCGTTTTCCGCTCTGTATGTAATGCACAAATTCTTCCATTGTAAGCAGTGGGTTTTTCTGATAACGTAAATACCAATCATTTGAGCTGTGGAATTACATCCTTTTGGTAGTAACTAATTTAATTACGCTTTACTGATTGCAGTCGGAGGAATAGTGCACAGTTGCATTTCACTACGCAATGCTGACGTTCCAATCAGGATTACAGTCATTAGCTTTTGTTGGTTACAGACCCTGGATCTATGGCCTGAAGATTTAAAAGAGAAATTTGCTGTTGATGAGTGGTTCGATTATTTTCCACTGTTTTACTGTCGACTTCATCCTAAAGAGCTTGCCATTTGCATGCATTGACATTGTACTCTTACAGAATATGGAAAAAGTCTTGCATCGTCCTGTACTGTTCTTATTCACGAGACAAAAAGCTGTGCTTTTGCTTCAGCAAATCAGCCAATGAATTCCACAATGGAAATAGCGCAAGGCCAAGCAGCATTGCAAAATGTTATCACCGGTCAGAACTTCGCTTCGATCACTTCGCACTTCGGTTTCCCAATCAACAAACAATGATATTGCTTTGTGAATGCATTACAGAATGAAATGTTTTCACCATGTGCAACATTTTACTTTGTGAGAAAAAGGACACAGTGTGAAACCGGTCCATTTCATTTCCCGGGCTTGGTTAGGCTTTGCTTTGCCAGTGGTGTAGGAGGCGGATATTCAGGGGGTGTAAGCGCACCCCCAAAAGTTTGGATTTGTTGCAAATCGTTAAAAAATCCCTGAACTTCTGGGCAAATACCCTGAAAATCTGGGCAATATCTTTGAAAATTTAGGCAAAATTCCTAAAAATCCTGGTAAAATGGCGTCCAACATTTTTTGATTTGAACAAATGTCGCCCAATGTTTGTAGA
>JGI24021J15306_10012926_pt1 | contig 10382 bp, 6 predicted proteins | sample Ectturendosymbi1_FD_15306 | JGI IMG/M metagenome (IMG submission 15306) | reverse complement strand
ATAGTAATTGATACTAAGTTGTAGAAAATTAGCATAGTTGCCTGATCACGTGAGACAAATACAGCTTGAAAGTTTATTAGTGAAGGCAGTGATCTTTTCCCTAGCTTTGATCATGTTCATTGCCTTTCCAAGGATGGAGGTGTTAAGTCGTTGAGGTGGCTGAATATATCTGAAAGGTAGCCTATGCCAGAGACATAATGAACTCATTTTCAAGGTGCTCTGCTGTGCCACTACCTCCGTGTCTCAGAAACTACTCGATTTCTTTGCACAGCTCACGAACACGAATAAGCACTCAAACACAGGATAGCAACGGCACTTTCGTGTAGTAAAGAAGAATCATGTGTTGAGCTTAAACTTCGTTACAAAAAACTGTGAACAGGCCGTGATTCGAGGTTTGGCTTCTGACAAAGTTTACTGTACTTACAACAATCGACAACACATCTTTAAAATTTTCAGGGCGTGTATGCCTAAAAATGTTGGTGCTTCGTACCCCCTTTTGTGGTGTTTGGTACCCCCAAGGGGTACGTATACCCCCGGTTAAGAACCACTGCTTTAGAGTAATCAGCCGATTGGGCTCTGCTTTCATCCTTTTTCAATGATTCAAACTTATACATATTTGTATTCAAGTAACTTCACTCAGCAAGTAAAACAAGCAAGGAATCAATCACAAATTTTTAATAAGAAATTGATTTCATGTAACACTACACATCCAGTCCTTGATGATCTACCCTCCCTCTGCCGTAGGTTTTGTGAAGTATTTAGTAACAAATCCAAAATCATCGTCAGTAGTTCTGCAATTATTAACATCTAGGAATTCAACATCACCCATTTGATTAGCTGTACAAGCTTGGTGAAACGTTATTTCCAAACCACTGTTGGCAAAGGCTAAAGTTAGTGCTTTTCAAATACTTTCATTAGAAGATTCTGATCTAGCTATCCAAATTAGGTAATTGGTAAATCTGCAGAAAAGTTCTGCCTCATGTAGCACCCCAGCAATCGTGTATAAGATATAATGTACTGCAATGTTTGCCAATGAGACAGAGTGGTTGTCACCGGTTATAATTCTGTTTTTTGGGTACATAACTGGTCTCCATATTGGGTGACAACATTCTTCAGTCAAATTTTGTTCAATTCAACAATGATGCCTCAGGCCTTGGTGTCGAATTTGGAATGCTTCTCCAATGCTCACTCCAGGGTTTTTGTAACCATGTCTCTGCACAAGCTTGTATGAAGTGCCTTTACATCTGCCACCACTATGTAAAACACTGGTTTTTGCTTTCCAGTTCCTTGAGTTTTGGTTAGGCGGTCTTTCCAATTGAGCAGGTCTCCAATATATTGGCGGCTGTCTTGGCAAATTTCATCTGGGCAGTTTTTGCAAAAGTTTGCACTTGTAGGTTTTAGTGTTGATGCTAGAAAAGCAGTAATTTGTGAGGTGCTTATGTTCCCAGCAGATTGCAGCAAGCACATAAGTATGTCATTGATATCAACGTTCAATAAATTCTCTTGGGTCATCTTGTGTGTTTTACAAAGCAGGTAAGCATAAGCCAGTGTATTGCAACAAAAAAACTTTGCCAATGCACCGTTGACATTGCGATATGAGTTGCTCTTGCATTTCATTCCAATTACGTGTAGGCTGGTGTAGCAGCAGTTCATCGTTCACTGCGCCCATACCATGGAGTTTCACAATAAGGTCATTGCATTCTTTTCTCATTTTTGCAAGGTAAGCATCGCAACCCACTGCAGACACATCCATTTTTTCAAACTGTTGCAGTTCTTTGGTCATAATGGCGTCGTAATCTTCGCAATTAAGGATAATAAGTTTCCTGTCCTTAACAGCTTAGCAGATCACAATTTTTGTTTCTTCTGTTAGTTTAACCAATTTGCATAGACTTTTCTTTGTTCCTTCGATAGACTGTTGTTCATTCGGTATGTGTCTAACACCAAAGGTTTAATGTTCCTTAATTATGAAAAGGCCAATTCCACCAATGGTTTGTTTTTTTCATCAGTTTTGGCACTATCGGGTCTGGACGTTTTGGGAGTTGTCGATTTTTCTGGCAACACAAAGTCAGCATCGATCTTATCTCCAAGCACCACATGTCATTCCCTTCACGTCATTCAGTATTTAGCTTAGTAGAAAATTCATTCATGAATACTATTTCCTCATTTTTGTTTTATTCATGGTTTGGGTTTTTTCAATCATAGACCGGATGTTTTTGAACTGACTGAAAAAAAATTAGTCGTCTCAGTCAGAATGTCTGAGACCATACGCTAGTGAACACTGTTACAGTGAGTTTAAATGCAACTGAGACAAATGACCGAAATGTTTCAGTGACCAATTCGTTTCAGCAAAAATTCACCAAAATGTCTCAGCAAAAAATTACAGCACATAGTAGTTGTTTCATATAAAACAGCACATTTTTCACTAGAAATGTCTTTTTTATTTGGCAGCAATGATCATTATGCTTGTGTGGCTATGAGACTTTCTAAAAACAACATTTATGTAATGTTCAGTATGTTGTGCAGATTGGTTGCAGAGCTGCAATTGCTTAACCTAAATCTTCCTGCACGAGTGTGGTTGCCATTTGGAGATTCTCACCATCATATTGTGAGAATACCTCCTTCTGCTGGTGTTGTCTTAAATTCCAAAGATAAGGTTAGTAGATCATTACAATGACTTACTTTACATATAGCCATTACATTGTGAGGAGTTAAATGCAACTTTTCATGTCATCTGTTTACCATGCTTCCACTTGGTTGAAACATGTTGGTATTACATGCCATTAACCTGTATCTTTTGCACTGTTAATACAACAATAACATTGCTGCATTCATTGTGTAGTGCTCAAATACTTGTGTCCAGTAACTGTGAGCAGAATTTATCATCTTGTCATTCTCAAAGGGCAAAGAAATGTGAACAAGGAGAACCAAAAAACGCTAATTCAGTTGTAATTGGTCTTTTTGTGTTGGGAATTTTTGAGGCAAGTTTTTTAAATTGTTTTTTGTAAAAGTCTCTGTCAAGAACAAATGTTAAACTTTTAAAGCACATGCCATGTATGCACCATACATGTGAACAACAGTATCAAAAATAAATGTCTGGGAAGCTTTCAACTGTTGACTGCATTTCTATAGAGAGTGTGAAGAAGATGATCTTGGCACAATGTAAAAAAGCACTTTGACTCAAAAAGGAATTTTTTGCAGTTTTGTAAAGTTACAGATGTTGCTAATAGATGGATTGCATGTTGTTGTTAGGCTCCTTACTTAATTTGCGTTGAGACACTTGAGTGTGAAAACAAAGAAACAGATGAAGTTCCTGCAAAGCTTTTGGAGAGTTCTTTGCGCCTTGGACATTCTGAAGAAGATTTAAAGGCAGATGTCACCCCCTCCGTCAATGAGGGTTCTGTTGAAATCTTCCCAATTGTGTGCAAAGTGAACAGTCAAGCAGCTGCTGACAGTATTCATGATGAGGATGTCTCAAGTGATGCTGTTAAAGGTCAGTTTTAAACCATACTTAAAACTCTGCATGCAGGAACTATGTTCTATTCAAATCTAAATGTTCTAGTTCAGGGGTCACGAACAAACTATGGCCCAGCAGGCCGGATGCTGCTCGCGAGGGTTGTGGTCCTCCACCAAATTGTTAATAATCACTTCCGGTTTTCTGAGATTTACGAAAACTGCGAAATGGTTGATATGGTCAGCATTAAGTATGAGAAGAGACTGGTACCGCTAGACTTTTTAACTGATCAACTTTGTTTTTTTGGCAACATAAATATTTTCGAAGTCAAAGTTTGTTCCGACCTTGCACATAGGTTCGGGAATACATCAGGGTGACAAGATGCGCAAATACGGCGACAGACATTGCCACTGCCGCAGTCTTTAAGTCTAACCGACTTAGGCTACGAAGACAACCGTTTTTGCAGTAGGCTGTTTAACAATAACAGTTTTATTACAACGCTACTCCATCGCTTAGGGATTTGCTAATATGTGTATCAAAAGTGTTGTGTACTAGGAAACGTTGGCAGATTCATGTTCATTACCGTATTTGTATTTAGGTTTCCTGTAAAAAAGTTTTTAGGGCTTGACTTTGTTTGAAAACGGCTGCTGCTCGTTTTTCTTTAACTTTTGCGTGAAACTAATTTTTTAGCTTTAGTGACAAAAGCTGAGAAAATTTTTGGCTTGGCGCTATTGTTTGTGGCTCAGTTTGTAGCGTTCTGTGCTCCCAGAACAGCTCATATCGCCTGGTACCGCCACATCATTGCTGCGATCATGAATTTGTGTGCCGCTACGAACATGCGAAAGTAAAAATCTTTAGACGTTTGCAAGACTGACTTACGTTGAGAGCATGCTATATTTCTACCCTTTGAAGTATTTGAATGTCGAAGAACTCCAGCAGCATACGATAAATTATACTAAAAAACATGTGCTGATTCTTTACCCTGTCTAACTATTATACTGGTGCTGTGATATTTAGTTGTAACCATTTAACGGTTTTACCCGAAGATAAAGTACTTACTGGAATCCATTTGATTTTGGAATCGATTCGGAAATCATTTGCATATTTTCACAATATGACTGTGTCCAAAGTGTTGCCGCCATTAGTTTCGTAAGCGCTTTTAATTTCCGTGTCTAATCGTAAGCGCTTTTAATTTCCGTGTCTAATTTGTTGAGATCCCCTTTTATCTTTCTAGCTTTGTCATCAGGTCTCGTCGCAATACTGCCGTAGCTTGCGACGAGTTAAGACTTCAGTACCTTACGAACTTTAGTCAACGCCCTGAATAGATCTCAACTGTTACAGATAATAAAGAGGATGTAGAAGAAAACAGTAGCAAACTTGATGTAGACAGCTGCGCTCTTGACGACCATGGAACGCATGAGCAAACCGACCAAGAGCTCAGTAATGCCCACGAAGATGATGAATGGTCGCAGAGTGACATCAACGATCTTCAAATGGAGGTATAACTTTTATGTGGGCTGTGCCCTTGTAATGGTATACGCTGATGCTCTAGGTAGAGGTGACAACTGTGCAAGGGGCTTAACATGAGTGTAACCGTGGGTTCTGCGCTTTTGCACGAAGGAAATTTACACGTTTTTGCAGCTTAGTGAAGTTGTGCGAAAGAAAACAGATAGATTTGTAGGAAGTGTATGCCAAAAACAGCTAAAATGGTCGTTGAGTGATGATTTTGATATTACACAGTGAAACAAGTGTTGAAACACCAGAAATCCATCGGCCTTTTAAACTTTGGATTTCTTTAGAATTTTTTTACACTCTTCAAGCGTGATATGCTTGGCTCCAGGTAACTCTTTTTCTGAAATCGTGAGTCCAATTAATTCGGTAAGTCCGAAACGATTGAACAATCTTCAGGGGCTAAGTCGACCCTTAAGACAACATACTTCGCAAGATGCACAAACGCACCATTTCTTTGTGGTTGGAAGTTAATCAAATATTTCCTTCAATAATGAATAGCTTGATCATTCGTTTTCGGAGTATAAAGTGGCGAGGCGTAGGGGTCAGTTTTTCATCGAGTTCCATCGTAACTTTTCAATGCATCAGTAAATAAAGAAAACTTTATAATGCATAGTTCTGGTCAGGTTTTGTATCTGGCCTTACCTTCTCCGGTATTTCAGTCAGTACTTCCCCTCCTCCATGCGCCTTAGNTTGTGTCGGAAAAAGTTTCAGCATTATGTGGCTATATTGACTGTGGAAGATTTTGCTTGGAATTGTTTCATGTTATTTCAAAGCATTCTTCATAACACAAGGAACTGACCAAGATTAAGCAACTAGAGCAGGGATGAGCAAACTTTGTCAATGGAAGAGTCATTTGCGGAAAAATAAAAACACTAACGAGCTGCAAAATCCGTTTGTAGGGTCAATGCAAATACGGCAAACAATGCAAGTTTTACATAAAATGATATGCAGTAATTGAAACGCAGCAAGCGCGTTCCTAAGTTTTTGTTTTAATTTGCTAGTCTCTAAAAGTTTTTATTTTNATTTGTTAGTCTCCATCTGGACGATTAGCTGTTAAAGCTGTGCGAATTGATTCTCCAATGTGTTCATTTCTTCGGGTTGCACGATGTTTTGATCGCCAGAACTCAGCTGTAGAGTGGCATTGACGGAAATATTTTAGTGCCAGATCTTATTGCGTTTCGGTCAGTTTCATGTCTACAACAGACAAGTGTGTGGCAAACGGTTAGCGAACTGGATAGCCATCACCTACTACATTAACGTTGAATGGATTTTTAAAAAATACAAGCATGGTTTTTATTCCTGCAGCTGCAAATGGTCAAATCTGTCTTGGAACTCCTTCAGTATTCTTCCACTTTGTGGTCTGCATTTGCAATTTCCTCTCCGCGAAAAACATTCGTTCCCATTATGACATTGGGAAAATGACAGAAAAGAAGTTTTTGACATTATATCTTTTTGCAAAATTTTAATTTTGTCCTGGAAACTTATGTAGACGAACTATCAAATCGCGTAGACTTCCTGGTAACTAACCTTACGAACTCGTGTAAACACTAGAGTCCTGCTCAGTTTAAATTTGTGCCGGCTTCCCACCCCGCAAACATCTAACCCGCACCCGCAGACTTGAAGCCAGGGCTGGGAATTTTTCACAATGGGCCTTTTTGCCGCTGAAATCTGACAATTTGGCCGTTTTCAGAAGCAACTTGGCCGCAAAAATTTTGTTTGGTCTTTTGGCCTTTGAACATATGTGAAATTTGGACTCATGTGCATGTGGTACCACATTCTGGGAATTTAAACACTCAAAACGTCTCCATGTACACTCTCACAAGCACCCCTCCGGCTTCCCTTCCTGACAGTTGAATTTACCCACTTCCCAAACCCAGAGTACGGAAATAATAACGATGCATAGTGATCATTGTTATTGTAATCGATTGACCGAATTTATAATCTGCAGTTTATTTCCTTAACGAAATTGCTGAAGCTCATGCTGAGTCGCTTGAGCAGAGCAGTACGTTGATGGTGGGTTTTGGGCACGGTGAGATTAGTTGACTGGTTGGTCTCTAGCATATATAGATTAGGTATTTGCAATGGCTTCGCGGAATATCGCCTATGACAAGAAAACTCAAAGCAGAATGGGAAAATGACTTCCCACCGGCAAGATGGATTGCGATGGACGAGATTGAAAGTGCTTACTGCAAACTGTACTAAATAATTTCGTCGACGAAAAAACGTTGAGATTGCGTGCGTCATCTGCGGAGCACAAGCGCAGTGAAAATACAGTGGCGCTCATGACGCATTCGCCAAACTTGCAAAGGCCATGATCATCTCCGATCGTGTAAAACAGATGGAATTAGCTGTCTGTATCACTGTTTGCTACCACAACTCTGTCAACGCTAACATACACATGCACACAGCCAGATTTGCTCTCCAGATTAAAAATCGGCAAAGCTTCAATCCTGGTGGTAATTGGATCCGTAATATTTTGTGACTTTTGTGTTTATTCATCTTCATTTATGCTATGCTTTATTTGCTGATCACATCCGACGCCAGTTGATGTACACTTTACACCAGTGGTGCCCAACCTTTTTTGTCCCAAGATCTACTTTTCAAGTAGCCATCCCTCCCGAGATCTACCAATTCAGTGTCAACGTCACAAAACCATACGCATTTTTTCCAGCCTGCAGTAACTTTTGAAAAAATATTCCCTACCTACCTGCCTGACATGGCTGAAAACAGACAATTTATCCATAGCTAGAACCATATTAGGCGTAACCATTCCGGGCCTGAGTGGACCTAAAATAATGATGCCTAAAGGGTATTCCTGTTTCCTAAACACTGAACTCCAGAATCGCAGCCTATTCCCAATTGAGGTGTAGCGTCATTCATAGGATTCAGGGGGTACTGCAATCTAATTAGCCAGGAAGCCGTGACCTTTATTGACATTGTTATCCATCTGTGAGAGACAGAATATTATAAATCTGATTTAAAATTTTTAATCCCTCTACAGCACATTGCTATAGGCTTTCTTCAGCGTAGGTAGAACGACATCGTTTTTATAAACAGTAATACTCAAGCATGATGAAACACCAAGTTTTAAGTTTTATTGTTAGTTTGCTGTTTTTGTGCATGCTACGATCTTTTCCCTCGAAAGACAGGTGAAAACACAGAAGAGTCCATATTTTGTAAACATACTTTTTTAAATTCAACGCCCATCAAATCTACATGCCTGGTTCTTTTACGTAAAAGCGTGAGTTAACTGCGTTCTCAATGCCAGAAAGCCTCTCATACGGAAGTCCTGAGGAAAATGCACGTAGAAAATTCTGCAACTGCGGCGATTCCAATGATAATGATAATGATTTCAAGTGAGACGAGAAGGGGTTGCAACAATAATTTAAGCCATCCATCACGCTCGCCGCAGTTGTAGAAAGAACGCGGCTTGCCATCTTCCCACGACTTCTCGCGAGACATCAGCTAGCGTTTGCACACTACACTGTCAAACTGAAAATTGTAGCTGAAGTTATTTCTAAGGATTCGTTGATTTACTTACAAGCTGAATGTTTTGCAGTCCCCAGGTCAACCAACGAGTGAGATGCAACAGTCGCATCAAGGCAACGGCATAGCGGAATCGAGCAGCGATTCTTTGTCTGTTTCTCGAATGTCCGTTTTGTCGCTCGACAGTATTGTCAGCGGTGATGCGGTCAGCATCGACAGCCACGAGGTCTACGTCTCAGCCAGCGAAATACGGTGAGGAGCGAAATAGGTGTTGCCGGTGTTTTGAATAACACTGCCGTGACCGAAACAATTTTCATTTGTGATAAAAGTTGTTTGCTTTCTTAACTCTTAAACTGCGGTAACACTGCCGAATTGCGATTTCTTATGGTTGCCGCGCGAATAAAGTCAGCTGAATGCAAGTAATATCTTTCAATACGCATGATTGTTCCCATTTTCATGAACATCTTGCGTTACGACATAACAGGTTGGTATATAAAACGCTGGTATACATATTTTTACCTGTCATGTTTTCTTACAAATCGATTTCACCTTTTTTTTATTAAGTTTTTACGCTCGTTTTTGTGATTGTGTTTACGCCTTCTTCGTTTAAGTCCAAAGCCAAGCTCTTCAAACCTGGGTATGAGAAGTCCAGACAAGGCAAGTTCATTTTTTGCCCAAGAATTCACAGATTTCGAGGGCCGAGGAATTGCCGCAAGTTCATTTCGTTAGCCAGACCTTCACCAGCATTCAAAATACCGCAACGAAAAAAGTTGTGTGTGGAACAATGCCGCTAAACCTGTTTTATCGTCACATGTTATGCGGGGGAGGATGACTCGAAGACCTTGCGGTCATTCTCCTCCCCCTGATATCTGATTCTTTCAGATGTTAAATAAAAATGTCTGTCTGTTAAAAGAACCGATTTAAAGAAGAAACTTGTAGAACACGAAATACAGCAGCACAGAGAAAAGAACACTTAAACAGAAGGCAATAAAAAAGAATTCCAGTACACTAACGCAATTACCGTATTTATTCGAGAATAAGTCGCATTGTTTTTGTACTAAAAATTCACCCAAAAAGTCAGGTGCGACTTATACAAGAGGGGCGACATATGCGCATGTACGCTGCTACTGTGCACGTGTTATCTGGACGGCGCTTTGCACCTTCATGTGTGTGTGTGCATGCATGCGCATGCGATGACAATCGCAAGAAAAACGCAAAGGCAAACTACGAGGCACGTTGTTAATCAGTAGATGCAGTGACTTTGATGGCTTTTAAGTTTTTGTTACGTTATTTTGATGAATAAATGTTGTTTAAAAAATTTTGTACCGTTTGATCAGGTCAAATATGGAGGTGCGACTTATACACGCATGCGACTTATACTCGAATAAATACAGTATGCGAACAACAGAAGCCGCAGTAAGTACAATAACAAAACCACGCGAAAACATGAATTTTAAGATTCACTTAATGGAAGACTTGCGGGCGTCCCGTTACAAACGCTTAGGCGTTGTGTCCAGTATAATTGAAGCCGCATCAATTCATATCTAACATCGATTAAGGTCGAGGGTTCCACAATGCTGTGAAAAGCGACTGTGTGGTAACGTTTAAGTTACGACAAAAATGGCTGGAGGTTACGGTCAACATTCTTCTCCCAATTGAGAAGAACAGGAAAAAAACACTTTTAAACGCAGACTTTACAGCAGGGCTGTCCAATCTTTTTGGCCAAAGGGCCACATGCGGTTTACGAATGATTGCGCGGGCCACTTGAGTGTTTACTGTTAAGACAGACAAAACCCTCGCACCAAAATTCTAATCTTAGAAATGTGTATTATCCTCTTACAATTATAAGAACAATAAACATACCAACAGTAAAGTCAACAAAGTTTTTACTACACGTCGACATTTCAATGTGAAGTTTGGCACTGTTTTTCTC
>JGI24021J15306_10012922_pt1 | contig 10384 bp, 7 predicted proteins | sample Ectturendosymbi1_FD_15306 | JGI IMG/M metagenome (IMG submission 15306) | reverse complement strand
CCGCCAGTATTTCAACAACCGATTCGTGCACAGTCATGGTGGGCGCTTTGAAGCAGCTGTTTTCATTTTCCACCACAGCAACTGACTCATTCGCTGCTTTACAATTATCAGTTATCACACGATTCGGCAATACTTTTGGAGTTTTCCCTCGTTTCAACAAGGCCTTTCACAAGCCCGGCTCTGCTACGAATCCAAAAAACTCCGCGAGTTCTAGTTTGGGGGATCCACCTAAAGCGAAAAAGGTGTTGACTTCAAATGTGCGCGGAGGACAGTGAAAAAGTTTCGCATGTTCTGAATTATCAAACCAAAATGACATACGAACTTTGCTACGCGTGACCGAATTATGAGCATACCATCCGTGAACTTTGTTTATGCAATCAATTCTCTTAAAATGGCTGTTAGTTGCTTAAACGAAGCGCGATTCTACCGAAATAGGAAAATTTGTTACGAAAGATTTTTTCAGAAAAACAAATCGTCTGTGAAGGATGCCCTAGTGTTCTTTAACCATTTCACAAACCCTTGCTTCAGTTTCAGACGTCACTGAATCACCGTCTCGGTCGCTGAGGAAATAACATGATGCTCAGAGGTTCATTTCGGTCTGAACACGCGCAGTCAAATGCCGAAAACAGTTTTTAATCCCAAGATAACCGGACCACCTGATAACACGCGTGCAGTAGCGCGCCACCGACACGCATGAGCGCCGAGTAAGCCGACACTGAAACGACGTAACGCGGGGTTTCGCCAAAACCGGGGGCCAAACCCCGCCTCGGACAGACGGGCGCGAAACCGCAGCAGGTGTGCCACGGTGCGAGGAAGTCGAGAAAAAGCAAATCCATCACGATGAAATCTGACCGTGCAACGCCTGGAAGATGATGTCATGAGCAAGGTTCTACGGCCCAGGCGAGGACAAAGGTGTGAGGCAACGAAGATACGGTCCAAACCGGATTCGATTTCCTTAGGGATGCGCCTCAGTCTCGACGAACCTAAGCCCAGAACTAAGACACACTTTACCTCGCGGTTTCCCATGGTCTGTGACATCAGATTGGCTGACGATTTTTGGGGCTTAAACCTTCATCGGTTTAAGCAGCTGAACGCGCTGACGTGCAAGACGATCACCGCAAACGCGGGAAAGCAACAAGTGAACATGAGCGAATCATAGTTTGCTTTTTCTGCCACAAAGCCTGCTTAGTTCAAGAAGACTTCACAATTCTGTCACTAAACGCTGGCCACAGACACCGCGCGAGACGTTACCTTTCAACGATTTACACATTTTTCAATCAACAATTTCCAGGGCGAAGTTTCTTTTCCTAATGTATCTTATAAATCTCGGTCTACGACTCAACGCAGGTAACCATAACAGAAGCCATAAGAGTTCCGCTGGGATTTAACCAAGTTAAGAGCTTTTCTTGGACTTAAAAGCACCATTACACATGACGGTAACAACCTGTTTTTCCGGAACTTTCCTATGCTTTTTTGAAATCCGGACTTTTACAAGTTCATTTTCTTGTTTCTCAGCGGTCTCTTCTTTTGTCTGGCTTGAAGTCCCATAGCTTTCTTAAGCTCAATAGATCCACATTGAAGTTTAGAGCCAAAATTTAAATGGGCTTTCATATTTCAAAATTCACAATTTCGTAACGATGAACAGGAACGTCACGACCGAAACAACGTCCACCAACAAAATTGCCTTCAGCGGTTTTTCATCTCACACCACAAGCAAACGTTCTGACGATATCTAGTCGATGGAATCGACCTCTAAACCTTTTTTCTGCGGTGCGCCACCACAGTATATCACCGTGCCAGAGTATCACTTCGACCGAACGAGACCCGGAACTAAGACAGGTAGGGCCAGCTGGATTTTCAGGACAAGGAGGATGAGTCGCAAAAAAATGACTTTCTCGAGGACAAAAAATAACCATCACCCTGATGAGTACTCGGTCTGCGCAGTATTGAGCATATAAGGCCACGCATTTTTGGTGGGGACGACAGCACAGAGAATTCACATTTCACGATTTTGGGAGAACAAAGTTTCTTGATCAACAACAGGTCGCTGCTTGGAGACCGTTTATGCATCCGTCCGACAGAACAACTCATACATATTTTTAAAAGTCGACATTCAAACTCACCGCACATCCGTCTGACGTCTTGCAGAGCGTAAGCGTCCCGGTCGCAACCGGTGGCCGAGGCCACATCGCTCATGTCCAGTGCTACAGAGATTTCTACGCTTGTCACTACATCGTATGGGACGCAAGTGATGAGCTCTGGCGACGTTGCGATGGTGACTCGGTGTTGTCGTGACGAAATGAGCTCGATTCGTTTGTTTATTCCTGAATTGAACCGGAAAAGATTGAAACGCAAGAAATGCCAAATAAAGCAGTCGCTGCAGTTCGCTTGCCTGCAGTCGTACTCCATTAACTCCAGCGTCTCTATTCTTTGCATAGTTCGTAAAAAAGTGAGCCGGCTGATCAAGGAAGCTCAGATAAATAATTCATTTTCGCATCAGCGGAACAAGTACGGTTTTGACACGTTCCATACAATTCAAGTCGCTGGAAAGGAACCATCAAATATTTAGCGTGGAACGCATAAACAGCCGGGGAGCAAACAATGCCAGCATCGAGCACAAGGCCGAGGAGTGGGCAAAGCGACGCAAGTCTCTCCCAGCAGACAACTACTAAAAGCATCGCCCACCAAATCAGCATAATGTGCGCGGATATTTGAGAGGCGTCGCCAGTCCCGAATCGCATCTATGCGTGCTTAAGCCGTCCTTCATTTTTAACGGCCGACCACAGTTACTACTACGCAGCGGATAAACGATCATGTAAACATAAGGTTCGGCGTCCAAAGTTGACCGGTCTTCCAATTACAGGCAGCTGTTTTTCGTTTTATGCAGCAAGGGCAAAAACTTCACGCGTTAAAAATTAAGATTTGCTGCCCGTACGCCGGTGGTTTCAGCGAGAATTGAACGAACTTTTCATGCTCTCGCGTAAAAAAAAACAAGGAGATAGAACTCCTGGAGCAAAAAGCCTCAACACCCGAATCGCTAACTCCTTGAAACAATTACCTGACCACATGCTTTGGCAAGCAGGCTTGACTTTGACAACGACCAGGGCTGGGTCTGACTTCCTCTTGCCACAGTCGTGCGCGATCACCGACGCGTTGAATATTTGATCCCTCTCCGACGCTCTAATGCGCCGTCGGGAAAACAGCACTCCTGTTGAAAGGATGGTGCCTGTTAGGATCGTGTACGACGAAGGACCGGGCGAACAGCCAGCGCCGAAAAGCGCGAAATCGAATTAATGAAATCAGCCACTTGCACGAGACGTATATAATTTTCTTTTCTTAATCTTAATACGTTTTTGAAAAAAAAACATTCTTTGAATTGAGGGTTCAGTGGAGCAAAAAACAAAACACTACTAGCCAGTGTTTTTAAGGTTTTTTTAAGAGACCGAAACGTTCTCTCAAATGTATCCAACGGTCCCTCAAAATACAGTAGAAATCGTTGCATAACCACCACAAAATACACTGAAACCTCGCTTGACGACCATCTTGGTATTGAGATGAAAGAGTTACGGTCTCTTAAAAATGTCTTAGCGGTCACTAAGGTCAAGCCTTAAAAAAACCTGCTACTAGCTCTTTGCGATTGTGCTAGAATCCGTGTTCTTTCATCTAGTCTCGAACAGATTGCTAGGTTCTGCACTAGACTGCTTTATGTATGGGTAATGGCCAACAAACGACCTATACGAAGTTTTTTGCCCCGCAGCTCCCGTTATCATCCACTTCAGCTAACAACCAGTAAGTTGTCGGAACAACAACGTATGTTTAAGACAAACGCTGTAAGCATTCAAGTTTTCGAAATGGTCGAAATTTACGCGCGGCAGCCGAAAACATCGTTCTTTGGCCTTCAACGAACGCGCCAAAGAATGGGTCACTCTCGGCCAACAACCAAATGATTTCATAAAAAAAAAGGAAAAGCAAACCCATACCAAACAATTAAATTAGTTTTAACTGCGGTAATGAGCATGAACGCAACCAACCAAACCGGCTACCTGCCGAACCACGCTGTGTACAAAACCTTGTTGAACTCCTTAAATTTTTCTGGCGTGCCTCGGTGTAAAAGATAGCACTTAGGCAAGCGACTTGTTCGGTTTTGGTATTGGTATTCGAAACAGCTGAACGGACAGGCACCGCAAACACATGAATTCGCAAAACTTTCGAAGTTGGTGACGAAAACTTTTGCGCAAACGTTAGATAGACAAATTGGACCTCCTGGCCTTTGTTGAAATATAAAAGAATTTGAACCGGAGTGCATTCTGCGATCAAAAAAGACCAGAACGAAACATCTCGCCGTGTCTTCATTATAGCAGATCATGCGAAACAGGGGCAATCCACAAAATGATGGGCAAAAAGGTCATTCCAGGTCACACTAGTCCAAGCGATAACAATAAAATAGTGCTCTCTGACGCCAACATTGACGTATTTTGCTGGCGCAATGACGCTCAGCGCATTTCATTAACGCCTCGACAGCGATGGCAATAAAAGCAGTAGAAGTGGCGCAAATGTCGCCGGTCGTACAAGATCAACACGAAACAGGTAGACAGCGGTGGTAAGAAAGGACGCGCTTCGCCAGTTCTCGTCTGAAGTCGCCCGTCGCATTGAAGTTTCATTTTACTCAAACAAGGGGTGAGGCAATCGACGCAACAATACAAGAAATTAGTAGCCGCCCGCAGCGACCTCGAACGGTCAGACAACAATCGTTCGTCGTCGCCGGTCCGCAAATACGCATCAGCGAAGATATCTCGCATTTGATGACCGAACCTGACAGCGACTTTTGATGCGCTTCAAACACCTGTAGAAACAAGCAGGTCGTCGCCGAGGACTTGGCCCGCAACGGGGTTTGTTTCGTCGTCTGTTTCCTGATTCCTGCGAGAGCTCGCACTGAGGCATCTTTGCGCACAGGGCGAAGTCGTAATGACCGTTCTGCTGTTGGTCATTCGCAAACCAAGCGTTAAACTACAAACACAACCGTGTATTGTCAGAAGGTTGGGCGATGAATCACACCTCCCTGACTAGAGACCCGCAACAAAGTTCCTGTTTGCTTTTAAAGAGATTTCAGTAACCTCNCCGCTTTGCGCCAATGTTCATTTGTCAACGCCATCACCGCCCTTTGCGTTTTTGATCCGAAGCAACGTCACTTTCATGGCCAAGTCCAGTAAAAGCAGCATCGCCTGGATTGGACTGGGAAGCTGTATCACGGTCTCGCCTAGCTAGGTGACGGTNAAATTGCAGGTGACAGTTTAATAACATCGACGGATGAGCTAATCCGCCAGAAAAGTGTTTCGCTGTTGTTTGCATTGCACTCTGCGGAAAGTCGGTGTGGTATCACCTAAGCCGGGTCATAAAAACATTTTCAGTGGGTCACAGGGCTATTTCGAAAAGACCACACGTCGTACGGCTTTTCGCATATAAACCTTTCCGTATTTGTGTTTTGTACGGGTGCACTTCAATCCAACGAAATGAATAAAAGGCATGTGCCTGTTTGTTAAACTTTACTGATGATAAAATCCATTTTAACCTAAAATCGACTTGTTCATGACCATTGTCTAGATCAGATACCATCAAATGTTCTCTTCACAAAGGGCCGACTAAGTATGAGAGTTGACGATCGCCAGTCGGGTATCTCCTTCGTTCAATATAGTAAGCAGCACCGAAGGATATTCAAACCGAATGGCGAAAAATGCAATGCCCGCTTTTCAGCGCAAATCTTTTTACGGAACCCCGTCATGTTTTCTGGAGAGCGCGAAAACTTTAGTTTGACTGTATCGTTGTATATTAGCCCATTTTATGGCACAGTTGGTGGGCTGGAAGAAAAACAACTCAGCGGGGTGCATCCGGCCCGCGGGTCGCAGCTTGGTGGCCACTGCTAGATAATAAAGAATTTAGGAGCAAACGCTAAACATTAATCAAAATGACGTAACAAAGTCAAAATCCTTGAAGTTGAATGCCACATTCGCTGTACTCTGCCGTCAGCAGATCCAAGAATGCCGAACCTTGTAGCTACAAAATGCAGGAACATCCTTCTTATTGAAAGATGAGTACTGCAGTAATTTTGTTAAAAAATGATTGGTAAAAGCCAGTTTATCTTTTGTTTTCAAAGTTTAAACCAGCGTTCCGAGGGCCGCATGCGGTTCCCAAGCACCCTTTGTGCGGCCCACAGCAGTCTCTCAATAAAACCTCCATTATTTTGTGTTACAGACCTCCTTCTACTATAAAAAAATGTTTCATTTGACTTGTGTTAAAGTATTTTTAGTGCGGCTCTCTAACAAAGTCGTAGTGCTGGATTTGGCTCCCTTCAGCGAAAAGGTTGAGATCCACTGGTTTAAACAATCGGGTGGCCCACGTATTCGTTGTTAGATTATGACAACTTTACAACACATAGCTAGCCGCGATCCGCTTTTAAGTAAGCATGTGGACCACAGACCTTACTCTTTTCGCCACGCTCAAAACGTAAAACCGATCATTTCTCATCGCAGAATAAAAATTTAGAAGAAAAAAGCTTCGGCATAGTGCTTCGCAAGCAGAGCTCAAGCGAAAGTTCAAAGTATTTGCATGTTGTTGTTTTTTTCAAATCTGAATCCCGTGTTGCCGCGGTTTTCTTCCACACCTGTACATCAGCTTCACTGCTGACGCATCAGAAGAGCTGTCCTTTGCTGAAAGATATTCTGTGCAGGTAGTTTTAGGAGGACCGAAGAAAGCTTCCTCCACCCGGTCTTAGCAAAACAACAGTCTGGTTCAGAACGTGACAGACTTACTGCGTCGTTGACCTTCGAAACAGTTCAAGCATAAAGCGGCCACTGCTTTACATTCCTCAGAAATTACCCTTATTATTTTAATAAACACACCATGCGCGCCCACTTAATTCAGCAGATGTTACTTCAGTAGCAGGCACACATGGCAGATGTGGTGTCGACAGTCGTCCTTGTGGCAGGGATAAACAAAACAAACAGAAAGCTCACGCTGAAATCCTGTAATCACAAAAATTTTATCAACACCCAACACAGAGCCTATGCGAACTGGTGGACTCCCTGTATCTTGTTCTTAATTGCTTCTGGTCGATAAAAGCCTGGATGTCAACTCCAGCTCTAGTTACGGAAGAAATAACAAACGTGATGCTAGGTAAACATTACGAGAAAGTTCCACCAGAATATGGTGAGACGCTGATCTGATTGCGACATATAAGAAATCGCAGTAAAATGCCTATTACTGCGAACACATCGCGATAGATAAAAACACTGCCGTGAAAATCACGCGAGCTTCTAATTTCAAATTTCCCCTATTTTCAACTATTTGCAAGCCAGCTGCTGTTCAATTATCGCAAACTTTACTGCTGACGCAACCTTGCTTTGAAAGAAATTCAAAGAATATCAGTGAGAAATGTCAAACGTTTGAAAAAACAAAACTTTCTATAGCAGAGTCTTGACAACGTTTGATTTTTTTAAATCATTTGCCCTATCCTTCAGCGACTGCAATTTTGTTGCTGCATGAAATGCAATTTGCTGGTCGAACGATACTTTCAAGAGAAAATGTGAACTATAATAACGAAGTTCTGTGAGATTCGCAAAAAAATGGTGTTCAACGCACACACCAGCTATCGTTACTGTGCGATGCTTGTGGTCTGCGCAGACGGCCAAGAGAGTCTGTGCGGATTTTCACTCAGCAGACATACGAAGTGGATCGCAGTTTACAAGACTTGGGCAAGAAGCAATCACACTTAGTTTTTCTGATCAAGATCTCGACCCCGTGTTCCGCAAGGTGTGGTGCAATAAACTCGAGTCCGGGCCAGTAAGCGAGCCGTGGACAGTTACGTCAACGAAACACGCCAACTTTGAACGTTAGCATCAAAGATGGCATCATACGCTCGACAAAATTTCTACGCAGGATGTGCACTCAGCAGAAACCAGGCTCTGTTTCGCACCCCCCTCTTGTTGAATTAGCAAGACATGTTCAAAAACTTGGACTAAACCATTTTTCTCACCTGGATCGCCGGATGAAGGACGTGACTTAAATACAGTCCGGGTAAGATACAAATTTTTCACTCTCCAAATGCGTTTGGGAACCAAACGTCGACTTGACCCCTTGCGTCAGCGAACATACAAGATACGTTTTCAAACAACAACAACTGGCAAATGCCAAGTTTTCCTCGAAAAGATTTAGCAGGATAAAAATCGATTGCTCAAGATCTCGATTACATNTGACCAAAACAAACCGGCTGCACCNTCCAGAAACAACAGCAGGCAGCTCCGCAGTTATTCGCCGCGCCTTTCAGTAGTTTTCTGATCANGCAACTCAGATTTTAGCGAGAACCAGACGGTGCCTCTGTGTCGTAACGCATTCAAAACAAAAAAGCTGTGCAGGGCAGTTTTTGCTTTACATTCTAACGGAAGCTCAGGCAAAAATGTGTCCAACCCAGTGTTCCTTCTAAGAAATTTTGCACTGAGCGAATGTTTGTTTTAGTGCGCATGGAAGTGAGCAATCATGTAGACACACAACTAGTTCAGCGTTTCAAGCGTTACAAAGGCTGTGCTATATACATTAGAGGGAACATTGGTCCTCCCTACAGCACAGCGGCGAACCAGTGATCATTACCCTGATAAAACCACGCGTGGCATAAACCCAAAAAAGCACAAGCAATCGATTTAATCCACCATGGTTTTCTGACCGGCCGCTTGTTTTTCGACTTTAGATTTTGTTTTCGAACACCGGGGCATTTTGTTTTTGCATATGCTGTTATCGCTTGGCAAAAATCTTGCAACCAGTGGACATAGAATTATCACTTTTGTGCTCTGTGTTGCCTGCCACGCAATGCGCCTCACAAAGGTAACAGATATGAGGGCAAGCTGGGTTAAACTGACAGTTCACATCGCATCACGAGATCCATGTTTCGCATCACGAGATCAATGACTGCGCATTAGAAGCATGAGAGAAGCCCTAATCCACGACGCGTTACTTAACGATATTAAAAACGAACGCGGCGAAAATGCGGCTGAACTGACGACGTCAAGGCTTTTCGCTCGTTCCGTACGTTATCAACGCTTCACCACAATGCCTGTTCACGAAAAAAAAAAACGATTCGATGGCGTTCAGGAGGGGAAGCAACAAAGGACGCTGATTCCGATCACATTGGCTAGTCAAGCCGAAAAATCTGAAATGACTTCCACACCAGCGGTCTAATGCGACAGAAGCATCGATCTTGAAGGACTTCCACTGTGTGATCAAATACCTCAGAGCAGAACCTGCGAAATCTACCAGGGTCTTGTGCTTTTAGCGAATATTTTAGGCAGTTGGAAACGACAGCTCCGTTCCGCTCCTCCGACCCAGAATAATAGGCAAGGAAGTGTTTTTTAGAAGAAAAAAAAGATTAGACAAGCCTGAGACACTTTATCTTGGCAAACGTAACAGCCAACCCACCTTCTTTTGTTACCTTAAACAGATCAGCCTCTTTTCCCACGACGCTGTAGTGGCATATTTCTTTATTACGGCCAAAACAATCGTCATCCACAGCATTTAAACTGACTAGCGGTTGGAACGGTTCCAAATCGCCTTCAACATCGAAGAAATATGAGGATTTGGGGAAAAACGGATCGTGTTGATTTACATCCTCGACAAGAATCCGTACCTGCGACCTGAAGAAAACAAGCGACCACCCTTTGCAATTTCAGCAAAAATGAAAGCGATCTTTAACGTAATTGGTACAAACCGTAAAGTAGCCACAACAACTGGCATCGTGTTGCATGATCTTCACCGAAAAAAGCGAGTGTTAGTCAGCGGTGTAGTTGCGAGGGAACGGTGTTAACACGCGTTTTTGAAGATTGAACGTTGTGCCCATACTTTTTGATGTGGCACTTAATATCAGCGCATATGCTGTAATTTTGCTGTGAAATTCTCAACAGGAGTTCTTAACTTCATTTACTGCAGCAAGGCGTGTTTACATAAACCGTCACACCACTTCACTGTTTGGTTGTGCACCACTGGTGGGTGGCCACAACAACATCAAAACAAGTGGCTAACTATTCGTGTCTTAAAAGTACTGAGATCAAGAACGCCGCAAACTAACGGAAGAAAAATTAGAACCACAGCATGAAGTTAAAGAAGCTTCAGCTGTTGCATGTTTGTAAACAGACGCACGCATCTTGAGTTACAACCTAGGAAAAAATGCTTGAATTTAAATGAAGGATAGAGCTTTCAAGTTGAAAAACAGCGGCAACGTATGGCTTGCCACACTTGTTAGATAATATACTGTTGCAACCTCTCCGGTGGTGTTGCGTTGATTGTGTGATTCACCACGAACGGGATGTGCGTGAAGAACAACACCATACATATATGTGGCGCG
>JGI24021J15306_10012921_pt1 | contig 10384 bp, 6 predicted proteins | sample Ectturendosymbi1_FD_15306 | JGI IMG/M metagenome (IMG submission 15306) | reverse complement strand
AAAAAGATTGGAACTTGGGGGTTACAAGGCTGTGTCGATCGCGGTTCGACATCAGGCAGCCAACTAGGGACAGGGACAGATTTTACAGTAGAAGCAGTTGGTTATTGAGGTAAAGAGAATGATACTCTACTCTCCCAATTTGACGTATAACTACCATCGATTTTTTCGAGACTGGCGGATATTTTGCAGCGATCGGGTTGTGCAGAACGCGTAGCAACAATTTTATGAGAATCAACATACGAGNATCAACAAACGGTTTAGACTCACATTTTTGTTCCAGAATGGATTCGGTTTCTTCCATTTCTAGAAGAGCTTCCCTTGCGGCAAGATCAGCCAGNTTTATTCTCATTTCCATTTCCCGCTTTTGTACTTCCATTTCCCGCTTTTGTGCTTCCTTTTGTGCTTCCATTTCCCGTTTTTCGAATTGCAACTTTGCTTCCATTTCCGCCTTTAACCGTTCAATATGAATGCGCTCTAGTCTTCTTGCTCTTGTGGAAGCTGTTGATTTCCTTGATGCACCTGATGAGTTTCCACTGATCTGGCTAGCTGAACCTTGCACGTCCGTACCGCGTTGGGCATACGTCGCGAATATCTGGTCATATTCGGCTTTTTTCATTTCAAGGTCGACGTGCTTGGTTTCAGCTTCCAACTTCGCCTCGTGATAGTCAGCCTTATTCCGAGGAATCGCTTGTATACATGCAGCCGAATGCTCAGTGCATTTTAACAGAGCTTCATCAAAGGCTTGCTTTTTGGCTTGTAGCATTCCGTTGTTTCTGATCGAATTCGTAGCTGCTTGGTCCTGGTACGGACATTTTTCTAAAAGTAAATGTAGAAACCAGGACCTCCTCCTGGGTGCTACAAGGTGAAAAAAATTTTGATACGGTATATTCAGCCAGTAAAGGCAATTACCGTAAAGTTCCTTGTCAGAGAGAACACAACACGCAAGGAACTTCACCGCCTTGAGTTAACAAGCAAGGTAACTACAAGATTTGCTTATAACGGCACTTCTAGGGGATTCTATAAGGAACGTTATTGCTGAATTAAAGTTATAAGCGAATTGAAATGCATTTAGAAGATGCCATTGGGACCGAACAAAATGTTACGTTATAGACGAATTGACGTTACATACGAAGCCGTTATAAACGAATTCAACTATATAGAACAGATTTACAAGAAGTTTCAGGCCCAATTCGGATTAAACTAAAAAAGTTAGTTTCAGGGCAAATTGTTTATTTTTAGGGCAAATTGTTATTTTCAGGGCAAAATTTTTCCGCCCTCCCAGTAAATTGCCTTCCCGTACGCCTATGCGTAGAGCGATGGCATTGCCTCCCTGGCCTTTAAAAAGAGGGACAACGGGAGCAAGGCGTCGTATTCATAACAGCACCATAGGTAATTTTATGGTTTATCAGGATCGAATTGTGATANATTTTCTATTGTTTCTTTTGTTATTTTTGAGGTCAACATTGTTGTTGAACAGTAGCAAGCATAATTGGTNACAATTTTTTTGTTTTTCATAAGNTTNCATTGCCCTCAGCTTTTTANTGCCCTACCGACGTTCCGGCGTCCCTGAATGTAAGTGCTCTGCCAGTCAGGCAAGTAGTATATTTGACCTCGGAAATTCCAATTGGAAGTTGAAATAGCACAGTTTTGATCCAGTGCTTATTAAGGTGTCCTCAAAATGTACTCATGTCATCAAAATGTATCTGGAATAGGAGCATAAATGTTATTGCTACAGTATATTGGCGTATAAGCACGAAGTGCAATCTTGTGTGACTGCGTCATAGGTAGTATGGCTGAATCCACCAACATGGCCAGTAAAAGCATCTTTAGGTTGTCAGTAGAGATGGCACGGGCCAGCACTTCTGCAGCCCGCCCCGCCCAGAGCTAACAAGAAACCTTCTAGCCCCGTCCGTTTGCCTAAACAATAGATTGATTTCTGGACTGGCCCGGCCCGTAATATAATGTAACCTCAAATGCAAAGTAACAACACTTAAGTTTTCAGTTCTCTGTCCTTTGGACACTGAAACCATATAGTCTTAAGGCAGTGGCTATGGCTATACATTTTTAGGGCAACAGTAAAATGTTTGCAATATTCTTTGCATCCTGCATGGCCATAGACTCTCGTCAAAAGAGATTTGTAATGAATATGCAGCCCAGACAATGTTTTGCCAGAGCCAAGTTCTTTCCGACTGAAAAAATCCAGTTTTTTGATTTTCAAACAAACCCAAGTGCTTTGAAAAAAGCCAGAATTTCAATCAAAATCTGGCTTAAAAAATAGAAATTGGCAACTCTGTGCTTTGATTGATTCATAACATGCTTCACTCATTTGCGTGGAAACAAGTCAAACGGAACGTAAGCAGAACGGTAAAATGGAGCGAAAAGCAGCAAAAAAATTTTGTTGTTAGTTTGTGAAAGTTTGTGAAAAATAAATTTTCGTCTAATTTGCGAGCAGACCTCAGCGGCCTGGAATGACGTCACCGCTAAAGAATTGATAGCGGACTGTTTCAAAACCTTAGCGGACGGTCCGAAGACTGGACGCTTAACGTCCCATGCCATCTCTAGCTGACAGTAAAGTATAAATATCTTTTTTTGACAGCGAAAAACCATGGATAGGAGGCGACTATTTTTTGCTTTCCTGAACAATTCCACAAATATCGGGGAGCTTGTTGCTCGATACCTTTCACTCACACCTATCATGTTTTTCAGAGCGTAGGCGATCGGCATGCCGTCTGTCAGGACGAGCTTTGGCTAATTTCTACACATTGCCGTCGGGGCATATGGCTTACTACAGGAGTTACAGGCTCAAGAACGACGACTTTCAAACGAGTTAAAGGTCGGCTCGGCACGAACTGCTCAAACTAAATCGCAAAGGAATTCTGTGGAGCAACGGCGTTGCGCAATTTAAAGGTCGCAGCAGCTAGGGTTGCCAGATGGCCGGTATTTCACCGGCTTGGCCGATATTTATCTGTTAATTAAGCGGAGACCAGTATTCTAAAAACCAGTACCTGAAGCCGGTATTTTTAATATAAATAATTTGCTGTAACTGCAAAAAGAACTAACAGTCTAACATTGAATTTCTCAAATTATAACGACTCTAGTAGTAAATCTTGTCAGAACAGTTCCTTCATGGAAGTTTATAATGGCTAATGCTTACTTGTGCCTCGACAACACTCATTATGTCTACGTTTTCCCTCTTTCTTTGTTTATTCATACATAGCATCTTCCTTCGTCCCAAATGTGATATGTACAAGTATGTTTTGCCGATTAACCGTGCAACTGTCGCAGGTGTGGTTGTTGTTTGAACTACTACCGTAGGCTGTTGCAGGGAGAATGCAGGAAAGTCATATAAATGGACAGAACAGTGACATTGTAGACATAATAAGTGAAGGAGCAGGCAAAATTTTGGGGGTGCGAAGAATTTTTGCCCGAATTTCCCCAAACTTGCCCGAAAAATTTTTGGGCCACTTTTCGTGCGAATATTTTCTCATGAAGACCGTATTGGGCGCCATTTCTTCAAATCAAAGCATGTTGGGCGTCATATTTTTCAGATCAAAATATGTCGCGGGCTTTTTTTAAATCAAAAGACGTTGGGCGCTTTTTTGCGCGTATTTTCAAAGAGTTTGCCCAGATTTTCAGGGATTTTGCGAAGGTTTTCACACAATTTGCCCAGATTTCGCCGGATTTTCACCAAATCAAAACTGTTGGGGGTGAGCATGCACCCCGCCTCCTACACCACTGATTGCAGAGACTAGAGAAATCACGCGAGCTACATTCACAATCACGCGAGCTACACTGAACAGACACATTTCGTCAGCGAACTATAGCTGGCTCAACCAAGGCCAGGGGCGTAACGTGGTTACGCTCGGGGCAATAAGCAAGTTTTGCGCCCCTATATTCGAACCTGAGGTCTTTTGGAAGCAAATGAATTGTATGTAGGAATGTACTTGTGACATTGTTGGGACTTTTTGGCATCCCCCGCCCACCCGCAACGATTCGGCGCCCGGGGAATTGTGGTCCTTTTACCCCACCCTCGTTACGACCCTGAAGCAAGGGCAAGCGAATCAACCTGCAGGCCATTTCTCAGCCGCCTCAGTGGTCCAGAATGTAGTCAGAAATTTTTTCAAGAGTTTCGGGTAAACTAGAAAGTATTTGTTGCAAACTGAAAAAACATAGCACGCAAGAAATTTTTAGTAATATTAACGTGTTATTAATACGGGCAATACTAGCGTAGAAAAACAAATATCATCAAATTGTACGGAACTATGTTCACCTCAGAAATTGATATACAGTACGACATGTAAAGTTGGAATTTTGCTAAGTGCATTCTTTTTTTAGAGTTCAAGAACACCTCCGTTCACATTAAACACTGCAGTTATTGTTTTTCATTTAAAATAGGTTAGTTTGCTAATGCTTAGCATAGGGCTATGCTCATATAGCGTACGTGTATAAACTGTTTGAAACATTTTCAAACCAAACATTGTGGGAGCTTCATGAAATTGTAAAGAAAGTAACATGAAAAATAAATGCATTGTTAAAAAAACGTTCGTTTCAAAATTTTTATTCGAGAATCCCGTGCCATTAAATATGCGCTTACAAATGCAGCCTAGATCTGCCACTGTTGAAAAAATGGCCGATGGTTTTACAAAACGAATCTGGCAACCCTAGTGTTAACAAAAAAAATCTCCACTCAAAACAGGTGGTCTCTTGCGTCACCACCAGCGAGGGCGAATGCTGCCAATGCTGGAGATAACGGAATGTGCGCCTAGTGACTATCACGGAATGTACACTGTCCACAAAAACTTTTTGAGCAGCTGCTTCTTTTAGTAAGGCTTTGTTTCACAAAGATGTTGCAGAGTTACGAGGTTCGACAAAATTGGAAGTCAATGTAGCCTCAAAGGCTGCACGATCATCAGATGACAGGTAGTTATCGTTTCTCTTCTGCTTGATCTTCTGTCAATAGCCAACCAATTTACGCGTACCTGCAATTCATAACTTATACATTACGTTACCTCATATAGCGGTGGTTAAATGATTTTAAATTTATCAACGAACCGCGTTTGACACGTTTTACAGTGGAATATAAAATAACATGTCACTCGGGTAATCAAACATTTGTGGCAGTTTTTTGTTGGTGTGCATTAACCAGTTGCTTTGATTCAATTAGTTAACGCTGCTACTATGGAATTAGCCGAACCTTGAGGTATCGCTGACATATCTTACTCCGTTTGGTTTTTGTTGTGCTCATTTATTTGGTCGCATCAAATTTTTGCATAAAGTATTGGGATGCCTTTAAGGCTCCGATCGCAAAGGGAATAATGTGTCTACCGAACGGTAAGCAAGCTTCCGTTCCCAAGCATGATGAATTACATCGACTGAGAATGCATTTCAGTTTTACAAACACAAAAATGAACGCCTTGTTCTCAACATGCTCAAATTCTGTAACACCATTGCAGTGCTGCACTAGTGCATAACTGTTGACGCATTTCTGCTTTAGCTATCATGAATATCTCCAGAACATGAGAAAACAACAAATATTTTATGTGGCAACGGTAAACCCATTTCTTGTGGTGTCCTGTCCTTGTCTGAAACACATTTTGCTTCCATAAACTATATAACCGCATTGCGCATATTAAACCTACTCAGAGCAAAAGACTTACCTGCTGCTATAAATTGCTCCTTTTACACTATAAACAGCCTCGGCCCTCCGCGAGGTCTGCAGCTTAAATGAGCCTTGGTCCTTCGCAGCCTCCCACTCTCTGATGCATCGGCATATTCGGAGGTCATCGCAGAACTTTTTTATAACAACCGCGTTGGCGCCATCTATGCGTGTGCTCTGCGAGTACCACATATACTGTATGTGCTTGTGTTTCATCAAAATAATTGTGCTAGCGCCAACAAGCGTATGGAGCATATCTATCTTCATGTTCTGCTATGTAATTGTCTGTTTCTTACTATTGCCATGCGTGCGTAAGTCAACTGCGTTGCGTGCGGGGGTGCAGACCCTATACAATACAGCAGGTATTTTCGTGTCGTACAAAGTGCTAGTCCTCAAGGCTGGAGTACAGGAGACACACGTGGCCATAATCGCTCGCCAGTCATGGAAAGCTGCAAAACACCGAAATAAGATATATGAGTAGTTTAATGCCTGGTGACAGAAAGAGCATGTCTTACCACAATTTTCGAAGGAAGAACTTTCTTGGAACCAGGCTTGTCCACGCAGGGCGGGATCCTGGGGAGGGATTGGGATGATCGCCTCCCCGAAACCTACAAAAGTAACTATATTCACCATGATTTCGTACAATTCGTGAAACAGCAATGGCAGTGTAAACCATTTTGCTGTCTACTGTTTTGTCACAGCAGTTTTGTGAAGGATACTACATCTTTCTTGCAGTAGTGAACCCATAATGAGTCTTGACTACCAAATGTTGCTCAAATCGCCCCCTAACCTTAATGACTGGATCCGTCCCTGCGTCCACAGGACACTCTTTTCCTCTTCTACCCTATGGCGACTTGTGGCTGTCCCATTCATGGGATTTCCTAGAAAGTAGTAATCCGACGTATATTATATCATGTGCACATCTGATGTTTAGCCTCTACAGAGCCGTGACTAAGCCAATCAAAACCCCTAATTACGGAAAACAATGCAAATAGGGCAACCCTTTTTGATTTGTCAACTCAGTAACATTATTTTCGGTCCTCGCATAACGACGCCATGGAAATGAGGTTTTGCGTGCAATGGTTTCTGTGCAGTGGGCATATATCATGGTTTATTACTTTCCTTTATTGCACCGGACCAAAAAATTGTTTCAGAGGAATGTTATTTTATGGTTTTGCACGGGTATTAACCATGTGCCTAGTGTGACCTGTCTTTCCTGCACATTTTGTTTATTCTCGATTTTAGAAGACCAGACTCACTGTGTTTCTCTGAACACCTTTGCAAGTGATGAGGATTACGGTCTTAAGGAATAAATCGTTAACTGTAACTTCTAATTGCGAACCTAACACCAGATAAAAGACAAAAAGATATTTAGTCATATTAACACAATATATTTACAAGACTTTGTACAACAGACCCAAATTCGATCCACACTGGCAGTCTCCGACGATGCAGTAATCCCACTTACCCTTGAATAAAAGCCTGGGCGCATCCATACGAGGCGGTCTGCGAGCGGTGTTCGAGTAGTTACGTTCGCAGTTTCAACGGCGTTGCCAAAGAGAGAGAAGCGGAGCACTTTTTTCAAGAGACTGAAGGGTAATACCCTTGCTCTTGAGGAAATTGCAGAAGCGTGCGAATGGTGCAAAATGCTTTGAGCAGTTGCGAACTTGGTGAACCGGATTTTTTGCACAAGCAACAGCACAGGGCATAACAACAGCTGAAATGCGAGTGCTTCAAGGATTTTCAACATCAGAAAATTCCGAGCATGCGATGTTACAACTAAATCCGATGGGACTTGGACGAAGTTCAAGCTGACTGCCCCATCTAAACCACGGACAAAATTTCAATTCCATGGACAAGCCTGGGAAAAACATGTTTAATCATGCCACTAAGTAAAATTGTGTCCTGCTTTCGAATGCTATTACTATTCCAACAATGCACAGATGATTCTATTGCTCGTTTCAGTACAGGAATGAACGAAAGAATCTTCCTGTATTTCAACAACATGGGTAAATAACCCAAAATATTATTTGTAAAGTGCCTGACGTCAATTCGGAATATTGGGCCTTGGCCTCGTCCTCTGGCCCCCATGCAAATAGTTACCGCTGCGAAACATGCGCTACAGTGACGCATGTTAAAATATTTTACGTTGAAGCAAACCACGTTTCCGTGACTAAAATTTTGTTCTTTTGCGGCTTTCCATTCAATGGCTTCCCTATTTCAGATCGCAGATGAACACTTTATTGATTTTATGAAGCCTATGGACTAAGTCACACGACTTTGCGAATCATAAGTGAACCACAACTGAAAGCACTCACACATGCAGCATCCAGTGTAACTTGTTTTGCCCATCTGCATGAAGAAGCAAGGGCTGTGTTTTTTTTTTATAAAATCGTTCTTTTTTATGAAGTCCTTCTCAAGATGTTCTTTCCATATCTCTCAGTCTGAATAAAAAAGTTCTTAATGAGTTAGGCTTCTCCGCCACATCATACTTGTTATCAGTTTGCACAGATCACGATTTTTCATTTCATATCACAGGGATTGTTTTACTGCATACTTGATTAGCTGTGAACTTTCCATAAACTATTGTATACGGAAACAACCAACAAAATCCATAACTCTCGTTTCTGCATCTCTATCCTTTCTGATCCTTCAAGAAATCACAAGTGTTTGCATCAATACAATCTATGTTACATTGGCCAATAAGATTAGGGGCAGAATAATATGTTTAAATGTAAATCCAGAGAACCTTTTTGCTTTCCGTATCCATATCCACGCAGCCGTAAACCGTCAGTGGAAATATACTCTTTTGATAACCCATCTGTTTGCACTGCCCACACAATGATTGTGTCCAGTCATGGCATTTGCAGATGTACAATGGTTTTTCCGAGAAGAAGGTAATCTCTATTAAACATCTTCTGGATCAACTTCTTTCATATCTTCGCAAGCCATGTGTCAAGGCACATCATAATGATATTTATTAATCTCTTTTGTGATCATGGAAGTACATATCGTTATGATCACACTCTTAACAACTTTCTCCACATGGGCATCAGTAATATGTTTGTCGCAGAGAACAACTTCAAAATATCTTAACCGTCTGGCTAAACTTAACACAGTCCATTCATCCTGAGGAAATACTTCGATAAATTTCAAATATTCAATGCTCTTCTTAAAAACCAACCAAACATTAACCCTGCTCAGGTAACCTCTAAATACAAACACCGTTCTTGTCCTTGCCCAAAATGGGCAGATTTCGTTTATTCGCTTATACTGGACTAACTGACAGGTTTGGACGGGTGCGCGGGTTTTTGCACAATTTAGCAAGTCTTCTCAAGCTCATCCGATCAGAAAAAACAACCTATTGATTTTGGAAAATGTTTTATGTGATGAAGAACAAAAGCAATTTTCTAAACAAAAATGTGGGAAGTGCTCTTAACAAATGAACGAAAAAGTGAAGAAAAATACAAAAATTCCGCCAGTAGACGTCATTTGTGGTCGGTTTAAGGTTTAAACAGCACCTCATTTCAAGCTTGTGGTTCTAACTGCAATAAAAGTAAATTAGGTGGAGACATAAAATTTTTCTTTTTTATTGCAATTTTTAGCCACATTAATCAACCTTGCCCAAAATGGGCAAATTTTTAACGAAAATCAGGAACGTAAGGTAAACTTGCCCAAAATGGGCAAATGCTTTACGGCAATTGTTGGGCAATCAGATTGATCGCGGCACTGCTATTGACTTTCATGTCTCACATACGACCAGCCCCGTCGCCAGAGGGGGGATTTGGTAGGCTAAGCCCTCCAAACAATGCACAGCCCCCTAAATTTAAATATGAAAACCATAAATTTAGTGGAGTTTTGTCAATTTTTACAATGCCAAGGCATCAACAGGGAAACAAAAAACTCACTCTAACTAAAACGTCGGGTGATTTTTACCCCAAACTAACACTAACGCCATTACACCGGGTGATTTTTCACCCCAAACTCACACTAACCAAAACGTCGGGTAATTTCACCCGAAATCACACTAACGATAACGTGGGGTGATTTTCATCCTAACTCACACTGACCATAATGTGGAGTGATTTTTACCCAAAGGCACAATCAACCATAATATTGGGTGAGTTTCACTCAGGGACCACGTGGCCACCACTCCTGTCTGGGTAAACATCACCCGGGGTTAGTATTACAGGGGTGTGAGTAATCTTTGCAGAAAACTTGAAAGTGATCAATGCAGAAAAGCGCTCCCAATCGTTGGCAGTTGGCACGTGGACCTCATTTTGTTCTGTTTTGATGGTGAATAGGCTCCACAGCGTTGTCTGGTCTCAAAGTTCATGTCCTCAATAAAATGCTTTGGCCTTTTACCACAAGTGCACGCACAAGGAGCAAGCCTTTTTTGGTGGCTAAGCCAGAGTTCTAGAAACTTCAATTAGGTAAAGAGAAGCACAAGTTTCGTCATCCTCGCTATAATGCTTTGACCTTACGCCACAAGTGCACACAGAACAAGGTGCAAGCGCGTTCTGGCTCCAATTTCTTTCTTCTGACGGAGAAGGCGTCATACATTCTCCTGCCTGTTTCTCAATGAAAACCTTGAGCTGAGCAGGAGCCATTTGCGCCAAATTGATTTGTGCCGTCAGGGCTTGCACTCGGGTGTTCTCCTCCCGTGCTGGCTGTATAAAGGCGGCTTCACACAGAGTCCGGTTACGGCTTACGATCCGGCTTATGGCC
>JGI24021J15306_10012918_pt1 | contig 10385 bp, 7 predicted proteins | sample Ectturendosymbi1_FD_15306 | JGI IMG/M metagenome (IMG submission 15306) | reverse complement strand
AACTGTAACATAAACCCTAACCCGACACACTTACCTAAACACCAAATCCTAAGCCCTAATCATCAGTTTTCTCAGCGTATTTAATATGTTGAATGTTTCTCTGTGCATGCGCATATGGCGTGAAGTCAGAAATTTCGCTTGACACCGGTGATTCAGCCTCCGACGCTGTTGTAAAACGTTCTGTTTTGTCTGTTTTGATTAACCAGCGTTGTACAGAATCTGTGTGCTTGTATTATGGAGTTCGTGTCTGCGGGCAAAAATACATTATTATTGTATGTGACCATTTGCGAAAAAGTTGTACCACAGTTGAATAAGCACGATGACGTCATCGAATGAAATTTCATGAAACTTTCCCCCCCCGAAATGAAGAGCTGTTTGCGGCCCTGAGTCCGATATTAATCTGCGATCTGCATATTCACGAGTAACGGAATGCAGAAAAAGTAGGTACATATACGGATTCCTAAACCAAACGCAGTTCTGTGTGAGCTTTATCGTTTAGTAGTCAGGTCACCAGGCGGGAGCTTTCAAACACTGCAAACTGTTCTGGACCTCACATACGTTCATGAATCTTGGGTAATTACCAACAAATACTATCTCAAGCACAAGCGGCAAAGATGGGATTTTTGCGAAGAGTTCACGACATGACACTTCGCGACAAAATGCGCAGCTGTGAATTTCGTAAATCCCTGGATGACGAGCAGGGACGGATTTAGGGAGCGCGGGGCCGTAGACCATCTTAGTTTTGGGGCCCCACGCAAGTGTGACCTATTTGGCCGTTTGTCTGAAAATCGTAAAAGTATGTCCCTCTTATGTGTAGTGCCCCTCAAAAATCTATCTTTTGTTGTGCAGGCTTTGTTTCTACAATTGCGTTAGATCTTCAACAGAAAATAAACCCTTTCTTACATTCTTCACAAATGGCATTGCATTCTTTTCTTGGAATTTATAGCCCTTTCGTGTGGTTCAGAAGTTCTCTTCGTTAAATTTCCGTGATTTCTAGCGTTTTTATTAGGTTTGTGTTTCGGATATATACATTTTCATGCGGGACCGTGTTGCCGCCCTCGAAAATGTCGTCTAGCTGTCGATCTGATTATCTGTACGTAAGCTCCTTTTTTATAGTAATAGTAACCACATATTTTATGAACCACACAAGCACAGTGGACACAGAGCTTATTTATGCTGTTTGAAGTTGTCATTTTCCAAGCAATACAAAATACAGTGTTTTAATCCTCTGTGCCAGCGATTCCCAAAGTGGGTTCTGCGGAACCATAGGGTTCCATGGATAAAGCTAAAGGGTTCCACGAGCTATACTTTCCAGTTTTAAGCAAAAACTGCTGATATGACGTGCTTGTTGTTGAATTATTTATGCTTTATGGTTACTTTTATTGTGCATAATTTTGTGTACTGTCGAAACCTCAATAACGGCAATTTGGGTGAAATAAAGCGTTTATGTTTACTTGGCAGTTCTGGCGGGAGTTCCTTGTCCACACAAAATAACCTTGCAGTGTTCCGCAGACAAAAACGTTTGGGAACCACTGCTCTATGCCATACGCCGATGGTAAACAGCATGAAGACAATTAAGTTTTGCACAGCATCAAAGTATCGTCGCAACACCCTCAGTTAACCGTATGAAGTAAGCCCAAGGTAGACACGTTTTTCCAAGTAAAGCTCACGAGAAACTGTTCTAACTGATTTACCCAGAGTTACCAGGTTGGCCTCTTTGGGGCCAGATTTCAGAAATTTGGTCCCAAATGACACTTCCTGGCCCCAAAACTTTCATTGGCCCTTTGGCTCTTTTCCAGCGTAGATTTGGCCCCTTGCAAGAATTCGATCTGACCACCCTAGGTCCTGTCCGAGAAACCTTTTTTTAATTTCTTTTAGTACGCAGATTTTCACCAAATTCCTAAATTTTGAAGTTTTTTTATTCCAAAAGTTTGTTAGGATCCTTGAAGTTTGTGGGTTGATGTGAAAATAATTTCATCAGAACAACTGTTACTTTCTGCAATTGTAGAGGTAGCACTGAGAACTGTTACGTTCAATCTGGTAACGAGTGTTTACCAAGGTGCACGTGTTTGTTGGTTTTGTTAAGATTGTTGTTGATTGATTTAGCACTTATCGAGGGTGGTAAATATATTTCAGCTTATGGCTACACATGGGAATCAAGTAGTTCTCTTATGATCTTTCATCATGTACTTGTTTTGCTGTTGAGCTCCGGTTGTGATTGAGGAAAATTGCCTTTTGATAAATTTCTAAGTATTGGTTCATCTGCAGGGCAGGATTAAATGAACGCGAGGCCCCGGGCAAAGTCATGACCGCGAGGTCCCTAAACGCCCAATGCAACTGCATAGCGTTTCACAGTCCCTCGTTTCAACTTTGCAGAAGCACCGGTCAACAACGTCAAAACTGATTCGATTTGGTAGCCTACGCTTCAGAGACAATCGGGGTAACCATGTACGGCGGTTCGCATGTGGTTGATTTCTTCAAACACGCAATGATGAGATTGCAGTTCGCTCACGTCCGCTGCTTTGCCTGCAGAGGCAGGTTGCGGAACTTGCTAGCGGATTGTTCTACTGTTGGTCTTTGTTGCGTAACAATAACACGGCAGAAAATCCTCAAACTTTCACCCCTACTTAAGGATACGATAGCAGGCGTTTTAAGCATATGACCAGGACTCCCACTGCGGGGATTTTCCACCCAGATCTACGTTTTTAAGTCGACCTGGGTGTCTAGGTTTAATTATGAAAAATCGCGTTAAATCTGTTTTTTGAAGTGATAAATTCATCAGCAACATCATTGTGTTCAATAATGTAAAAATAACTTTATACTACAGTGTTTGCATGTGCACATCAGGTGAGAAAGTATGCGCATCGGATGATGCAGAACGTGAGCAATCGCTTTCATATCCTCATATAAGATCATTGTTGGGGTTATATACATATATAATGTTATTGTCTAATGCCAATTGAAGAAACTGGTGAAACAAGGTTTAGGACTGATTGTGTAAATTTCGATGTTTTCCTATGCATATAAATTAAAAAACAAATTTCAATTAGAGGAAGAAGGCATTGGGAATGTATTTTTTGTGGGATTTTAGATCCCGCCGCAGTTCAGGATTGCACAGAATTTCCTAGTTTAAAAACAAATGTGTTCCTACAATTAGTGAAAGAGATATCAACGGAGTAAGTTACCATCGTTATGAAAAACGCCTTGAGCAACAAAAAGGTCGTCCAAATATTAATGTTTGCGTTGCAGAATAAAATTGGGAAGAGGAACTATAATTAAATCAGTATTCGATTATCGTATCAATTCAAGTAAGTACACTTACATGTTTTTGTTCGTAACTCAAGCTTTATGGGTTTTTATTGTACGAATACGGTTTTTTGATGTGCAATCGGGGTTTATTTGAAATCACTGAATGGGAGCCCTGCATGAGACTGTTGAACACAGACAATCGGTAGGTAATTCAGCGAGACAGTGACATTCCCAGTGGTGTAGTGGGTGGAAACAGCGTTCCCACACCGTTTTGCACTAGTAACGTTACTTGAATATTTAGATTTTTCATTTCAGTTTCTACGTGTTGCGCCTGGAGCAGCATAAATAAATAAATGACAAGTTATCTCGTGTACAGCAACGTACCACCACCGTGAAACAGGAAGATCCAGTGCGGAAATTCTTGTAGTCGGATACTCACTTGATTCGAACTATTTGGTGCAGTCTTCCTTTTTTTGTTTTCAGCACTAGACCCTGGACACTTCTGATTGCAGTGAGCCACGTATAGTTATATACTGTGTGAAAAGAAGCATGAGTAATCTGTAGCAGTGCTTCCACAAGTTTGAAAAATCCATTGTTAATGTGAGATTGTGATCAACGTGCCCGAGAAAATAGCTTGATAAAACGGCTCTTATGCAGGTATCTTTTCACACAGTATAAAAATGTGGCTTTGCCTGCTCAATGACTTAAGCCTGCGTGGTGTTCAAACTTTAGTAAGTCGTCCGATAGTGTTATCAACCTATAGTTCTACTTCTCATTGCTTGAAACAGTTTTGCGAGAGTGTTCAACTTTCTTGTTTTTTCACCGCTCATGTTGTTCTGGTCGTTGATTATTCTTAAATTATGACTTAGTTGTTGAAAGTGCTCGACGAAATGGATATTAGGCTGTTTACGAAATGAAAAAGCGTTTCTGATAGCCGAAGTGTAGAAAACATTTCAGATACAAGATTTAGAATTGAAGTTCAACCAGCACAGACAAACGGGGTAGAAAGGGTAAAACGTTTTGTGAAAGCCCATTTGCATTGCATCGTCAGCAACCTGCAAAGGGTAAGCAAAAGTTCGACGTTGTCCCCCCTCCTGGAAAAATTTCTGCCAAAGCGCATGGATGCACTGATTTCGATCCAAGTCTTGAGTCATAAAGCGTGGTGCTGTTTGGTTCAATTCATTTACGTCACTCAAAAACGATAAATATCAAAGTTGTCATTTTCAGCGCGATATCCAAAAAGCTCGACAATTTTGACGTGTGGTGAAACAGCCTAAAAGCATGAAAAACCAGTAACAGAGTCAAAGATCGAAACGTCTTTTCTTGTCGCCGCACAACACCTTCCTCTATACTCCTCAGGCACTTACTATGAACTTGAGGTTCTGACTGCGTCAACTTTCTTTGGAAATAAAGCTGCAGGAAATTTACTGCAGCTTTAGATCTGGACGCAGAATCTTTGTACAACTTGAATCTAACAAACTTTGGATTGAGGTTATGTAGGAGACACTTACTGATGAACTTGATTGCTTCCTGTGTCGAACCACCTTCTCTTTGCATCCTCCACCCTTCTAAGCAACTGCCTCTTTTCTTTACCGTAGTGGCTGCCAATGTACTTTGGCAAGCAATGTAACTGGCCGTTGCTTTTTCTTAAATTATGACTGTCTGAGGAGTATAGAGGAAGGTGTTGTGCGGCTAAAAGAAAAGCTGTTTCGATCTTTGGGTCCAATCACAATAGCACGCGTAAGACGCTTTCTTGCTACTACAAGAACGTAGCCGTGTGCAAGACAGACATCAGTTAAGGAGTGTTTTTATATTCAAGTGCGAGGCCCCCAAAAGCGCGAGGCCCCGGGCATTTGCCCGGTTTGCCCAATGGTTAATCCGGCCCTGTTCATAAGACTTTGTACCTAGTAACTACTGATAAATTTGGAAAAAATGGTTGGTCCTTTTATTGACCACGTGTCTTGGAATTTGCCTCTCGTTTGGCTCTCTTTTCTGGACTAGATTTGGTCCCTTGGCAAAAAGTAGATCTGGCAACCCTGGATTTAACTAACATGTAGAGCAGAGGTCGGCAACCTACGGTCCACGGGCCGGATCCGGCCCGCCGAGCAAAATCATACGGCCCAGCAGCACCATTACAATTGTCGCAACTGCAGCAGAAGAGAAGGTTCAGATGGAATTATAGTNGAGCTGCAGTGCAGTAACGAGGCAAAATCAAGATTTCACGCCGAGGATATATCACTGCTTAACTTTTATAAAAAATATATTGAATTCAAATAATGTCCCAACTTGATTAATCCTGTCAAAATAATGGCATCGATGTTTGGTAATGCGTATGCGTGTGAACAACTCTTTTCGTCAGTGAAACCTAGCAAGGGCGAGTTGAGAACACAACTTACTAGTGACCACTTGCAAGATATTATGCTTCTCGCCTCATCCAACTTACCACCTCAACTTCAGAACCTTTGAAAGAAAAACCAACATCAAATATCACAATAATGCGGTGCTATAAATGTACTGTATGTCGTATTTTGTGCTTCCGTTATGAACTGTGGAAATCATGAGTTAATCTGATTATAATTCCATACATTAACAAGTTTTAACAACATCACAAAATGTGAAGGGAACGGAATTATGGGTGGAAAATTAGTGCGGACCGCCAGATCTTGCAGAGTCTGTTATTGACCCGCAGCTGGGGAAAGNTTGCCGACTCCTGATATAGAGTGTCAACAAGCAATCACTGTTTGCGGGAAATCTTGTAAAAACAAACAAACGTACTGCAGGATCCAATACTGACAGTATCCCTTTTCATCGGAGTTTTGCAGTGTCAGGCGGTCTTGCGGGCTTTTGTTAGTGGAAATTGAACAACAACTAAGTACCGTTTTTTTCTTTTTCATTCTTTTTCTGTAACCGCTTTCATACAGACGCCCTGCACCTTTCTCACGCCCAGATGCACAGTATTGTCGTGTTGTTACTGTACTGATAAGAGTCTAGAATAGATTCAATTTTCATGCTGCAAAATTTTCATGTTTCAATTTTCATGCTGTAAGAACATTATTTCATTGAATTTAAACTTGCCAACGTGTGCGGAGGGATATCATGTTTTCGAAAATAGTTTTTGAACTTTTGATAGGCTTTTTATCCTTTTGATATTACTTTCAAAGAAACGCTATAATGTTTCACATCACAGCCAATGCAGAAGCACATTTTCTATGAACGTTCGTTTAGAATATTGCTTAGCTTAGTTCATTCCTCGTAATAAAATTTCTGTAAAGCACAGTAAAGCCAGTGGGCTAGCAATATCTGCCAATACCCGTTTGAAAGTCTGGCAAAACAGATGATTCTAATGACAACACCTGCAGTCCTTGAGTATAATATACCGACTCATCATACGCTTCATAGCTTCTTGAAGAAAACAAAAAACGGAACTTGTATCTTTGTCACTCACTGCAACATTTTATTGCTAACCTCACTCCCTAGTTAGCAAAGATACTTATAATCATATGTGAAGAGAAGCCAGCTGCGTAGTCCACATTATTCTGCGTTTAAGCAGCTGAAGTCCAATCTTCAGAACCGTCGATTAAATATGAGTGGAAGAAGCTCTAAATATCTTTCGGTAGATATCTGCACAAACTTGCACTTTACTCACATTCAAGCGTTCATGCTTGCGCTGAATCACGCGATGAACGAACTAACTCTGTTGTGGTCAAACAGCGGCATTTGTTAAAAATAGCGGCAGCGCAGCCTGAAGGCAGGACGCTTTTTTTCTGCTGCATTCTTTGTACGTTAAGCCTTCAGGTAAAACGAGCATGATTGTTACACTTAGTTGTTGGCATCGCGTTACCACGCCATATTTTTCGTTCAGAAATAATTGCTGGGTCCCGTCTTATTCCCAACATCAATCACCTCTAGACTACGGTATTAATCTGCACTTGTATTTACAAGACAAGATAGAGTCTTCAAGTAAGAGAACACGAGGTCTCTCTGAACTGACAGTCAAACACCGATTGATCTTAGTGAACTGGCTGTTGATTGGAAAAAGAAGACTTGGCAATAGTGTAACTCACATTTTTCATGCAAAAGAATTAAATTTCAACATATCACCAATTGACTTTTGGCATCAAACTATATTGCACGTTATATTGTGCATTCAAGCATCTTGTCTTACACAAGTGTTGATACGGCGTATGTTTCAATTTGTGCATCTGTATCAGAGGTGGACAAAGAGCGGTGTTTGAAGTCCGAGGAAGCGGACTCAGCATATTTTTTGCGGACGCAGGGTCCAAGAATCCTGTTTGTTGGCGGAGGCAGAGCGGAGGAGGAGATCGATTTTTTTCTAATTTTCTTTACAAAGTTCGAACTCACTATTGTTTTCAAATTTTCTTGGAGATTTTGGTGGGGTTGCATCAACTATGCACTTTGCTGATCATTACACATCATTATTGGGCTTTTCTAGTATGTTCAAAGGTATGTTTTTGCATCTCTGTGTGATACAGTGTAAACGAAGTCTAATACTATTTGGAGATTTAAAATCAAACGTTTAGGCTTACTCGTCTAACCGCCTACGTCCTTTTAGTAATACGTGTGCTTTTGCAATCTGTTTAAGGCAGGCGAGGCAGTCTGTAGGCTGCAGCTGAACAATACGCCCATTTGTTGTCAGCTTGCCATCTTACCCAAACCCATGTTCTGTTGTTTGGTCGTGGCTTGTGACGTGATTGGCTTTTGCCAGCATTCTGTAATGTAGCCTAGGCTATCATCAAATTTTCGTCACAACAAAGGAAAACAACTTTCGACTACGACCGGCACTTGAGAATCAAATGAAACCGCATTTCAGTTTTTATTTCACTGAGAAGAATGTCATCTTATTTGAAAGCGAAAACGCGCTGTTTCAGATTGCATGAGCAAACATTATTACATGTGTGCTATATTTGCTGTACAATCTGCAATGTCAGATCCATCTGACTACAGTCAATTTTTCATTTCTATAGTTTATCAAAAACCGTAGTCGAGAGATACTGCCAAGGTTGCAGTTTACTTCAAATATTGATAAACAAAGATGAAGCTATCACAAACAGTAAACATTAAATACGAGCAAATAATACATACTTTCGACACTAATTAATTGATTCCAGTCTTTTGAGCAGTCACGTCAATTGACTGGCTTGGTTCACCACTCAATCACGCGCACCCCGAAAATAGATTTACTTAGTAGTTTTCATTTTTGTCATACGTTTAAACTGACAAGTGAACAACACGTTATTTTTTCACAATCCTGAAACCTTTTTCAGAAAACGCGGTTGAAAGCGACAACGGAAATGTCAAAGGTCAACGGTATGTTTCTTGTACAAAAACGCAGAACTGTTGCAACGCAGAACCTCTGCTCTGGCAAGGACAAGATTTTTTCATATGAACAAAGCAAAACATTTGTGTATGTGCGTAAAAGTTTCAAAGTAGTTTTTATAGGTTTAAGAAAAGACTTTTTAATAAGCGTTTGAAGTGATTTGGGTCTTGTTCTTCCATCAGTAAAGATTTTCAACGTTTGCAGACGTTTATTCTGAAATCCTAGTTTTACGTCAAACACTGCTTTAACAAATGTCCAAGCAAAAGTGACCAAGCAGGTTCCCTTCAAGGACAAAACAGCATTTACTTTTATCGCTTGCCGAAAATATCTTATCATTAAAGTACCGTTCTTTATTAACTGTTTTACAGATAGGCACAAGTAGCAGCACAATCATACTTAACATTTGCAGTACCAAATCCGTATGCACAGATAAATGCGAAAAAGATGCAATCGACAAAGCGCTTAGAATATTTCGATATTTTTCCCTTTTAGTATTAAAATTCATAGATACGATTTTTTCTAGGCAGGTAGTATGTTTTCACAATCATAAAGAAACAGTACTCGTACAACAGCTTTGACTTCTCTTGTGTCAAGGCTTTGGACAAGTGGTTTAGGTAAAAGATTATTTGAAAGTTGAAATTGGCAATTTCGTAATACCAATTCAGAAAATAGAACACCAAGAAGAGGCATTTTGTGAACAGACTTCAACGTTGTTGCCTATATTGAAAAATAGGGTCATCGTGGTGGTGCTCTACATGTAGGCGTTTCATTAATTTCCGTCATTTCTATGAGCTTGCTCTGAAAAGAGACAACTGCTTTTTCATTCTTTTGATTAAGTGTCCTTTCTCGCACGCACCGCATTTGAGAATTTCATCACAAAAGCGTATGGCTTGTTTTTCGTATTCCTGAAGATTACCGCAGTAAACAGACCTTGCGTAGTTGTAACACACCCAGAAGTATGTTTTTGAGTCGCCATTCTTATTCATGACCATCAAAACTTTAGAAAACAACTTCACGGCTTGCTCATATTCTCCTTTAGCGGCAAGGAACTTTCCACAGTGAACGACACAATTGATTGATCTATTCCATGAACCAAACATCGCTGTTGCTTTTGTATCTAACAAATTGCAAAATACTCTTCCGATGCTTCTCGAAAACATTCTCTTTCCTCTGCGCTGCACAGTTTCCACAACTTCGTGCAAATGCGAAGGTAAAAACGTAGATCTTCTATATCGTCAAACGAAGTTTTTAGAAAAGATTTCATTAATCCGTTCTCATAAACTATTTCAGTCTCTGTGGGAGGCTGTTTAAGATTAAGTTCAGCAGTCACCAACAATTCTTGCAAAACTGCTTTCCTTTGACTTTCACCCAAGGTAGTCAATCGTTTAAGTCTGATGTTTCTCTGGACAGCAGGATTTAACTTCATAAACATAAGACTCACTCCTGTGACAATTTTACATTCCACACAAAGTGCTTTCACCAGATCTGCTGTCCACAGAATGTTCTCCATTTTGTTTTCAGAAAACGTATCGTCGTCATAGAGAATGACTCGTGACAACGAATGTAAAACCGAAACCAACCGATCTATAAAAAAAATTTGACAATGCTCAGTTTTGCTGAGAAAGACCTTTTGAGATTTTTCACGCAGCGTTGCAATCAGCTCTTTAGGAATCGTCAAATAGTTTCTCGAAATTTTCTTCAAGGTATCAAACAGATTTCTATCTGTAAGAAAAGGTTGAAGAAAATCAGCATTTTCTTCTGTCAGTTGCAAAACCATGGAAGCGTACTCAGTCATGTC
>JGI24021J15306_10012915_pt1 | contig 10387 bp, 8 predicted proteins | sample Ectturendosymbi1_FD_15306 | JGI IMG/M metagenome (IMG submission 15306) | reverse complement strand
CTTTTGTTTATGTGAAAAATGAACGCAATGTCGCAAGCTAGAGTCATTCAACAAGCTATTGCTTATTGACTATCTACAACTGCGCATAGTAATTCTACAGCTTCGTGGCAGTTCGGGGGGCCAAACATGAAATCGGGGAACAGGGTTCAAATGGGGGGACCGGGAACCACTGGCCCCCCGCTGGCGACGGCCATGTAGTAAGGTTAGGGGTGGTGCGATTTTAGTAATATTTAGTAATCAAGTCTCATAACGGCTTCGCTACTGTAAGAGAGATGAAGTATAATTCACAACACTGCTGTGACAAAACGATGGACAACAAAATGACTTCATAACTCGAATGTTATTTTCCAAATTGTGCAAAATTATGCTGAACAATGTTGCTTTATCGTAGGTTTTAGGGGACGGGGCGATCGACAATATCCCCACTCTCCGGCGTCCCTGCTCTTTGCTGCTCGAAGCATCAATAGCAGGGAAAAAAAATTCACTTTACCTAATTCTTGGTGTAGTTCAGCAGCAGTCATCGGGGCAATGCAATTAGCAATAAATACTGATTCAGTGATTCATGTTTTGTTCTTGCAATGACAAATTTAGATTTGAAAATTTTTGAAACTAGCTTAGAGGTTTCAATCAGAACTTTTAAAAGATGGTCCGTAAATAGCAACGTGATACACAAAAGTAGCGTTTTCCACTGCTAAGAGTAGAGACTCATCAGAATGATCAGCTTTGAAGAAGTGTATCGCACGGGATGACGACATTGCTGCCTCAACAGTAGATATGTGTTTTTTTCGTTTCCAAGTGGTTGACAATATCTGAGCGTCCGCCATGGCTAATTGAAAAACAGATAATTCTAATTCAGAACAGTAATTTTAAACGAAGTTCAAATCGAAGCCTGAAGAAGCTGTCAGATAAATAAAAATTGCACAGGCCTACCGGTATTTTCAGAATGGTTCAATAAAATGAGAAAATAATAAATGTTTTTTGCAGCAGGAAATGAGTTATAGGCAAAGCATTTCTAGCCGTTTATACGTTCGTTAGGGACTTGTTCACTCGCTAGCCGAACACTTTTGAACAAAGGTACATAAATTATTGTTAATTATTTGAAAATTTCCAAAAAGCATCGCGGGCCACACAAAACGCCCTCGTAGGCCACACGCGGTTTGAGACCCTGATGTAACACAAAGTAACAAGAAAAAACAAGATCAGGCATCATTTTTCAGCAAGTTGGCTAAACAGACCATTCACAGCCTGCTAATACTCGTATAGGTAGGGCCATGCTGGCTGACTGAATGCCTAACCGGGACTCTTTGGTTGACTGACCGGGACGCCGGAACAAAGCCTTCAAACCGCGGCTGTCCCGGTTAAAACGGGACGTATGGTACGTCTACCTAAGTCAGTTTTCCCTGCATTTAGAAAGCCGTTATTCACCACTACCGGAAACGATAAAACATCTATGTCAAAAAATTGAAAAAGATTAATATTTCCAAATTTTGCAAAGCATTCCGAAAACCCACTGTTCATGAAAACATTTGCTGTTAATCAAAACACATGTTACCAAAACTGCAGAAATTAACAAAACATCCCAAAAGTTTTTTAGTAATTTTCCTCAAACTACCGATATTCTACTCATTTCAAGTGACGTGACTTGTATTAAATATAATCTTCTGTACAATTCAAATTGAATGGGTTTCTTTTTGAAAGAAACTGTCGTTGCAATTGCAATATGTTGTTTAATTTTTAGTAAGATATACTATTTTGTCAGGCAACACTATGTAGGCCTGTAAATTGTGAGAATGTCATTATTTGAATGTTTTGATGTTCTTTATAATAAAAATAAATGAGTATAGAAGTGTGCTATGGTCCTTATAGATAATTTATAGTTTATTAATGCTGAAAATTTCAAAGAGAAAATAAACGCAAATATTTTCCGTTTCAAAACATTTATTTTTGTAATGGTTTCACTTACGTAAAAATTGTGCCTACATATAACACTTTAATTATCAGAAATCGCGCACACTTCAACTTGCCATTGGCGCTATTTCGCATAGATACGCCACAGGGTTTTGCGTCATTCTGCAGCCTTAGCTACAGTGCAGGCTGGTCTCGTCTTTACCCCGTATCTTACCCATAAAAATCAACAAGAGATAGACCCGGACTGAATGAAAGTACCTCACATGGATTCAGGCGTTTTGTTTCACACATTATACGTGACAATAACCAATTTTCAACACCATGAAAAGAGAATGCTCATTGTCATTCACTTTAATCCTTCGTCCTCATTCTTTCATATCGGGGGTCTGCAAACTATGGCCCACGAAAGCCGTTTCATCCAGTCTGCGAAGCCATTCTCCAAACTACGGTCAGCGGGTTAAATCCGGCCCGGAATGCATTTTGTAAATAATGAAAAATTAATTGACAAAAACTCTTTGATTTGGTAGAATGTAACATTTCCCGAAACAATCACCTTCTAGTGCCCCTCCCGGGAAAAGTCATTCAAACGTAAAATTCAGAAAAAATTTTTTTGCACTGAAGATGCACTATTTACTTGTACGCGACATTCTTTTTAACACTGTTTTTCATCTGGGGCTGGTCACGGAGACAAAGGCCTGAGGAGATCTTGCAACCCCCTCGGTCTTCAGCAACCTCTTGTAGATCTGGTAGCTCCATACCATGGCAGGACCAAGGCAAGTCCGAGATGTAAAGTAATTACGCCACGCATTCCTAGGTTGTCATGCCAATTTTTCCTGGCACATTCTGGCCACACGGGTGAACATCGTAGCTTTTACTGTAAGTGTCACTAGTGTATTCGGAAAAGTGGTTCGACGTTCAAAACTTTACCGATTAAACAATGACGACTGCGCACTTTGTCGCAACGCACCACACACTTTTCAATGTGTGAGAACTCGCATTTTGTGGCGTGGATCGATAAAGCTCACGCAGTACCGCGGTTGTTTGGCCAATCTGTGTATCAATCTCCTTGTTCTGCTATCCGTCACTTGTGTATACCACACCAAGGTACATGAACTTCGCGATCTGATGCAGTATATTGCCGCTACCTTGCAGAGCATTGGCTGCGAGTTCTTGAGATACATAACACCTTTTATTTTAGTGATAATTTTCATTTCATATAAATTTCTAACAAAAAAGACCCATCTAATAATCATAACTTCATACCAACCACGTGCCTGAACGAGCAATTAAGGACTTTCTGCCCACCATCACTTGGTTTCTACTATGGGCAGAAACATGCCAATCGTTTCCAATGTTTCAGGGATGACCTTTTAATTGAAAATGAACAATTGAGAAGGAAATAAATTTTTTGTAAATAAATTTTAAATTTTTTGGGGAAAAATCGATGCTCTTGAACAGTCCATGGTGCAGCAGGCACCCGCAACACTGTTGTCAGCATATGACAAACAAATGAAATATGTCATTGCGTACAAATGAAACTTGCCACACCCACTGAATCAAGAAAAGTTTTTCTCATTCTTTTGAATTTGTTTGCGTATGAAGTTATGAGGGAAATATTTCAATTGTCCATTCCAACACTGATTAAATGTGCTATATATGGCCTTTTTCTTAAAACTCTTTCCTACAAAGATTTTTCACTCACCTGCAGCAATCTCTGAATAAAATCAGTGAATGGGTTTAATCAAAACTAGAGTTTTCAAACCTTTTTTAAATAACTGTAGAATTCATTTCATGATTTTATGTGTTTTTTAGTTTTGCACGGTCATTTAACACTAAATAATCGCATTCAGTTCCAGGGCAGTTGCATAGTTAAAATATCTTGCTTTAGAAACCTCAGCTATGCGTCTTTATTTCCTAATACTCTCAAATGCTGCAAAATAAACTACCAATACATTGACCTGATTAAAACTATTCTTAATGTTCCAGTTGAAAAATTAACCGTTGTTCCTGGAAAGTGAACTGCTATGTTGATAGGAAAAAATGCACTTAGGGCTAGACCGAAAAGAAATTTTTGTATTGCCTATTACCGCACGAAAACCTCTTTAGCCTACGTGTCTAGGTTACTAAAGCCATTTTTATTATTCATTCACACAGTGGCGTACGCAGAAACTTTTCATGTAGGGGGGTTTCATTCATTGGCATATGGTGGTCATTTGTATTTGGTGTGCGTTGTTTGTGACGTCATAATTTGACGTCAGATTCATGTTTCCAAACCAACGTTTTGGCGAAATTTGTTGACACAATATGCATATTCTTCTACACGCGCTCCCCTTAATTTATGTGTCATTGCACTGAATATAAATCATCAGCGTTCCATGTTAGAATATCGGAGGAAAATAAAGTCAACGCTACGACACAACAGTTCATAACTGCAAAAATATCTGGCTGGCTGCGCTTCAAAACAGGGGAGTAAAGTAAACTTATCACCGCGTCAGAGCAATTTACAACTGCAAAACAAAGCTGGGCTAATACCTTGTCGAATACGAGCAGGAGCATAGAAAGTGTGCCGCACACCCTGGTTTGCAAGATTGAATCTTTCTAAACTACATAAGAATTGAGAATGCGCATAAAGTACGCAAGAAAACTTTCGATTTGTTGTTATGTGTAGAAGTCCAGCATATTTTTAGTTTTCCTTTTTCCCTGCTGAGTCCTTGTCAAACGCCTGAATGCTATTATGTTAACAACTGCTGTTTTTGAGCTCATGCAGCAGTTTTATCATGTTACAGAAACTGCTAGTTAGCCAATGCGGTCAGCACTTGCGCCGCTCAGCCATAGCAGACAAAATAAAGACAACTGTTTCGGATGAAGTGAACTATCGCGGAACACAATCTTAAACATGCGCAGTGGACGAAAGTTCTGCAAAAAGTGGTGAGATGGTTTCTGGATGCAGACGATAACCCAGATTCCCACCAAAACCTATAATTATTACTTTTTGGCCCATTCACAGTGTGCCTTGAAATTTGCATTCAAATTCATTCCGTGGTATTTCCATTAAGTCGACAAATTAACAAGAAAAAAGTATGCGAAAACAATTAATCTCCTTTGTGCAAGTAGCAAAGTTTTTGTAAAATATCAAGCTCGGGGGTGAGGTTAACCCCAAACTCCCCCTTGCGTACGCCCTTGCATTAACATCTGGAAACACCACATTGCGAGAAAACCAGTACATGTTTATCAAAAACTCACCAGTTTATAATACCCCACTGATGGTACTTCCACTTTTTCATCATCTTTTTTGCTGGATGAAGAACGCCTGCTGCCATTGTCTTGGGGTTTTCGATGAGGGGTTCAAGATCCTCTTCCACAGACATGCTACAAGATTGCACAATAAAGCGATAAAAATCTGATTAGAGCTAGTTATTAGTTTAAAAAAGCAAAGCAGCTGCCAACTCCATCTTTCAATATAGTACTTCTTGCAAAGAAATTAGGCACACTCTTGTACTACTCTTCAATGGTTTTTCTGCACTAAGGTTAAGGTTATCGGAGATATAGAATACGGGCTACGGCCAACTTCTGACACCAAGGTTATATTCACTTGCTACTTTGTGTGGTCGGCATAAAGCTTGCTTCTTTATTCACGAAAATTTAAAAAGCCATGCACAGTCAGTTTGAAAGCAATAGTAATGCGCCCACCCTGTCACGTAATAGGAAGTAACTGCACATGAGAGATGAATGGAAGCGTGAGAGTAGTACATGACGATTGCGTAAGAGCTATTCATAGGACCGAAAACGAAACAACAACCCAGCACGCAAAGTTTCGATAATTTCCTAATTATGTTTACTGGGTTGATGTAACTAGCACGCTTTTGTAGTTACTTCCAAATCCAAATGTTTGAATGGTGCTGAAGCAAGAGAAAAATCTAAAAAGCTTATTCGAAGTTTGTCATTCTGTAATTGGCATCACTTTTGCTTTCCGGCATCCCTGCGAAACTAGCTCTATCGTCACAGATTGTGTTTGAGAATTGAGACTATATAGTTCGCGTGCTTTCTTTGAATCAGTGGTTCTTAACCGGGGAGCGTCAAGAAATTTCCAAGGGGGCGCGAACCCTTACGCGTTTTGCAGCATGTAAAGTTTTTGAACGAAAAGGTGTTCCGTCCAATGTATTTAATTAAAGTCAGTGGGGATTGAAACAAACAACAATTGCTTGAGGAAGGCGTGACAGAGTAAACGTTTAGAACCATTGCTGTAAATCTTGCTTTAGTTATTCACCATTTCATTTGTAAGCCTTTCTTGCAGATTATAGGATGATTTATTCCTTGATGACGGTTTTAGGTCATAAATCATGACACGGAAATAGAAATGGGAACCTAGATTCTTCACCAACAACCTTCAGAAAATATTTGTCGTGAATGTTGCTATAGGCAGAAGAGGCTTTCGACATAGAGCTTTTCAAATGGTTACGTGGCTTTGACAAGGTTTCCCGGTTCGGATTGATGAAATTGGAGCTTGCACTCAAATTTGACACTTTGATACAACTCATTTTATATCTTGGAATAGGGAAGATTACGAATGCTAATAAAGTAACTGTCGAAGAGATTCGGCGTTCGGTAAGGGCACATGAAATTTGAGAAAGACCGTCTGGCGGAATATTGTGGCAACCATTTTTATACACAATATCAAAATTGTTAACATGATAACTCAATTCGCAAGTGCTAATATTTGTCATTTTTATTCTTCCCTTTGTGGTTTTGATCGAACATGAATGTCATGGACTTTTGATCAGTTCGCAATGATAAAATGCTTGCCTGTCAAAAAATGCTTTCAGTGACGTACTGCCACAATAATAGCTTGGATTTCTCTCAACAGATGGATGCTTTAACTCAGGTTTCTGAAGCATGCAAGAAAAACGCAACAGGACTTCCGCTCTGATTAAAGAAGCTGCTATCGCTGCTTGAGACGCGTCTGATTCCACTTCAAACGGCTCACTTTCATTATCAGCCACAACAACTGTAACTTCTATAGTTTCTTGTAGATCTTACAATGCACGAACAACGGCCTCATTTAGAGGAAATCTTCATTAACAGTTAAGGGAGAATTCGATCCGAGAACTTCGGAATCCATTTGGAGCAGTACAAAGAGAAACCAAGGCACCGATTTAATGATCCATGGCTCATTTAAGTGGGGGACACGGGGGACGTGTTCCCCTCACTTTTTCAGACGGGGGAGACATAATATGTTATGTACCTTCACGTTTTTCTCTTTAGTTTTTTTATTTGGAGAGGCTTCTTGCCCATGCTGGGGAGCAGTATTCAGCAGTGGAGTATACAAGAGCTAGGCTGCTGGTCCTGAGTGTGCTCACGGAGGCACCCCACCCGTGCCGGCCAGCCGGTTAAACAGCGCAACGTGACAAAACTTTCTGCCGTACAGATGTAAGGTGTGGCTTGAAAGCGAGCGACCTGTCAAGCTTCAAACTCCAAGATTGGGTTTGGTTCGAATTTGATGGTTTTGTCATTCACTGAAATGTTTAGTCGCCGTCCCACGTCACGTGTGTTAAGATGGTACAAGCATACACAGTTTTTTCCTTGCTAAGTTGTAGCTGATTTTCATGGTAGTAGGTGTTGGGTGTTGACAGGTCCCTGCTCATGGCATTCTCGACGTCTGCCCAGTCCGGCCCAGTAAAGGCGAGAGCTAAGTCATCAGCATAAGACAGTTTGATGGACAGTGTTGTCGGGATATCGCTGATATAGATGTTGAAAAGACAAGGAGCAAGAATTGACCCCTTGGAGACTCCATTCTTTAAGCCTCTTGCGTGACTTTCTTGTCCGTCGCTTGTTCGGAGGACACACCTACGATTGCTTAGAGTCTCCATGATGAAGGCTACTAGATGTTTATCGGGTATTGTACGAAGCAGTTTCAGCCGCAGGCCTTGGTGCCGTACCGTGTCATAGGCAGCTGCCAAATCAACGAGTGCAACAGCAGTTTTCTGTTTAAGTTGGAAGCCGTCCTCTATGATCGAACACAGTTGGAGTACTTGGTCGATGTTTGACCTTCCAGCCTGAAAGTCCGGTAGGCATTATTCAACGTAAGGTGATGCGACTGAGAATCACTCGTTCCAGGATTTTAAATTGGACACACAGCAAGGAAATCAGCCGGTAGCTCTTGGGCACTTTAGCGTCCTTGATAGATTTCAGGATTGCTATGATGTTGGCTTTTCTCCATATTTTTGGGAGGAGGTTGAGGCGCACGCAGATGGAAAAGAAAGCTGCTAGCCACTTCCAGTTGGAGGGTACCAGGTTCTTGATAAATTCTGGCTGAATGTTGTCTGGTCCAGGTGCTTTACCACACTTAACGTTATGTATGGCTTGCGTCATCTCTGTGTTGCTCACTTCTTCGCATAGGTTGACATAACTATGCGGAGAACACAGTACAGCCATGATTTGTTTCGTGCAGAAATGTAACATGGCTTTGCTGTAACGTTGGTTGTCACGTTAATTTAAAGATGCAAATTTATGATGTTGAAAAATTGCATTTGCAGGCAAATCTCTGCGAAGTATTTGCCGAAAACAAAAAGCAAAACTACTGTGGAGACAAAGTTTTAGTTTAGGATTGTCAGTTTTGCAAAAGACTGTCTTCAACCATTAGTAAATAGGATTTAAATCAAAACGTTGGAGAAGTATTGACTTAACTACATATTGGTCTATAACTCAAAACTTAGGGCTTTGTGTAGAAATAAAAAATATTTTATATCAGTGTGGTCCAACTACAGGTCCGCGGGCCCCATGTAGCCCGGGAACCGAATTTTTAAGGCCTGCGAGCTTTGCTAGTAACGTTTTGCATGTGTGTTGCAACAGATAATTTTAATAAGAGTAAGCATAACACCTTTTAATAAAAATATACAGTATTAACGGCGTTAGACTAGACTGTAGAGAGCCTCTGGAAATTAGTCAGTAAAGATAGATTTCCAAACTGAAAGATTTCGCAATGAAAATATGTATGGAAATACATGTGTGAGAATAAATTTTCTACGATAAAGCAAGTAAAATGTAAAAACAGAAATCGAATGGCAGGCGGAACACAGGACGATAGTCTCCGACTTGCTACCACTAACACTGGTATTGATAAAGGAACGATTATGTCAGAGAAGCCTCGATCACAGGCATCACACTGATAGGGATTTGTAATAAATTGCTATTTGCTATTGTGTAATAATTTCAATGACACGCTCACTTATCTTCTTTTTTTAGTTTGTAATCTTGAGAACCCTGTTGTCTCATACATCATTTTGTCGACGTGGCCCGCAAGTTGTCACGTTTTTGTAAAATGGTCCGGAGGTCAAAAGCAGTTGGACCACGCTGGGCTATACATTTAGCTTCATTTCTTGTAATGTCACGACAATGGTGACCAATCATTCCAAAAGATGTTTATTCCGTGACTCTTTGACTTTGTGCCTGTGCTGAATGCATGAGTTCGCAAGTCATCTGATTTGCCTGAGTTTAACCAAATCCACAACGCATCAATGTTTTCCACAATGCATCGAATCCACAATGCATCAAAAAACAATTTAATAAGTTTAACGTCAAAATGTAATAGATGAAATTAATGTCAAAAGTGATAATGCTGGTTAAACTTGGTACTTTTTTGCCAATTCACCGTTGTGCAGTGTGATTTCTGTTTAATCTCAAATATATTTCGTGTTCTTATGCAAATATAACCCTTAGAATGGAATCTTTGACATTAATTCCATCTATGAAAATTTGACGTTAAACCTATTAAAATTCGATGTTGAAAGGATAAAGCAAAGCGTGATTAGTGTTGGTTTAAGGGCATACGCAAAAGTGGCTAGGGTTAAACCGCCCACCCCTTTGAGCTTGATATTTTACAAAAACTTTAATGCCTGCGCAAAGGAGATTAATTGTTTTAGCATACTTTTTGCTTGTCAATTTGTCAACGTAATGCAAATACCACGGAATAAAATTGCCTGCAAAATTCAAGGAACATTTCAAATGGGCTAAAAAGTAATAATTAGGTTTCTATGGGGATCAGGATTATCGTCTGTGTCCAGAAACCATCTCATCGCTTTTTGCAAACCTTTAATCCACTGCACATGTTTTAAGATTGTGTTCCGCGACAGTTCCCTTTTCCGAAACAGTTGTCTTTATTTTGTCTGCTATGGCTGATCAGCGCAAACGCTGACCGCATTGGCTACAATTTATGTAACATGATGGAACTGTTGCGCGAACTCAAAAACAGCAGTTTTTCACATGGAAGCATTCAGGGATTTGATAATGTCTCAGCAGGGAAAAAGGAAAACTAAATTTTGCTGGACTTCTATACATATCCGAGGTGCCAAACTAGTTTCTTGCACCGGGCGCAATTCAACCTCGGTACACCCCTTTGTCACACCTTGGACTCTTCTCGAAATTCCCAACTTTGGTGCTTGCACCTGAGTTAATATTCTTTCGGTCATTACCCAAGATTCAT
>JGI24021J15306_10012914_pt1 | contig 10387 bp, 8 predicted proteins | sample Ectturendosymbi1_FD_15306 | JGI IMG/M metagenome (IMG submission 15306) | reverse complement strand
AAATCGTTCACAGCGCGTGACACCGTCCACGAAGCGCACGCATCAATACCGACAAGATATCGCGCGTGCCAGCCCGCCAGTGATTTCGGCTTACCGCTTATAACAAGGTCATTCCACCATGTCTGGAATCCACGTTCGACACATTTTTCTTCCTCTTTTATCGACACTTTAATATTCCCGTTGGTTGAGTTGAGAAGTTCAGCTACAAGCGCTCTTCGTTTATTCGTTTAACCGGCGAAGTTACGAAATGTGTCTTGTCGTTGCGTTTTGCTGATTGTTCAGCGCAAAATTAGGAAAGTCAAAATTCCGTTTCCGTTCCGTCCAGTGACGTGGTGAGGATGACGTCATTCCTCCACTTCTTCCGAAAGAGATAATGACGTTCCTCCCACTTCATATGACACCGATGATGTCATTTTTTGTTAACAGCAGGGAGAAAAACTCGAAAATAATTTGATGACATCAACCAGCAAGTCACAGCCGATTTCTTTTTTTGCTCTACGTCACCTGCAACTCCCCAGATGACCTGAAACGGTTCGCAACAGTTCAAAATTCATCCGCACAACATTCTGAAAAGCTACCGCGCCCGGGAGAGTTTGAAGAAAAGGACTGGTTTTTATTTAAACAGCCCCATCTCCGTTTAATCGCCACAATGTAACTTCGCGCAAGAGGCGGGAACTCGTATCGGCACTGTCGGCCAGCATCACAGACAAGACTTCTTTGCCTACTTTTCCAGTTTGCTACAGCGGGACCGCCGTACTCTGGTGTTTTGTGGACGACAAAGCCTTTTTGCACGCGGCACGGTCGCCCCCGCTGTTCGGCTGTTGTCGCTCGGCCACAGTGTTTGCGTGAACCCAAGTCTAGCACAATTTCTCGCTCTCGCGTTCAGTTGCCTTTCGCGTCTGCCCCCATCCCGATATTTCTGCTACTTCGAGTTAACGAATATGCTGCTCGCCCTCTTCACAGTAATAAACGTATCATGGCCTCTGCGCAGAGTTGGGCTTCACTGCCAAGTCGTCGAACAGTTTCAAATGCGACGTGCAGATGTAACCGCGCCGTTTCACAATGTGCTTAGTGATCCTCTCCGACAAGGAGGTAAAAGGCAAAACACCAGGCAACAGCTAGTTATCGAAATGAGTCGCTGGCCTATTCGCGAGCTATGATTGGCTAACTGTCATCATAGACTTGCGGAACATCGTTGGGCAATTGTCTGTGCGCGCAGGGGTGTAGCAAGGGGGGCACAATTCCCCAGGCGCCGAAAAATCCCAACAATGTCGCAAGTGGCCTACTGTCTTTACTACGGTAAATTTACTCCCACAAACCATGGGGGCGCCGATCTTTTTTCTTGGCCCGGGCGTCGTCTTACCTCGTTAGGCCTCTGCGTGTACGTTACATTCGGGGTTTGTCGACACCGCATAGCTGAGGACACCAGCAAGGGACGCTCCGCTGGAACTTACTCCCAGGTTCAATCAGCGGAGCATGACTGGTCAGCGACTGAATCGTCGAGCGCGGTTTTTGCAACAGAAACGAAACCAAGAACTACACGAACAGCTCTAGTTTGGCAAAACGCGTAATTGCATCCGTGAATTTATTGTCAGCATTAACCAGCAAGCTGCACTTACTCTGACTGCAAACACATCAAGAAACTGGAGTAGGGATATTTTGTTTCGTTTGGCAGAAACCTTGTGATTTCCCATCAAAAATGGCACCAATGCCTTGAATGCTAGCAGAACTTTGGGTAGGTGTTCTAAACCAGGGCTGTGGAGCCTGAACTCAAATTTCCGGCTCCAGAATGGTTTGGTCTATTGAAAATTGCAAAGCAAGTGTATTATTTGTACAACTCGCTTTCCCCATGAACTATCGAGCGGTGGAACGAGAACCNAAATTTCAGGCTTTGGCTCCACCATCTAAGAGGTTTGTGCTCCTGTCATCCAAAACTGTGTGGGTTCTGGCTCCACAGCCCTGGTCTAAACTGGAATTCGGAGAGCCCACGTCAAACCTGTTTTTACGATACCATGAACATAGACAGCTGCTGCTCCCAAACACTGTGAAATTCGACAGTATCAAAGCAATCAAAATGTTTTCAGCGTAACGCCGCAAACTAGAAAAACAGGATAAGGCTTGATAAGCCGCTTGAGCTTAATAGTGACATCTGAGGAAATGCAAATGAGTGAAACTGAGCATCATGGTACCCATGTTTAGAGATATTGTGAAAGACGTGGATGATTTTTTCCTCTTCATACAAAATCCTGGAATTGCAAGACAAATCAGGTAATTCACACCTGGTTTGCTCAAAACGAAGGTCGTAATGGCGGGTGAGATACGCCTCTTATTACATCGCCAGTGCCGGGTTAACAATAGTAGCAATTGCTACGGGCCGCGCGCTTTTGGGTGGCCCGCGATCTTGTAAACACGTAAAGCCCCTACTGAAGACTGTCTGGCGACGTTTCTGCCTCCAGTGGCGTGCAGAGGGGGTGACGGTCCTAGGCATCCAAAGAATGAAATTACGTTTTTTTTAATGCTGAAACTGAAGGAGGCATGCAAATCTAAGTTACGTGACCAGGGAGAGAAATGAAGCACTGCTATCGTTATCTTAACGCCTTTGGCCTTACACCTTTTCTTCCCCCATTTGTAGGGGGGTGCGAGTATGGAAGTGGCGTAATGATAAATAGCAATAAACGGATTGTTTTTTTTGTATTGTTAGAAAATTCATTATCATTTCACTATAAACGCCATATTAAAAAAAGCGGACAGTACAGTAAACAAAAACTGAGACCTCATAAACTTGCTTGTTCGAAGTTGGATCTATGAGTGAAGAACGCTTTATATTCGATGGTGTCTTTGTCCGCCTTGGTTTCATTTTTAGTGGCAATGCAAATTGTGTCAAAGAGTTACATCATGCGATGATTTGGTGATAGATTTCTTCGCTTTCATCTGTAAGAAATATCAAAATAATGTAGTAAAATTTTCAGAAACAACATTGTTCACAGCTGTTAAGGCACCAATTAGGCAACGATACGTTTGGAACCATATTGCTTTTTTGAGCAGAACGTTAGCGTACTTTCTGAAACGCACTGTTTTTTCTAAACAAAAGTGCCATACAAAATTCTATCCCCTTTGCACGTACGTTTTACAACGTTCACATTCCTTGCTACTGTTGCGTAACGTGGTACGAGACTTTCACAGCTTTTTTCTTTTCTTAATTCTCACTTGAGGTGAAGTTTTTGTGGCGTATCTTTTTGCACGTGGCAAAGGTCCCGACAGGTAGTTTTGCTGTGCACGTATTTCTCACATTCCTCAATACGAGGATTTGGAAGGGGGCAGGCAGTGGTGTAGGAGACAGGGGGCGCAAACGCAACCCCAAAAATTTTGATTTGTCTAAAATCCCGGAAAATCCGGGCACAGGTGTTTCGACACCTTTGTTCTCATTGTGTTATGAGTGACACTGAGTGTCAAAATACGTTTGAATTTAACTTTTTTTCTCCAAAAAAACAAAACTTTTTTTGGAGGTCACCATTAGTCGTGTGACCTTCAACAAATTTAATTTGGCGTGCAAATATTTAGGCAAGTTTGAAGAAATGAAGCGATTCTGACAAAAATCCTTCACACTCCTAAAACGTTGCCTGCCCCTACATCTATGGTAGGGGGCAGGGCATACAATCAAGTATTTGCCCCGGGCATCATCCGACCTCTGCACGCCCCTGCTTGCTTCAGAGAGCTTACATGTGGATCTAGAGTGATTAATAGCCTTTTCAACAAAACAATGCGAAACTCTCAAAAGGGGCCCTCATGGCATCTCTGAAAGAGGACGGCCCGTGGCGACCGCCTCACTCCCCTCCTCTAATATATACCCCTGATTATATGTATAGGATTTGTTCAGTTCAAGAGATCCCTATTTTGCTAAATTTGTCATGAGCAATTAAGCAAAGGTGTTAAATTCAATGCTTTAACATTAGACTGCTGATTTGAAAAAAATAGTAATAAAAAGTATTTTACAGTTATTTGCAACATTTTGGGACCACTCAAGGAATGAGGCCACATTGCAGCAAACAGCAATTTCCAGATATTGCTACTTGCTAGATTGTATATACCAAAGAGTGGTACTTTAAAAATGATGCCAGTGTTGGCAAACCTGGGGATTTCAATGCCTTTCTGGGTTTTTCTTCTGAAGATCTGGATTTTTAGGGTTTAAACTGCGTATAGCGGTGATCTAAGATAGGATATGATTGATAAACCCTTATTTCTAGTCTCATCTTTTTTGTCAAGGTACCTCAGTCTTCCGCATAAGTGATGAACATGCAACTTACACCATATAAGCTGTAAATATTAGCTAGGTGCAATGAATTCAAGTGACAGAGATACTAATAAAGCAATTAAAGCTCAACGCAAAATAGTAAGTGGTGCGCACAGCAATTTTAGAGTGGTTGAATAAATCTCAAAAGTTAGCTACAGAAGGACACTGGGATAATGAAGATTTAATTATTGTAAAGTCTGCCATGCAGATCACCGGCAGAAATGCAAACATGTCCTTGTTACTGTGATATAATAATTCCGAGAGACAGAAGTTCGTTAGCAAAATTACAGTCCGTTTTGTGACTTACAAATGCCCGGGTATGAATAGAAAGACTCAACCCCATGTATATTACTAGGCCGCTGAGCACACACAAAATATTGCCACAGACCCTCCTCGTTTGTTAAAAATAGTTCAAAAGTTAATCTACGCCTGATACTTATCAAAACTTCACTAAAGTTTCTGAACAAAATTTCACTAAGGTACTTCATGAGGTCTCCAAGGAAGCCCCAACGCTACTGCCTTATTCGCTTCACCCGAAAGCCACTACTCGATGGTGGTGTTGTATTTGTTACTCACCTACCATGGGCAGAACCGCAAATTACAATTGCTTTTCGAATTCCTCCGAGTGGTAGACTCTGCGCTGACCTCGTGTTTTGGTAATATTCTGGGTCGAAGTAATCGAAACATTAAGAACTTTCTGACATGGGCGCAACGAGGTTAGATGGTGCCCGGGTCAAGCTTGGCGCTCCTGTGTTTGAACCTGAGGTCTTTCGGAAGCAAATGTACTGCATAGAAGAAAGTACTTGTGACATTTTTGCAACTTTTTGGCGCCCTCCGTAGTGATTTGGCGCCCCATAGTGATTTAGCGCCCGGGGAGTTATGCCCACTTGCTTTCTGGAACAACTAAGACATTTTCACTGATCGAGGTAATACCACAGTTGTAGGCCTGCATAAGGATTTCTGGCGCCTTGTTTTGTAACGGTACTTCAAACTCCATGTTTAGATCCGCCAATGAAAGCCCGAGTTAGCATTGTGGAGTTTCCGCGTGAAAATGTATTGCTTTCGAACAACGTTCTCGTATTTTTTAGTGCAAGAATCGACACCTTACCTGAAGTTTTCTTCGCATCTATGTGGGCTGCATTCTTTCAGGTTATACCATCAGATACACAGGTATGAACGTCAGGATTTTTCCAGGCGGGCCAATAGTGGGGTCTTGGCCCCCTTTCGATGACCATGTACACAAGTCACGTTTGCGCATGAGAGGTCTCGCAAGCAAACTGACACCAAAGATATAGCTATTGCCTGTTGTAACAAGGTCGAACTGTGACGCAGTCACCATGAATGAATGTAGGGTATTGATCGGAACTGTTTTAAAGAAACAGCACAAGTGTTCTTGTATTGCAGTGCTGAATCAACATAAGGCCTTTTGGAGTGAATGGCCTTCTAAAGAGAACATGTTCTCTCTAGAAGGCCTTGATCAACATCGGTGGCAACCATTTCCCAAGAGCTCTATCTCAAGAATACTAGGCTTCTTCAATCATTAACACAGGGTCTCAAACTCAAATTGCTATGAGGGCCAAACAACCACTGATAAAAGTAACACCAGGGCCGCATTATGACGCTGACGCAACATTGGCGGTATCTGAACCTTAGTAGAAACAGCTTTTACATATTATTTCCTGCGAAATGTATCATGAATTTTAGGCAGCAAATCATTTCCAGCCGTCTGAACCTTCGTTTGCAGGGAACTTGTTCACTCGCTTTGCACATACTACATTTTATACCCAGAGCAAAAGACTTTTACTAACTATTATACACTGTAAGCAGCTTCGTCCTTGGGAGGTCTATAGCCTAGAGAGTGACCTTTGGTCCTTCGCAGTCCCCAACTCCCTCATGCATTCTATACATCGATGTACTTGGAAGTAATTGTAGTTCTTCATTATAATAATCATGATGGCGTCATTCATGCGTGTGTCTTGAAAGCTTGTACTGTATTTCATCAAAGTAAAGTAAATGCATTAGCGCCATCAAGCGTATACTCTATACTCCCGCAATGTATACATCCTCGTCTTCTTTCGTGTATTTGTGTTTTTTTCTCTTTGCTCCGATGCATGTTTAAAGTCCAGCGCTTTGCGTGTAGGAGTGAAGAAGTTACACAATACAGTACAATATCGCTGGCCGAGCACTTTTAAATACCGATGAATAAACTAAATAACGTAAATGTTAATTATCTGAAAATTCCCAAAAAGTATCGCGGCCGCAAAAACGACCTCCTGAGCCACATGCGGTCCGCGTGTTTGAGACCCCTGCATTAATACGTGGCAGTTCTTAGTATGCCGGACAGAAAAAAGTGTCGATCCCATTACAAAGGCGATGAGTTCTGGAATTTAAACCATCAATCAGCGCCAGTCGTCCGACGCAATTACCTGAGAGAAACCCTGAATTATTAACATCTGAAAACTGAGTTGCAACCACAACCGCAGAACTCCCGCGCAATGCGGCGCGTTTTCTTCTTCGGTTATTGTTGTCTTTGGAATCGCAACTGAATTCTGATTTAGTGATTCACACCCTGCCAGAATCGAAAGCTGTTTCGCAACACTCAACGTTTGACCGTTGATCAAAAATCCTATTTGTTTTAAATACTAAAAACCAATCTACACTGAGGATGAGCCAGGAGTTACTAGGCGCAATCCTTTGTTTCTTTTATTACGTCCAGGAGTTGCCGAGCCGCGCACAGTGCAGAATTACCCAACGCAATGAAACAAAGGATTACTTAAGTGTTTATAGGGCAGTAGGGCCACAAGCACGATGCCTCGTAAGAATACCTGAGCGGTCTCCAGTGACCTTTCTCGTGTTGGGACCGATTTTTCGCGACAGGNGCTACAGTCAAGAACGCTGAGAATTTTGCTATGGAGAAGAGTGCGGGACGTTGCATCGTCAAATGCTCTTGCTTCTTGTTTCGCTACAGCGAATGAGCGGCAGCACGTCACCGGACGTTTTGAAACCCTTCATTGTGAGGTAGGTCTCCCCTGACCGGAGGTGGTGAGGACCATTTCTCGTCACNCTATGAGAGTGCCCCTCCCTGGTTTTCGGTTTGGCACCCCCAAACAACGACCAAAACCAGGCCACACGCTGGTGCAGTGAACGAAGTTCGTGTAATTGAGTCATCAGCGAAAACTTGTCGCTGACTCGAACGACGTCAAAGTCCTGTCGACGTCATTGACTGCTTGCAGCGCCGACGCAATCGCGCTGGTCGCGAGGCACGCCCCAGAAATTTGAGGCACACTGGAGCATATAACACGCAGCACACACTGACAAAATTCGTATAAAGGAATGTATTGCACAGCAGCGCCACTGCGCGGGCAAATCACACCTGCTGCAATATCATCATAATCATCTGATTGGCAACAAATCGATATGTGGTTGCGGCGCCGTCGTTGTCCACAAAACAAGAGGCAATCAGGCTTTCGCGAGGTCGTCAGATAAGATGCAGGAGACTCGCTGATATACGCGCGCTGCTGTGGCGCGGACAGGTAGAAAAAGAACGCACGCAATAAGAGAATGCGCGCAAAGCATGTTGGTAATGGCGGTACAGCGTGAACCGAGCCGGTGGCGGTACGGGGGGATGCCTACAGAGCGGCGTTCTAGGGGGTAATAGAATGTGACATTACACGACACAGTGTATTTCACGACCGGGTTATTTAGGGACGTTTATAGCGATCGGGTGAGTAAAATTGCAGGAACAACAAGAACGTCAATCCATTTTTGCATGAGATCATGACGCGTCAATCTAGATGTCTTTGCAGTAGTTCGAACATTTCGAAGAAACCTTGCACAGCTAATCGTGAATCGTGTTTTCTGAAACTCGTTAACATGCTTGCCTAGAATAATGCACGTGGTGCGGGCCCATTATTTGAACAGAGTCGAATTTAACCTTGGCCTTTGTCCCGGGCGCTGCACATGTCTGTGACGCAACTGAAGTGAAGTCGGGGTCATGCTTTTGCGGAAGCCGGAGACAGGGTGTCCCCGCGAGTACAGATAACTTGTTACACGTTGTCATGTCATACAGTGCGCACCAGCGTTTTCCTACTGTTTGCGCAATCACGCTAACTAACCACGAGGTGACCGACTGTATAACAAGGAGGCCAGGAGCGAAACGGTGTCATACAGGCCCGTTTACAGGTTTAAAGATTTGAGGGGGCAAAAACAATTTTAGGGGGGAAAGATTTGTTTTGATTGTACGTCTAATGTAAATTTTTCTGGGCACAACACAATTTTGGGGGGCACTGCCCCCTAATGCCGGACAAAAACTTGAGCGAAAATTGTGTTTTACGGCCTCTGAAGTTACTTGTTTTACCAAACAAAGCGTCAAATGCACGGTTTCGACCTGAGCTCTTTGTTACTTACACGAGTATAAACAAAAACAAAGAAATACATGATCAGCTGTCTCCATGGTTGCCGCAGTCAACTGTGACTGCGTGAAATCAGCGGTGATTTCCACAAAGCTTGGACGCAGAGCTGAATGGTTCCTGTTTTATCGTCTTGACGCAAGTTTCAAACCAAAACAAGTTTAAAATAGCTGTTCAGCAGAGTTCATTTTCCATTACAAGCCAAAAGGCGCTCAGTGTGTTGTAATGTTTGGCATGTCACGATGCTTCGGCATTAGTCAGCATATTTAAGTGGGTTGATTCTCGTACTTGTGTGCGGGTTGTGCATAAAAACGGAAGCAGGCGAAAATCGTGATGCGCGAATGAGGAAGAACTGCTCGGCTCAGTGACGTAGCCAGCTAAAAACTGGGGAGGGGGATTGCTTAACTTCAAGCGAGCAACAGTATTTTGTTTGGGACACCGCCTCTCAAAGCACAAAACAACTAGATATGCTAGAAATTTGGGGGAGCATGGCTCCCCTGGCTTCGTCTATGGTTTTGCTCGATTTCAGAGCGGAACCGACATGGGTCAATCGGCGTTCATTAAGAAATGTAAAAATAAACACTTCAGCAAAGCGATCCTTTTCCTGCACAGCTACACAAGACGCAAGGGAAGACAAGTCGTGGTTTCGCTATAGCGAGAAAGCAGAAGGACAACTGCTCGACAACGTCACATCTTTGCCATCAGAGGCGGAGCCGTGCTGCAAAATCGCGAAGGAAACAAACACTGTAAATTAGGTTTTGCGTTGCTAACACTCAGCAAGTGTTGAAAAGCGCGCGCAAAACATCACATACGAGCACGTCAGACCAAAATACACGAAAAGTTTTAATCGCTTCGTTGCTGTGACGCAAGCGCACGGTTTCAAAAGATGCGACGCATCCACCTGGTCCGAAACGAGTTCGTTTGTTCCCAGTTTTTGACGAAACAAAACGATGCTCAAAAGTTTTCGCCCCGGAGCTCGTAAGCGATGTTGTGTGTGCGCTCTTTGTACACAGCGGTCGTCGGATTGTTACGTAGCAACGAAAGCAAAACGCCCGGGCTGGCTGACGCAATAACACAGTGCGGGAAAAGCCGAGGTTGTCGGCGCGAGTAGTGGTCCGCTGCGCTGACGAGCCCATCGCTCGATGCAACATCGGCCGGCTGCGGTAAAAACGTTGTAACAAACTGGAAAGGAAGGATGCAAGTCAAAAGTAAGCTTAGCCGTCACGCCACGGTCTCGCTATTTGTACAAGAAGCTCTGGATTTCTTTCGCTTTCGCCAAGATGGTACCGACATCGGTGGTTTCGACCGGATAGTTTTGCAGCAGCTTGATGCAGGTGCTGAAGTCGCTGGTCAGCAGACGGTCTCGCAGTAGCCTGGCCAGGACAAGAAAGCATGCGTTGCTGTTTAAATGCTGCACAGTCTCGGTTTATTACTTGGCAAGATAGCAGGAGACTGCAAACGCATGTTGCCGCTACCTAGTCGTTTGCGAGGGGTTGAAAGCGTTTTGGGGCGACTTGTGCTTTGTGACATATCGAAGCTTTGTGACGTAACAACACACTGACGCAGTTTGAAAGAAAATGCCTGATACGCAGCGCAGAGACTACGTGGCACAGTTGGAATCGGGTCGGGTTCGGGCCGACCCGATTCGGGTCGGGTTCGGGCGAAAACAATTTCCATATATTTCGGG
>JGI24021J15306_10012912_pt1 | contig 10387 bp, 6 predicted proteins | sample Ectturendosymbi1_FD_15306 | JGI IMG/M metagenome (IMG submission 15306) | reverse complement strand
CTTTTCACTGTGTTGAAATATTTTTTATCTTTCAGGACTTTTGAGCAACTTGTGGCTTGCCCTGAAAAACAGAGTGTGCCCTGAATTCACTGTATTGGATATATATATATTTTTTTAATCATTCAGTATTTTGAACAACTTGCGCATGCCCTTAAAAGTAGAGTTTGCCCTGAAATTCTTCACTGCATTGAAATCTTTTTATCTTTCAGGATTTTTGAGGAACTTGCGCTTGCCCTGAAAACAGAGTTTGTCATGACATTTTTCGCTGCATTTAATATACGTTTTACATTCAGGATGTTTGAGCAACTTTTGCTTGCCGTGAAAAACAGAGTTTGCCCTGAATTCACCGTATTGAATGTATTGTTTATCCTACAGAATTTTGAACAACTTGCGCTTGCCCTGAAAAACAGTTTGCCTTGAAAATGTTCACTGCATTGAAATAAGTATTTTTGAGTAACTTGCGCTTGCTCTGAAAACAGAGTTTTCCCTGAAATTTTTCACTGTATTGAATATAGTTTTTACATTCAGGATTTTTGAGCAACGTGTGGCTTGCCCTGAAAAACAGAGTGTGCCCTGAATTCACTGTATTGAATATATATTTTTTATCATTCAGAATTTTGAACAACCTGCGCTTGCCCTGAAAAACAGAATCTGCCCAGGAATTTTTCACTGGATTGAAATATTTTTTATCTTTCAGGATTTTTGAGAAACTTCAGTTTGCCCTGAAAACAGAGTTTGCCCTGAATTTTTCAAACTGACCGAGGCAGAGAGGTGAATTGCCCCCCTGGCAAGCTAAGTGTAAAAATCGGTCTCCCATTCAACTTATATTTCGGTTTTGGCATTCTTTTGGTTTTCAGTAGATTGTTGTTTTTATTGTGTTTTTCGTATTATTTTCTGATGTAGGGTTTTAGTTTAGCCATCCACATCCGGATTCACAATCGTTTCTCAAGTTTTTTCTGAGTGTTGGTTGTGGATCCCGTACAGTGGCCAGTGGGCCCCTTTTATCTAAGTTTGCCACCCTGACTCAATCCTTAGTTACACCACTGATTATAACTATGTAAAATAAGAAATGCAAAAAGGAGGATATTTTGACATTTTTGAATGTCCTCGGAGATTATTTCATTTCTCATGAAAAATGTGGGCATGTACTCCAAAAAGAGAACGTATGGTAGCCCTACTTAACAATGCTACTCATATGCGACTTGTGCAAATCTGAGTAAGGCAGACGCAAAATTTATCAGTAACGCGTAGAGACGTAAGCTGATGCGTTCTACGTGGCTTGGCCTTGCATTCACTAGATTCAGATACCTGACCAACTTTCAGGAAAACAATAAGTGTAATGGTTGTTTCGTCACAATATCAAATAATTTTCAAGTGCCCTCTGGATGACCGCTAATTTAATAGTGTCTACAGACAAACTTTCGTCGCTAATAAAAATGACTACGTGGCAAGCACATGTCGTACATATGGCTAAACACATGCACATGGTGGGGGACCCCTTTTGGTGGGGGGCCCTGGCCCCCCCTAACTCTGGCGCTGAATCACAGTACCGTAGTGTAGTCCCATGCCCTACCAATTGACAGAGGTGGGCAACCACTGCTTTATTAATAACATCGTTACCGCTACTTGCTAAGAGTACACGACTTTTCGGTCTGGCCGTTTGGGTCTGGCCGTTTCAGTCTGAGCCGTTTCGGTCTGAGCCATTTCGGTCTGAGCCATTTCGGTCTGAGCCGTTTCGGTCTGGTCGTTTCGGTCACGGGACATTTCGGTCGCGACATTTCTGTACATCAGGAGCTGATGAAATTTGTGACATTTGTTAATGTAAATGAAGATCTAGGCAGGATAAGCATTTATCCGTATAATACAAGACAAATCAAAATTCAACAATTTGCTTTGCCAAAAGCACGTTCAAACTCGGGTGCAAGAATGATAAAATACAGTGCAATAGAAATCTCGTCAAAAATTCCTTCAGAAATTAAAAATACGTTACCGTTTATGACGAAACAAAGGTCGCAGTTCGGCTGTGGCTACCTCCAGACCGCACAAGTTCGGAATCGTTGATACTAAACAGCAACCACAGCAGAACTAGCTTTGCTGCAGCACGCAAAAAGCAACGTTTTCGCGACATTTGTGCAGTGGGCGTGATGCACGAGTAGATAGTAGATAAACCCACGAGTAGTAGAGAAACCCATGCCAAAAGATCGATTATTAGGAAAAGTTACAAGCAAAATTCAAATATATTTGCATTAAAGAAAGCCGAAAATATTTTTGGCTTCAAGCCAAAACACGGCACTGACATGTGTATTTTTCTACTTAAACAGACTGTGTCTTATTATGTAAGCAAAGATACCCCAGTGCTTTCAGCTTTTTTAGATGCATCTAAAGCATTTGACAGAACTAATCAATATGAATATCCAATTTTCCATTGTCATTACGCTATTAAAATATGCCGTTTCCCTTAGATTAATAAACGTTCACGCGATGTCAGTCATCAAGTGCAATGTTTGGCGTACCCTGCTGGCTTATGCTCACTAGATCACCGTGGTTCCCAACCGGTTGTTCCCAGACCCCTGGCGTCCGAAACAAGATTTTCGGGTCCGAAATGCGATTTTGGCGGGTGATAGCTTTTGTTCTTGGATGTAATTAAAAAAAACAGGATTTATGAAAGCTTGCAAGTGCTATTACTCAAAGATGATTGTCCAGCCTGTTGCATTATTCCAGCTAACGTTACTAATTTAGCAATTTTAATTGCTNAATGCGTGCATTGCTATTTCTAATTGACGCTGTGTTTTCCACGCTGGAGATGACCGATGATGCGATTGTAAAAGCATTGTGACCGCAAAAGCCCCAAATCTTGCAGAGCTTTGCAATCCTATGGCTTGCCAGGCGATTGAGCTAGAGAGCAATCCAAACCATTCACGGATTCAGCAAGTCTTGTAGACAAAATCGAAAAAAAACGTTTTTCGTTTTCGGTGGGGGGGTTTCTGTAGGTGACGTAACAAAGAAGGCATGTTTTGGAAATTTTGACCTCCTTTGGCCGGCCCTGGGCCCCAACCCTTTGACCCACTCTTTTGGCTCAAAATTTTGTTGAAAACTACGTGAAAATCCGCGTCTATAGAGTCCTGGATTGACTTACTAGCATAGCTGTAGCTAAAATTATGGGTCAAAAACCCAGTTTTTGGCCTAATTCAAAACTTTTCAGAAAAGGCATAATTTGCCCTTTCAGGGCAAACTTTGGTCAGCCATAACTCGGCAGCAGATTGAGCTAGAGAGCTGTTCAAACCCCGGAATGACTAGTGGCGTTGTGTAGTTTAGAATAAAAAAAATGTTTTTAATTTGGTTGGGGGGTTTTGGGCCAATGGGATCATGACAAGGGCATGTTTTTTGGTTAATTATATGACGTCATCATCCGATCCCACTCGCCAATATTTTGGCTCGCAGTATTTTTGGATTCTAGGGCAGAATACGCGTTTTTAGAGCCCTTGAGTGAGTTTCAAGTATTTCTGGTTCAAAAGTTAGGCCAAAAAACAGCTAATTGGTAAGGGGCTTTTCTCAATACTTTTGGGGGATTTCCCAAATTAATTCTAAGGTTTTTTTGGCCCTAATTTTGGAACCAGGAACGCTAAAACCCATTTGGACCCTTCAAAGTCCCGAATAGTAACCAAAAAACAGCTAAACTAAAAAAAAATTTGTGTCATTCAAATGGCTCCTGCGGGTCTTATGGGAGGTCGGGCAAAAATGCTGACGTCAGCAAATAATAACATAAACATCNTATCATTATATAAGCATTAAAAAAAAACAGACATCCTAAACTGAAACGTTTTTTTTATTGCGAACTACATACCTTCANGAGTCTTTAAAGGGTTTTAACAGCTCTCTAGCTCAATCTGACGGCGAGTTATTGCCTGCAGTGGAATGTCCCCAAGAGNNACTTTTGAGGTAGCAAAATTGTGGTCAATTTTTGGTTTATGTGCCATACTTTTCGCTCCCGATATACTAAAAGGTCAATCAAAGGCTCTATAGACGCGGATTTTAACCTAGTTTTCAACCAAACTTTGAGTCCAAAAAATGGCCCATTGGGACGGCGCCCAGGGCCAGGCAAAGATGGCCAAAATAACCCAAAAACACCCCTACTTGTGGCGTTCCCCCCAGAAAAGCTCAAGCCCTAAACGAAAAATGTTTTTTTTTCGATTTTGACTACAAGACTTGCTGAATCCGTAGAGGGTTTGAACAGCTCTCTAGCTCAATCGCCTGGCGATTTATAGGATTGCAAAGCTCTGCAAAAAAAGTGGCGAACGCGGGAATGAAAGTGTTAAGTATTTATAGCACATTACTTCACAGAATTTTCAGAGCATGTGTGCTGTATAAAGGTGGAGCAGTAGAGGATTGACGATGATTACAGCCGAAAGGCATCGTGCTTCTTCCTGTTTGACATTTTCTGGACCCAAGGTTGTAACCTCAGCACGAATTTACATTGCAAACTGGTTATGTAGGTATGAGATCCTTTATCTTATTGACTTGAAAGAAAACCAAGCAATGAGATCGTTGTTTGATGATACAGAAATCAAAAATTTAGGTGTTCAAACAAAAGCCCCGGCTATTCTAATACCCTTTGAAACAACATATTTGTGAGAATCTGGACTTCCACTCTACTTCATCTGAAAAACAAATATTAGAACCGTTTGAACCCCGCTGATGATTTGCGCGTGGCTCTGAGTAAATTGTATGTCAAGGTATGAGCAGGCCCGTAACAAGGGGGAAAATTTTTCGCCCCCTCCTGCAAAAATGTGTTGGACATAGTTTCAAAATATTGGAAATAGTTCAAAAAATTTGGGCCCCTCTCGAAAAACTCTGCCCTCCTGGTGCCGCAAGCTGATTACGGACCTGGATATGAGTGGATAATTTCAGAGAAGCAGCAACAACAAAGTCACCAGGTTTAGTTCTAATGAAGAGTAAGGTATGAAAGTCAGTGGCGTGACTAGAAGTTTGAGCTTCGAGGGTGAAAGCTAACTGAAGGGAGCCCACTAGCCATCGTAGAGGGGCCACTAGCCAACACTCAGAAAAAAGTTAAGAAATGGTTGTTAATCTGGGTGTGGATGTCTACACTAAAGCCTGAAATAACCGGAAAACACTCCGAAAAACGCAAAGAAGCAACAACCTACTGAAAATGAAATACCGAAATATAAGCTAAGTTGGGGCCCGGTTTTTACATGTAGCTTACCAGGGGGCAGTTCGCTTCCTTGACCCCCGCCAGTCATGCCACTGATGAAAGTTAAACGGCACGACTGAATGTTTCGTGTTGTGTTGTTGAACGTTGGTATGTATTTCGAGTGGTAATTTAAAAAATGAAGATAGTACAAAATCCGACTGCTTCTGTGTTTTTTACACTGATTTTAAAACTTTATTTTTATGAAAGGGGTGCCAGCTTCAAAAAAGTTTGAAACCTATGCTATAGCGCCACGGGTTCCAAACTTTCTTTGACCATGTACCCCTTCAGCATGTTCGACAAGATGAGCATGTTCCCCTAAACAAACTGGAATATGTTTGTTACTCGTTTGATCGATTTTCCCCTGACTTCATGCACGCCAGAGAGAAACGTGACTTCATGCACGCCAGAGAGAACGTTTAGTGCGATGAAGATTTTGAAGTCACATTTAAGGACAACCATGCCATGAGACAGATTGAATGGGCTGACTCTGCTCTGTATACACAAAGATAAGCCAGTACATGCAAAATAAGTAATCAACAAAATTGCTCGATCAAACAGAAAGCTTGACTTTGCTCTGTGAAAGTTTTCATTGCGGCTCAATTTGCATGGGTGGTGCACGAAGTTTGGTAAAACTCAATTGCACTTCATATGGCGAGACCGAAGACAACTCTTGTTTGGGCTAACCTGTAGCTGCTGCAGGCCTGTCTGCAAACGTGCGTTTGACATTTTTTGACCAGCAGTTTGCTAAGTTCGTCTTTGTATTTTTCCGAGTTAGATGTTTTGATTGAAAAGCATTGGAGAAATTAGTATGTTTAGCGGTATTGCAGGTCGTTTGCTGATCTTTCGTAATGTTTATGTTATTTTCATTGCTAATGGCGAACAGCATAACATCCATGGATCGCAGATAGTTTAGTATGTTTGCAAAGTCAGGGATCGGATTTTTAGTAAGAGCCAGTGTAGGTTGTATTGTATTGAATCAAGCTCTGAGTGGTCAAATTCGGTCCAGGCACGATGTCTATTAGGTTCAGCGTGTAACCTTTCAAATTAGATAGGGCACAGCCAGGACCGGATTTAGCTGATGCGAGGCCATAGCCTAATCTACTTGTGAGGCCCCCCTCTCCCACTGTTACGAAGAAAAAATGGAAAAATGTTAATCAATTTGCGCAAAGCCGAAAATGACGATATTGACGCTCTAAAAGTACGGTCAATAAAAACTTCTAAATCATAACTAGAGTGCCCCACGATTACTGCGCTTGTTGCTACCTTCGACGCAAAAACGTTCAATGACACGGAATTGTTGAAATCGTACTTGGCTGGCGGGAACAGGATAATTAAATTTTTGCAGGCAAACTAACCGAAAATGTCACGGTTAACTATTTGACAAAATACATGGCCTACGTTTCTTATAAGTTTCATATCTGTTTTTTCCTATCTGTGCTCAAAAAACAACAAACACACTGCACATATGTGTGGCGACATAAAGACGTTAAAACACAACGCGAGGACCACGTTGTGACTTGCTTACCACGGCTGTAAAAATCTCATACATACGAGCGAAACACGTCAAGTAAAACGCACCCAAATGGTTGTGACTGCCAGGTTCACGATTCTCGTGTTTGTTGCTTTTTCAGACTGTTAACAATCGAACGCAACGAAACCGTCGCGCGAAGGGATATGAGGTTTAAACCAGAACTGTCGCCAGAAAGTCTTCATTAGCGGACTTGACCTTTGCGGAGGGGCACTACTAGACATTCTGAAAATGTGATAAAATCTCCAACAGAAACGCTAACAAAACTACTGCATTGCTCAGAAGAAGCAAGTATGTTTTATGGTAGGATAATGCTGCTAGCCCTACACGTAGCTGTTAACTGTAGTACAACCACTGCCTACTTAAGACATCTTAACCATGGACATTGTGCAATTCATTGTAAACCAGAAACAAAGAAAACGGGAGATAGCAGCAACACTTGTGTTTGTTTGTACAGGTCATTGAAACTTTTAACAGATGACCAAATGACTTCGCAGCAGTTTAACTCAAAACATATTATAATTGTCTTGTGTAATTTAAGATATAATTAGGTAGAATTCTTAGAAAATTACAATTGCACTAAATCAAAAGGTCTCCATTAGAGTTAAAATAACACAAAATTGTGCAATTAATTACATTCAGCTCAGTCATAAAAAAACACTAGATAGCCATAGAAAAACACAAGAACACTAGATGAAATGGAAAAACACTAGATCTAGTGGAAAAACACAAGGAGTGGCACCACTGTTCACACGTGACAATCGCCACGATTCAGCACACGCAGGACGCAGCCATCGTGCTTTGAGTATATGACGACACAATAGTCTGCATGAGGCTTGACCAACGTTCATTTTGAGATTCGTGGAATATCGTTGGAAGACTCTGGCGCAGAGTTGCCAGATATTTTTCGTAGCTTATGGCCAAAATCATAATAAAAAATGGCTGTTTTTTGAAAAAGTTGTGGCCAAAAATACAAAATGTTTTAACTACGGTAATTTATACTGTGAATTCTAGTATTTTATAATTGTGTTTGTTTTTATGTAGGTATATTTACTTTTTCGGCGTTTTTCTCTATTGTGCACATCCCATTCTTTTCAGCATGAAAGTACACTCCATAATTTTTGTTTTACTTTGATTTTATTTTGCACCTCATTAATTAATTTTTTTTACTTTTTTGTTTTTTCTATTTTTAAATTTTGTTGAAACATGTTCTTAACCACACCAAATTTCTTCAAACCATGCATGTTCTGTGTTTGTTTGTTTTCCTAATCGTGCTTATTTGATCTCTAACTGTTGTTTTTCAACACTATTCCAAAAGTGATAAACAGGTTTGGCTGACTAGATGACCGCCATGGTTGGTCCTTCACCAAACCTACAGTATATGGCACAGCACCCCTCTTGGTTTACACTGATCAGCTATTATGCCATTCACCATTGTATTTTAATTTGCTCAAATGTTCACTGATGATTGGTTTGCATAACGTGCAATGGCTCCGTAGTGCTTCTGCTTACTGGGCTCAGTCATAGAAACAACAAACCATTTATATAGTTGTAGGGGACTCAAAATGTTTAGAAGGCAGTATATTTTTGCCGAAACTATCTGTATCTGTTTTGCAGCTCGTTTCTTGGCTAGAGAAAGAGTCAGAAAAGAGTCAGAAAAGTTATAGTGTATTATCCTACACCGTTTTTCTAACTATCCGTTTGGAGTTCTAAAAAAGTCCCCTCTTTACCTTCACCATGCACAGACAACAGCAGAGGCAGTATAGCAACCAACAATACCTGCAATTTTACAAGCATTAGGGTCACTGATACAATTTTAAAGAGAGCTTTTGTATTCTTAGTTTACCAACGGCAATATATACACTTACATAAATGACGTTCACTGTTCGAACTACGCCATTACACAACAATTCAACTGCATTCACTAATCATACTGTGCAGCTGTAAAAGTGAACTTATTCAGACATTGTCCTGTCTCCTTGCCTTTTAAATCAATTTCAAGACAAGGTTTAAAATTATCTCTTTCTTCTGGTATTCACGCTAACATTTCTTATTAACTCAGGCCTTCTCTTCCACAGCCTTCATTACCACAACCTTAGGTTTTCACAGTCGCTAATTCAATCTTGCCTTCAAACGTTGCTTCAAGCCTCACTGCCTAATGCAATTTCAGTATTGTTTCCGGAATTACGTTATTACGACAAACACGTTTTGTTTTTAATTTGTTTTGCCCAAGGGAACCTGTTTCACCAGGCACCTCCCTTGTCATGTATGACAAAATACCTCCAACCGAGCCCTCCTGTATCACGAGATCAAGAGGCATGCCTCAGTACAACAACAGGTATTGTATCCATACAGCAAAACTGCAATTTCAAGTCTGAGTTCATTTCAAAATTTCACTGGCTTATATAGCTACTTTGTGCTAATGCGTCATTGATAAACAACCAAATACTTTCATGGCACAAACATGTTTACGGCATACTTTCTTGGCATCAACATGTTTACGGCATACTTTCTTGACAAGAATACTTTCTTGACATGAATACTTTCTTGACATTAAATGCTTTCTTGCAGTGAGCGCTTGCTCATTGCTGCAAGACAACGGTCTGCATTTGCTTCGCAAACAAGTTCGCAATGAAACCCACTCATAAAACATTTTTTGCATTACACTTCATTTTTGGTTTATAGGTTAACGCAACATCGGCAAGGAAGTTTCATTACTTTTTTTATGTTTTTTCAATGCAGCAGGGTTATTTATATTTTCAGTGTGTATTATTGGGATTCGGCGTCTTGCTCTGTCACGACGCCTGCAAAATAATTCTTGCAGAATGCTGCCTTCTTCCTGCAGGCTGTTTGCAAGATCAGCTCGTTGCACACTTCGTATTATTTCTTCATAAGTCAGTGTACGGTAATTAACTTGGTTATCCCAATGATGCAATGCTTTGCCAATTAATTCTGGCGCTTCTCGTGTTTGTCGGACAAACATGGTCCCCTGTCGCATACATATCTTGCTTTTATAAACCGTTTGTTTTTCAGGGACTTTTATACGGATTTCAACGTCGTATCCGTCCTTAGCATTTAAAGTTAACCAGTTCAGTATTAATCTTGTTGTTGTTTCCGGTCCCATTTCTGCAAATGGTTGTGTAATTTCAGCGTCATCACTGATTCCGTACTTTCGCAGAAATCTTCTCCCACCGCTTTTCAAGCGTTGACTTTCTCTTAAACCATTGACCCATTCCATTTTACTTACTTTTATTTTTTTCTGTAAAACATAAAATGGTGAGTTATGCAGGCTTTTCATTTTCTTTCTGCCATTCCCATTCATAAATATGATATTCTAAACATTTTGTTTTTGCTTTAATTTTAACTGTATCTCTTTCAGTTTTTGTGTTTAAATCAGCGATCACTTTGTTTTTATGAGCAAGATTACTTAGTTTTATCGTTTCTTTTAGCCATTCCATTACTGCTTGAAAATTTCATGAATGACCTTCTTGTTTTTGAAATTCCTTAACTTCCTGGTATATTTTGCGTTTTCCTTGATACGCCAAATATAGGTCATACAAATTATTCATCTTAATATTCACACTATAACTTTTGTAAAACACCAATATAGCACATAATTAACATACACACACAACACATTTTGTCATTGA
>JGI24021J15306_10012910_pt1 | contig 10389 bp, 4 predicted proteins | sample Ectturendosymbi1_FD_15306 | JGI IMG/M metagenome (IMG submission 15306) | reverse complement strand
GAAAAGAAAACAGAAAACGAATGAACGCATAACATGGTGAAGAAAATGTACAGGTGAAAGCGCATGCCTATGTACATAGATGAGTGGATCGAATTTAAGTACGGCACGGGGCTCTCCCACTGATGCTGTCATGTGCATGAATGTAACAAATGAGTCTTGGTTCAACACAGTGATATCGTACGTTATTTTATAGTGATTGTGATTTTCTATTGTGCAAACACAACTGCATTTCTTTCACATGTCTGACTGGAAATTTTCGGAAGGGGGTCGTTAGGTTGAATTGGGTCGCAAAAGAAAATGGGTCGCCGCATGAAAAAGGTTGAAAACCACTGGTTTCGAGGTTCTACACATTTTCACTCGAAAAATGTTGGTGAGCCAATTGAATATTAGAGGTGTATGCCGTTGCCACGCTTCAATAAATTTGTTTTGACTCTTAATTGTTTTGTTCGTTACAAAACAATACCAACCCTTCTGTGTAAGGACGGGAGGTGATGCCCTGGTGAAGGTCCCATGGATGTTCTGGTCTCCTACCTAATATTGAAGTAGGCCTATGTTATTTGAGAATGTGGAGAAGAGGTGAATCATTACTTTTTATTTTAAAACAAGCACAGTCGTTGAAGGCGAGTGTATACAGCCCCAGCAGCACTGGGCTGGCCAAAACAGCACAGTAAAGTGGTAACTCCAGAGGAAAGGTTGATTTCCATCATTCAATTTTTTCCAAGGTCTTTCGTCGTTGACATCATTTGCCAATGAAATAAAAAACTTTTAAAGTTTTTTACTATCTACCACTTACCTGCTTCACTACATTCTTTTTTTTTTTGACACTTGGCATCTGCACTGACACTCATTTATTCGCCACATATTTTGTGTAGCCTATTTTGGCTAACAAAGCTTTACCATTTTTGTAACGTTACCTACATCTTTCCTAGTTATTGTTCTCCTCACACGACAAGTAATTAATTAAGAATTCTCCAAAGATTTAGAATTAAGAGGTGATAAATTTTAAGATTAAAAAAAAACGAAAGCGCTACTTTGAATTTCAGAAAGTAAAATTGTAGCTAATATTTCATCCATCCAAACTTGCTTATTCTGTAAAAAAAAAGTTTCAAAATTTTACTTGTGATTCTGTTGTTGACGCAAAGACTATTAGAGTAAGATTAAATTGTTAATGCAGCTTTTGTTAGAATGCAAAGTATCCTGTACTAGTACTACCACTAGAAAGAAGTGGAATACAGTCATTCATTGGTAAGAGTTCTTTTTATTACAAACAGTTTGCTTTGGAAAGAAAGGGAACTTGCAATCGCTTACACTTAAACCATTTGGCCAGTAAACAAGATGTGATCCAACGCATCAATGAAATTCGAGCTAAAATCTTCAGAAGTGGTGAGATGAGCTTAGACATTGTAAAGAAAGGGAAGAAATGCATCTAAAAATGCAGTCTGCATAAAAATGCATATTATATAGTAAGGTATGTCGAATTCCAGATCACAAAATGATTGATGAATTTAGAAATGATTGGTTTAGCCTTGCAGCATGCCATGCGCCAGAATGGAAAGCCAGCTCAGCTGTACCAAAAATATTGTAGCTTACTGGTAAGCATGTTTGCCTAATGACATAGCAGTGGGTCCAGTCCTAAAATGTTAACTAGTGATCATGAAAAATGCTATTTCGTAGGCATTGGGACCATTTACACTGAGCTTGTCCATGCATGTCACTTGTTTTGCATTTCCTTCCAGTTCAGCTTTCAGTTTGGCGCCTATTATTCTGTTGACAATCAATGCAATATCGAATATGACCACAGTAAACGCCCCTAGGCTACATTCTTGTCATCCCTGATTTGGAAAAAGTGGAGGTGATCTAAACTCTCTGATCTTCAACTAAGTGCAGGCTATCTCAGCCCTTTGTTTTGTAAGTGCAGGTCGACAAGTAAGAACATAGGCCACCTTAACTTTGTTTGCAATATGTTAAGGTAATTTTTACTGTCATAATGTCAAATGTTTTCATTTTAGATAGAGTGATGTCGAGCTTAGTTTATTTAATTGGATCAAATCCAGTTTTATTTTGTTTTTAGCCTTATAACAAATAAATTCAGTAATGAGGCAAAATGTAAAACACAGTAAAATTTTACAGACCAAGATAGAGTACCGCCATTGTGTGTGTGTTTTAACCTTATTAAATTGAAATTTCAAGTGCAAAGGCAAAATGCTTGAGCTGCAGATGCAGACCTCTGAGGCATTATAACATCAGCAGGTTTTAGTTCCTTTTTAATTGAAAGGTAGCTGTAGTTTCTAAGATGAAAGTAGCATACTTGCCGGCCTTTAATGAGTCGTGGCTTGAAGTCATGAACTAATAAGCTGGTTGATGAAAACTGATGACAAATATCAGTGGTGAAGTAAATTAATGCTGTACTTTATACAAAGCTCTTAGAAGGAGCAATTGTTTATGACGCAAAGACATCAAATCACTTAGTTGAAGATCAGAGAGTGTAGATCACCCCTGTAGGGGTGGCCAAATGTTTTGACCCGAGGGCTGAATTCACGACTGGCTGGCCACTGGAGGGCCGGATAGAGTACGATTTACGTGACAGGCAGCAGTTGATGCTGTTGCACTGTTCTTGACAGTCGGAAACGTGGCACTTGAAAAAAATTTGCAAGATATTTGGCGGGTCTGATTAAACTGATTGGTGGGCCGAATGCGGCCCGCGGGCTGTAGTTTGGTCACTGCTGATGTAGACTATGAAGAGAAAAGCAGTGGCAGCGCGCAGCCTTGTCGGAGTCCAACACCAACGGTGAACAGTCATGATTTAACTTTCCCAACGTGGACACAAACTTCAGAGCAGGAATACAGTGACTTGACGGCCAGTAAAAGGCGGTCATCAACACTGTACTCATGCAACACTCCCCACAGCTTTTCACGAGGAACCCGATCGTATGCTTTCTGGAGGTTGACAAAACATGTGTAAAAGTTTGTGACATACTTCCAAGATTTCTCAAAATTTTGCAAACTGCCAAATTTGAGTAACACATGTGCAAATACATCGTACCATCACTTTAAGTGATGCACAGACAGAAAGCAAAGTGTTTGTTACACCTAAATCATGATTGCCACGCAATAATAGAAAAACATGAAACAGTAAATGACATTTAATCTGTCTTGGGACAATGGCAAATTGAAATTATTTTTTGACCCAGAGAGGAAAGACGGTCTTGCGACCAACTGTATGCAGACTTCTGGTCTATATCAGAAGTGTAATCGAACAACACAAGAGCACAAAAATGGTTAGTTACAGCGTTCTACAGAGTAGCTGATTAACACACAGAGGACGCACTGTACCAGCTATAACTCAATTCGCTCATCATCAAACAAGAATCAGGCAGTGAGAGAAAAATGAAGATTTTAACTTCAGATTTTGAAAATAAACAGCAAAAACGTCAGATAGGGGTGCTTAGCAGCACACAAAAATATTTAACTTGTTTTGAGCCAGGTTTAAAATGTTTTTACAAGATATTTAGGTTCAGGCTAACAACTGTTTGTTTTAAGGCAGTGCCTATTTTGCTGCCGAGATGGCAGCAGCAAAAGGCTTGGTAGAAAGGAAGTAAATGTAACTAAAAGATAAACATACAACCTAACCGTAGCCCTAAGGTAGGGATTCCCAACCTTTGCACCAGCTCGTACCACGTGGGCACCCCATATTGTCAACGTGTACCACTTCTTCCAGAACAACTAATTTGATCGAATCTTAGTTTGTTAAGAATAATATACATTTAAAATAACAATAAAAGACTACAGCTAAATTAAATGAGATTTTTCTTTTTGTTTACGTTCCACCAATTGGTCGATGGGTGGCATAAATCTGCTAACAGCGCACTGAAAGTAATGATGTTAAGATGCAATAGGAATAGTAGGCTACAGGAAAATTTATTTATTTAGAAACACAGGCCGATACGTAAATTAGAAGGCTGTGAATCCAGGTTTTTATGAACAAATTGAAGTTGCTCGCGTACCACCTGGAAGACCTTCGCATACCACTGTTGCAATTGGAAAAGTCCGAGCGGCATGTGCGCAAAGCTTCGTACTGTGGTAGCAAGCAACAATAGAGTTCACCCAACGAGATAGATCACTCTATTATTGCTTGTTCGCGCCACGTGACACATATATATATATTGTTGTTCTTCACACACATCCCGTTCATGGTAAATCACACATTCAACACAACGCCACCGAAGAGGTTGCAACACCACTAGCGGTACACATACCATAGGTTGGGAACCCCTACCCTAAGAAAGCTATCCCTAACCTAACGCTAAGCTAGCCCTAACCTAACACTAAGCTAGCCCTAACCTAACACTAAGCTAACGATAACCTAACCCTAAGCTAACCTAATCCTAACCTAACAACACTAACCCCTAAACGTAACACCTAAGCGGAGCCTAAAAAAAAGCAAAGAAAAAAAACAAAAGTTGGCAAGGTGAGAGTCGAACCGAAAACCATTGGCATAGCAGCTGTAACACCTAACCGTTACACCATGAGCAGAACAGCATTTTCTTGACAAAGCGAGCTTTTTCTTTGTATTGCATCATGCCACAAGACCGAATCTTCGACTGCCGGCACAATAGCTCCAGCTGATCTGTTGCCGCCAGAATATCACTGGTAAAATAGACACTACCTTGTTTTAATTAATATTAAAGCAGGATTTGGCATTTGATTTTACTAATCTTGTATATTCACTTTTCCACATGTTTGGATTGCACACGTCGTCGACATGTTGGAGGTGATAGAGAAATCACCAGAAAATACAGAAATCATGAGGCAACCTGAAACACATGGAAGGTTTTAGTTTCTACGCATAGGCAAGAAGTGGTGGAAATTTCATCAGCTAGCTTTTGTGAATGGGTGCCATATGATTTTGAACAAATCATTTCTCTCTAAGTTTCCATGTCTATCTGTGTTGGTCTTCCAGATCCTGATGAGTTTTTAGTACAGTATTGGATATGATTTCTGTTTTGGTTTCAGGCTCATCAGTTATGGCAGATGGCAGATTGTTTTTAGTTCCGCTGCGTGTGGGTGCTTTTCTTTCTGCTTCTTTATGATGTCTGTAGTGATATGATGTTTTCCATCAATGTCATTGGCATTATCCACAAATCTGAGGGCCTTTTTCACCTGTCCTTGTAGCATTAGTGTACAGAAGGATTTGCGTTTTGGATTTGACTGTTTTTTTGAGTCTTGTTTGAATGGCTTCACACTCTGAGATCAGTTCTTGTAGCTTCCCACGTTTCTACCATTTCATTCTTTTGTTCAAATATTTGACATGTTCTCTGTTTTTTTATTTGAGTGATGGCTTCTGGAATAGTTGTGGAAGAAATACTTGTAGCATATGTACTTGTATTGTTACCGGCTCCCATTTTTTGCTGTGGTTAAAGAGTCCTATAAGACAAGACACTTCTGCAATTAGTGTTTTTCCATCTTTTCCTCTTGGGATTTGCATGTAGTTTATTTTCATCTTACAATTTTTTCGTATGCCAAATTGAGACTTTAACTGATTTGCTTTCTGTCTTTTAGCTTGCCCAATCTTATAGGCGTTTCTTTTTAGGTGATTCCCTCACCTTGATCCTGGCAACTATGGCAGAACTATTTCAGTGCGTTGTCTCTCTGTGGTAGTCTTCATCATATTCCTGATATCGTTCACGTGTCATTCCAACACAATACACATGTGCGATGGTACCATTTTGCGTATCCTCCATCACACACTATGCCCTTAGCGGTATAGAGACAATACTCTCACAAACTCACATTTACTCATCCTGGATGCCCCAGCAGCCTTTTAGAAGTTCAGACAAGTAGCTATAGTTAGTCTACATCACGCCTGCCCAACTTTTTTGGTGTTGCAGGCCACTTTCACATGAGGAAATTTATTGCAGACCACAAATGTTTTTGTGGCGTAACAATAAGCTATTGTGACGTAACAAAACCCTTGATTTTTATTGGTTTTATGCGATAACACGAGGTGATAATGAGCCCTATAGTTGCATGCAGTGTTGCCAGCTTGTATGAATGTAAACCAAATCTTAAAAATGACATATTTTTTAAGCGTTTGTTATACAAGCCTTTGGGTGGTAGGACCACAACAGAAACAACGGGTATAATTTTGGTGTGTTTTGATAGGAAATATGTACTTCAGCCTATAAAAAATACTAAAAACTTAAAAAGTCTGCTTGGGAACTTATTACATCACGGGCCACTTAAAACAACCTTGTAGGCTGCGGGTTGGGCAGCCTTGGTCTACATAATATATTTTTTACACCTAGAATATCTTTGCCACTTATTCAAATAGAATGAGAATTCTGTACAACCATAGCATCTGCTACCACATAGAAAAGAACTGTGCACTTGTCAAGATCTATCGTTAACTAACATTGTGGTGAGTGGTTGTATCCATAGTCTTTGAGTGAAAATGTGTTGGCAGTGTCTATTTTGCCTCAAGAAGCAAAACCACTACTGGAGCTATTTTGCCTTTAGATGAACATGATTGGTTGAAATGGTTGCATGACAAGTTCAGAAATTATAACCTGTTTACTTGGCCACGGCATCTGTAACAGTCATGATTTTTGCTGGCAAGCTGTTAGTGGCTTCATGTGTGTATTGGGTAAACTATAGGCTAAATTCTAATCCCACTAAGCCCTAGCCATTATCTTTTTGCATATCATATTTGTCACATGATCACTTCAACCAATCGTCTCTGACTAAAGGCAAAATAACCACAGCAAAACTTTTGCCTCATGAGGCAAAATGGACACTTCTAAATACCTTGATTTTCTTGACGAATGTTGAACTGAGTAAGCAGTTTTGGATTCGATGTCAGAGTACATAAGTTTTAATTTTCAGTAGTACATTGGATATGGAGCAGAGGTAGACAGATATATCGGCTGATATTTACGTTTTACTGATATATTGGTATCGTCTTCAGTAGGTGCTGACAAAACGTTGTTATATTCCTCATGTATCCAGACAACTTGCGCAAGAAAGCACAATGAACCAAGTCAAGGCAGTTATCTTGCAGCAATGTTAGCACGTGTGTTTTCATAAACAAGCAGACAAGATGAACCATGAAGCACATGTCCGCGGTTGCAGCTGAAACAAAAGCATCTTCATCAACCAAATTAATTAAAAATCATAGCAAAATCATGAAATTACTGCAATTTGAAAAATTTTAGCTCACAAATCCTTATTTTTAAAGTTTTTGAAAAAAGGCAAGGCATAGAATACATTATATACATTTTTGATACTGAAGCAGAAAACAAGGTTTAAAATTTTGGAAAATATTTGCTATCGGCTATCAGTCCGTGAATGGCCGATGTGTCGGCATCGGCCCCTAAAAGCCATATCAGTCTATCTCAAATATGGAGTTTATGAAAATTTTAGGATTGGATCAGGTTTGTAAAATTCTTATATCCATACACCACGGGTGGTTACTGAGCACTTTGCCAAATGTTTTTCTATAAAGAACACAGCTAACAGCAACAAATGAGGGAAGGGTGTGAAAGCTGAAATCTAGTGAGAACCTTTGTTGCAGGGATATTACGTTAATCCTGCATTAATTAGATTGATGTTTGCCACTCATAACTCCACTAACTTTGAAAAACAGCCTGGTTCCCAAGGCTTTTTCTACTCGGTATTGCCAAGTACCGAAAGTGTTTGGACTGGCCATTAGCTGATGAGCANCTGGTTGACATGTCAGCCAGCTCAGAAAGCCTTTTTATGGGACAAAACACTAATATTGAAGTTGACCACCTGCAAAGTAAAGTCAGACAAACTGATGCAATGAATCAATCAAACATCAATTGAAATAGACAAACAACAAAAAAGGAGAAAATAGAGATTGAAAGAAACAGAACCATAGAAACTGAAGTGCCAGTAATCATTTGTCACAAGCAGTCCTGCCACTAAGCCAGTGGTTCCCAAACTGTGCTACGCGTACCACTAGTGGTACGCGAAGGCATTCAAAGTGTTATGCGAGACACTTCTGTTCTTCTACACAAAAAGAACACATTCTGTTTTCACTTAATGGGTTCTGTCAATAAACTGCATTTCTGTGTACTTCCCTTATTAGTTTTGAAAAATGGCTATTGTAATTTCTCACAGCCATGTTGTCCATGCCATATTTGTGCCAAGTCTGGTTTGCCTAACTTCTGATCAAATGATATTGAGGAGATTGAGTTTTCCTGGAACAAGGTGTTTTCAAGGTGGTACGCGGTGAAAATACAAGGCCCACAAATGGTACGTGATCAGAAAAAGTTTGGGAACTGCTTTTGTCATGATCATTCATAGATATATATAACAATAAACATACTGTATAATGATTTTTGAAAATAACACTCACTAATATGTGTATAAATATTTGAAAATAAATAATATGTAATACATTTTTCTCATCTATTGCTAGCCTTAAATGTATCCCTTCGAATAGGCAAATGTACCCTTGGGGATACATGTACCCCAAGTTAGGAACCCCTGACTTATGGCATATCCCTGTTGTGTCTATATGTTTCATCGTGAAACTTCTTTTTTATTCAGATAACAAGGGTGCAGTATAGCATAGATTGTTGTATTTTTGTGTTTTGGGCATAAGCAGTTCATACCTTTTGCTGCTACTGGCGGGCATAAAAGATGGGATTTGAATGGAAGACATACAGTAAAAAGCCAACTTCCATTTTTGGATATATTGAATGGCTTTATTTTATGTATTGTCTAACAACTGGATTATACATGCTTGATCATTGGGAAAGAATATTGTTTAGTGAGTACAGTATTTTTCTAAATGGACTGCTGTTTGGTTTCATATCTTTGTGTTGTACTTCTTCACTTGCTCTAAGGCATTTGAGCCTTTAACACCTTGGCGTCTGGCCGGTTTTGGGGATTTTCTGGAAAAAAGTATTGAAATGCATGTGGTTGCATCATGAATTTCTCCAGTCCGGTATACTCTACAGACCCGGTAAAAGGCTCAAAAAAATGCAGCAAGTCTTCTAGTCTGCACTCGAAAAAAAAATTTTTGCTTGGGGGTTGCGGATTTTTTTTGAGTGACGTCAAAAGTGGAGGGATTTTCGGCCGCCTTGGCCCACTTTGCCTGGCCCTGGGCACCAACCGTTAGATGGTAGTATTTCGCTGAAATTTTTATTGGAAACTAGGCTACAATCCGAGTCTTTAGATACTTTGGATGACTTGCTGGGGTTTCGGGTTCAAAGTTATGATCTAAAGTAATAAAAATATTTGACTAATTAGCTAATTAGTTCATTACTTAATTTATTTAATTTAGATAAAAACTTTTGAACCAGAAACGTTAGAAAGTTGATCGAAGGCTCAAAAGACTCGGACTCGAGCCTAGTTTCCAATGAAAACTTCAGCGAAATACTTTGGCCTGGCGGTTGGGCCCTAGGCCAGGTAACATGAGCCAAAATGACCCATTTTAACACGTTATAGTGGAAACCTCTTAATAGAGCATCAGTTTATAGAGCAAACCGCTTATTCGAGCAGTTTCAGCTGAAAACAAATGATCCTGTCTTTTTCCTCTTATAAATTCTTAGCTTATTAGAGCAGGCACACTGCTTATTAGAGCAGTTAGATGTGTAGCAGCACCGTGGCTTGCACACAGTTAGCACTTGAGAAATCTGTAAAATGCAGAAAGTTGACACGTAGAAGTCAAGCAACCAAAAATGAAGTAAAACAATCAAAAATTGACACCAGTTCTTTTGTGCTGAGGAGGGCAAGAGTGAACAGTGTCCACCACAACAGCTACTGTGCAATAATACATTACATTATGACAAAACTATAACTTTTCTTTTTACAATACTGTGTACAGTGCTCACAACGAGAATAAAATACAGTACCCTGATATTGATATGTGTATTGTTGAACCCCTAGTGTGGATGACACCCTAATTTTATTTCAAAAGGATCTCATCAGATAAAAGAGCAACCGTTTATTAGAACAGGTTTTGCTTTTCCCAAGCGGTCTTTATTAAGCGATTTCCACTGTAGTTCTGTATGAAATACTCCGTATATTTAAAACTACACTTAGGTAAATTTAAAATGTAAGGTGTATGAATTGTGAAAGTCAACACTGTGTTCATGCTGTTGACAATATTTTGTCAGGTTCTCAGTTTCGGCTACTTCCCAATTTACTAAAGACTCATGAGCCTGTGATCGTGGTTACAAATACCGTATTTTCCGGCTAATAAGCCGATTTTCTCGACCTACTTTTGCGACCTAATTTTCTGGGGTCGGCTTATTGGGCAGATATAGCTCTGCACCGATTCAATACTAATATTGTCCCACGATTTTACGACCCATTCACAAACAGTGGTGAGTTAAAGAAGCGGCTTGCCTGAGCACTTAC
>JGI24021J15306_10012909_pt1 | contig 10389 bp, 4 predicted proteins | sample Ectturendosymbi1_FD_15306 | JGI IMG/M metagenome (IMG submission 15306) | reverse complement strand
TATTAAGAATACAATTTCTCAATCTGTTTTTTACGCAGTGGGGTATAAAGGTTCACTAATCGCTACAATGTCGCTCTCTTCCTGTCCATTTCTATGATTTCCCTGCATTCTTCTGCAATATCCTGCAGTAGTTCAGACAACTCCACCTGCGTTGGTTTCACGATTAATTGCCAAAAAATGCTGATACAGATCACGTTTAACACGAAGGAGTGTGGTAGATATGACTACCAAAGGAACAGAGAAACAAAGAGACTATGAGTATTGTTAAAGTTACAAGTAATAATAACTTGCTACATTTTGGACTTAAATGGACTTCCCTGAAGGAACTTTCCTGACAAGATTCACTACTAGAGTCATTACAATTTGAGAAATTCCGCGTTAGTTCTTTTTGGATTTACTCCAATGCATTTACTTTCAAAACACCAGCTCCAGGCACATATTTTCAAAATACCTGCTTCTTACCGGCCTCTGCTAAATTAGCAGTAAAATACCGGCCAGGCCAGTGAAATACCGGCCATCTGGCAACCCTACTTCAGATTCCAAGCAGTCCAGCGCCGGATTTAGGGGGGGCCCAGGGCCTCCCACCATGTTTATGTGTTTAGCCACATGTACCACATGTGCGTTGCACTTAATCATTTTTATTAGCGAGAAAAAATTGTTTGAAGACGCTATTAAATTATCGGTTGTCCAAACAGCAGTATTTCACTTGAATATTGTTTGATATTGTGACGAAACAACTATCACACTTATTGTTTTCTGAAAGTCGGTCAGGTACCTGAATCTAGTGCAGCGTTTCCCGAAGTGGGTTCCACGGAACCGTAGGGTTCCATAGACAAATCTAAAGGGTTTTACGAGTTATACTTTCCATTTTTAAGCAAAAACTGCTGATATGTCCTTTAACCCTTTGGGCGTGTGGCAGCCGCTATATCGTCTGATATACGCTAGCTTGCTTTATGGTTACTTTTATTGTGCACAACTTTGTTTACAGCACGAAACCTTAATAACGGCAATTTGGGTGAAAAGAGTTTTTATGTTTACTTGGCAGTTCTGGCGGGCTTTCCTTCTTCACTTAAAATAACCTTGTAGTGTTCCGCGGACAACAAAGTGTGGGAACCACTGATCTAGTGAATGCAAGGTCAAGCTACGTAGAACGCATTAGCTTACGTCTCTACTCGTTACTGGTAGATTTTGCCTCTGCCTTCTTTGGAGTAGATTTGCACAAGTCGCATATGAGTAGCATTGTTAAGTAGGGCTACCATACGTCCTCTTTTTGGAGTACATGTCCAGTTTAATAATCTCCGAGGACATTCAAAAATGTCAAAATTTCCTTCTTTTTACATTTCTTATTTTACATAGCAAAAAACTTTGGCGTAACTAAAGGTTTGAGCCAGGGTGGTAAACCGAGATAAAAGGGCCTCTGTACGAGGTCCACTAGCCAACACTCAGAAAAAAAAACTTGACAAATGATGGTGAGTCCAGATGTGGATGGCTAAACTAAAACCTAAATCACCGGAAAATAATCCGAAAAAACACACAAAAACAATAACCTACTGAAAACCAAACGAATGCTAAAACCAATCTATAAGTTAATTGGAAGACCGGTTTTTGCACTTAGCTTGCCAGGGGGGCAATTCGCTCCTCTGCCCCGCGTCAGTTGCGTCACTGGTTTTGATATATTGTGTTTACATACAGTAAGCTGTCCCTACTCAACTGCAACAAGATACCAGTTGATGGCGTAGCTTAGTTTATGGGAGTGCTTGAAAGTTGTCTAATTAATCTATGTTTTAGTTGAGTTAATTATTGGCTGGAAAGGCGGGAATGCTTTCACATTAATCCATGGGTTCTCAACCGGGGGTAAATTTACCCCTTGGAGGTAAATTTTACCTATCCTGGGAGTAAATGTAATGATCCTGAAGTTACAATGATTTGTTTTTTTCTACAGCGCTAGTGAGTAAACAAGAAACAGGTGGTAAATTTTATGTTGGGAAGCTTGCAAGGGGTAAACGGGAGAAAAAGAGTTGAGAACCCCTGCATTAATCGTTACATAACAGTGGTAGATCTTTTTTTAATATCTCAATAACTGCCAATCACTTTGGCATTTAGAGCGCGGACTTCTGACTCCATTATAGGTACTGGTACTGTACTAGCTTTGCTGATGAACCGTGATACGATGATCAGTGTATTGTACATAGCTCAGTGTAGTACTCTCTAGTAATTGTAGCTCATTAGTAATGCTAAAATATGAAGAAATTCGTGAGAAGTATCCCTTTTTCAGAAAAGGTCTAAATGATTTTGAAGCTGAGTGAATTACGTGCGGCTGCATATACAAAGTTCGCAAAAGAGAGTGAAAAGACTATTGTGACTTTGTGGATATTGAGTTCCAAAAACTAATTTCTCAATCACTTTATCCTAGCTTGGCAAGGATGCTCCAAATGTACCCAGCTTCTCATTCATACTTTATGTCCATCAACAAGCCAACTGTTGCTTTGAAAATTTTTTTGGAAATTCTCTGAACGAACTCTGTTCAAGACAGGGGTTCCCAACCTTTCTCTTACCACGTAGCCCTTCAGCATTCCGACAAATGAGCATGTACCCCTACACCATTTCATCAGATAAGCATGCAGGCCTACCTCTTCAGAATTTTGAACGATGAATATGTACCCCTAAAATTTCTTATAACAAAATATTTTGTTGTGATTATTCGTAGATATATTTAACAATAAGCATGTATTGACTTTTGAAAGTAATATTAACTGATATGTCTAAAATTATTTGGAAATAAATAATATGCAAATATATTTTTATCTTCTATTGATAACCTTAAATGTAACCCTTCGGATAGGCAAATGTACCCCTGAGGGTACATGTACCCCAGGTTGAGAAGCCCTGGTTTAAGACATTAAGACATTTGCAATCATTTCTGGTTACTTTTAATCAGCAAGATCAAAATATTGAGAAGTGCAAAGCATCATTTGTTGAGGTTGCATCGTGCTTCGCCAGTGTGAAGGCAAGGATTCAATATAAATCAGCACTAAGAAAACTCAGAGACTGAGAGAAGGCAAGGATTATGACTGTGTATTATTAATGTCAGATGTACCTGTATTGTGCAAGTCTTGTGCTGCGCATCCAGTGCGCATCTGACTAAATGGATCACTGTGTTTGCTGAATTTTAACGCTTTGACTAGATTCCTCCGTTTGCAAACAATTGAATGGGAAAATGTTGAATCATGTGAGCAGTATCTGCTTGAGAGAAACGTTTCTATTGATGAAGGTGTGCTGTTTGACCAATACCAAAACTTGTTTGAGTTCGTACGAAAAGAGCATCAACCAAATGAAATTTATTGTAAAATGATTAAACATGAAAGATGGGCAAAGTATTTTGCAACTTGGAGTAGGCCTGCCGTTGAATGCTTCAGCGAATTGATAAAGATTGCACAGATTTACTTCAGCGTTATGGCTCATTACGCTAATGTGGAACGATTTTTTCTTTGATGCAGCCACGAACCTAAAAGAAAGAGAAATCTTTCTAACTGAACCAGTTTGTACTCTTTCAAAGCTGGTGTGTAATTCAAAACATCTTTCATGCAATTACTTTCATAATATTGTTAAGGCAGGGGAGGATCCAGGGGGGCTATTGGGGCGATCGTCCCCTACAAACTACGAAAATAACTTGATTCACCATGATTTTGTTCAATTCAGAAAAAAACATTCGCGATTAAAGGCTATTTTGTCGTCCATTGTTTTGTCACAGCAGTGTTGCGAAGTATACTTCATCTCTCTTACAGCAGAGAAGCCGTTGTGAGGCTTGATTACCAAATATTACTGAAATCGCCCCCCTAAGCTTACTGACTGGATCAGCCCCTGTGTTAAAGGCGATTTTACATTTTAAATAAATTTAGGGAAACTGCAAAATATTCATGAACTTAATAAGACAAGTAAATAAGCATATTTTCGTGTGTTTTTACTGAAACATCGTCCACAATGGACGTCTTACTTCAATGTTTAAAACTTATCAATAGGCCTAATTGTTATTTGACTTGTTAAGTATGGATAATACACTCAAGTAAGTGACAGTCGTAAGTTCTCCCTTTTTGCGATGAAAATGTGGCAGCTTTCGAGCTTATTAATAAACAAACGTGGACAGAAGGGGGATCGTCATCTTAACAAGTGTAGAGCTTATCCAAGTGGTTCTCAAAAATATTTAAAAAAAACAAAAGAGCCAAAAAAGAGAGAGGAAGAAGTTGCAGACAAGTCAAGAAACATTCAAGTGACTATTTTGCAGTGGCACTGAAGTTCAGCGGAGACATTTCTGCCGAACCTGTAAAACAGTGGTTCTTAACCTGGGTTCGATCGAACCCCTAGGGTTCGACAGAGTTGTTTCAGGGGTTTAACGAAGGTCATCTGAAACATGATTCAAAGCGTAGTTATATCACAGCAAGCTAATCATGGTCACCTTTGTAGTAACCCATTTTTACTTTCTGTTATATTGGGCAAAAATGGGGTTCGACAAAAGCTTGGATAACTACGTAAGGGTACGGCGTGTTTGTGAAGGTGAAGAACCACCAAGGGCGCCATTTTGTTGTAAAATGTAGGGTGGACAGCTTGACGTAAAACCAATACAATTATCGGGCCATTGCGGAAGTGAAGTTTTATAAATACACATTCCCAATCTTGTTTTTTGGAGGTCTTCTCAAAGCAGTACTAATCACGCTTTGCTTTATCCCTACAAATGATGTAGAAATTAATAAACCTAATTTTATTGTTGGACATGGTACTGTAATTCAGCTTGGTTGCACTACTATCAGACTATTGTACAAACAACCGTAGAAATATAGTAGAACACATTAATTGGGTTATATCAGAACTGTCAGTTGGAGTGCACAAAACGGTGAATCTCATTGGTCGCACGTGCATACATCGATTTCCATGCATTTTACAAGTGTGGGTTACAGCGCGATTTGATGTCTTGTTTAAGTTGCTGAACATTAAAGAGACGATAAATTGCAAGGTACGATTGCAAGGTATGGTAGCTAAATATTTTTATTGCACATTTCTGCTCATTAAAATGTAGCTAGTGGGCATCATGCATGCAGCGCCACCACTAGCTAAATATCCAGTGATATTCTCTTACAGTAGCAAAAAATGTTTGACCAAAATTAGCCTACTTCACAAAATGATCTACAATATATTTTTACTGCTGATTGAAGGAAGATGTATCCTTTCGATCTCCTCTTGAGAGCCCCTGCATGCTGTTGGGTCGCTTTCGATTGTCGAAACATCGTTTGTCTGATACCCTTTCCCAACATCAATGAAATTCCCAAGCAGAATTATCCAAGCCTGCTAGAGAAGATTTCAAGATATCCAAAAGAAAACGAACCAGAAGTCTTTCTGTATACATATCCATATAATAATCTAGCCTACAATGTGATTTCTGCATACCTAATCGTCTGTTGACCAGGCCCGTAACTAAGGGGAGGGCTTTGCCCCCTGGAAAAACTTTCTCCCCCCTTGAAAAAATATCTTGGGCATATTGTATGCAGAACCATTGTTTCGCACATGCTATCGATATCAAATTTGGGCCTACCTCAGAAAATTCTTCGCCCCCCTGGTGTCCCAAGTTGGTTACGTGTCTGCTGGTTCCTGTTGCCTTGTGACTTCTGTCAGTTATGCCACTCAGCTCAGTCTTTACACAATCAAATTTTTCAAGTTTAACATCAAATTTTAATAGGCAAAATTAATGTCAAAAGTTTTATTCTAGAGTTATGCATGTATAACGACATGAAAATATATTTGAGATTAAACATAAATCAAAATGAACAACGGTGAATTGGCAAAAAGTATCACGTTTCACGTGAAATAACATGAAAAGAATGTCCAGTAAAAGTCAGTGTTACGTACGCTCGTAGGTGGAGGAACCTGGGTGGCCGCATGGGTCTAGGCTCCCCCAATTTTTCTGAGAAGGCCTGGCCCTTCTACTTTTAAATCTTGAATTTTACTTCAATAAGTTTAAGTAACACAATTCGTATTGGGGTCATTGTTAAAGTAGGCCTAAATTGTTTTTGTATAAGACTAAGAACAACTAGTTAACCTACATTTATGTACTCAAGTCTGTGTAGTGTATGACAAATAGGGTGTTGTGCAGATAGGGGTCGTCGAGGGCTCATCAAATTTAGAATAAAATTGCTTAAACATGCTGACAAAAGTAAATGACGTCTTATTTCAGTGCTTGTGACGACACAGTTCCCAATTCAAATCACAAAAATTTTCTAGTTTTTTGATGTGTACCTGTGCTCCTCCACTTTGAAAATAGTTCCGCCACCCATGCGTAGTCTGCCTGTAAAGCAAATGTTTCGTACTTGGATGAAAACATTGCTGCAAGGTGGGTATAAACATCTTTTGAAATTGTTGGTCACGCTTGTCGTGACATTCGAGAAAAAAGGCTAAATGTATAAGCTACCTTTAATTGCTAGTAATGTCATTAAGTTTCGAGCTACAGGACAATATATAGCTAGGTCAATAATTCTCCAAAGTTTTGATGGAAATGCTGTTTACTAATAGTTGAAGACAGTCATTTGCAAAACTGCCCATCCTAAAACTAAGTCTCCACAATAGTGCTGCTGTTTCTCTTCGGCAAAAACTTCGCAGAGGTCTGCCTGAAAATGTAATTTTCTAATATTTTACACTTGCATCTTTGAATTTTAAGCTGTTTCTGAATACGTGACAACCAACGTTACAGTAAAACCAGTTAGCCAACGTTTTTGCACGAAACAAATCACGGCTGTATACTGTGGTCCCTCACGTGTGCAGCCGTTAAACTTCACTGTTTCAAGACAGTATTTCAACATCAACATGACCATGTGCAACATCTAACATGAAAAACTCTTCACACAAAACGTGACAAACGTAACATTTGATTTTGAAACCTCTCGAAATAAAACCCTAAAATAAAAATGTAGGGGGGACTTGGCAAATTATGTCCCCCCGTCTAAAAAAGTGGGGGGACACGTCCCCCGTGTCCCCAACCAAATTGCGCCCATGTCAACCACTGCTGTAAAAGGACAGAAAATCGAAGAACATGTTGTGACAGACTTAGATATACGTAACGATGAAAATAGATACCTAGTTTAACCAGCAGTGCAGTAGCAGAAGAACGTCAAGATGTATCATCGAAAAACACGATGGATGAGATGGCTGACGCTATCACCATGGGCATCCGCAGAAATTTTTCCAGGGGGGCAAACATCGACATTTTGCTCATAGTTTTCAAATTGCTGACGATGCAATGCAAACGGAGGTTGACAAAACGCTTTACCCTTTCTACGCCCAAAAGATAATGTCCCATGTTCATGGGCGTCGGAAGGGCGGATGGGAGAACCAAGGCCCTGGACGTTGAAGTCTGACATTTTCCTATTACATTTTTAGCAAAAAAGATTGATATTTTAGTTTCGAGTGGGTAAAACAAAATTTTACCACTTTTGGCCCCCTGTGGAAAAATCTTTTTGGCTACTCATGGAAAAATTCCGCAATTGGCGTCCCCTGAAAAAAATCCTTCCGACACCCATATTGCAAAAAAAGGTAAAATAATGCGCTTTGTTGGGACTTGGGAGCAATAGCCAGGTATATTACGATCATTTACACCAGGGGTGGGCAAACATTTTCTGCGAAGGACCAAATTGAAACCTTTATTGTTAGTGGGATCCGCATATGTTACATTTGTCTGCCTCAGTTACAATTTACGTTTCAAATTATGAATTAATGATAATATTATTTGTATTATAACTTTGTATTGTTTTATTTCAAATTGACAATGCTGTAGTACACACAGACGGAATAAAATCTCAAGAATTCTAATCGATAAAGTTACTTTAATAAAGTTGCCTTGGTGTTTTGAGTCAACGTCTTCACGATGGCCACGATCAGAAAGATTTTGCTTGCTTAGAAAAAGGGTGACATCATTAAAATACGAATAACGGCTCTCTATTTCTTTCGTTTTTTATCTATGATATCCTGTATTCCATTATCAACTGTTTGATGGATGTGAAGTCGCTGTGTTACCTTTATCTAAGCAATCTCGATGAACTTTGGAATTTTCGTGATCAAACAAACAAGGATTTAAATGCCAGAAAGTGTTGAAAGGCTTGGAAACATATAAACAATCATTTTCCGATCGAAATAACTTGAAACAGAAGCAATATAATCCTGAAACGATTTTTGAATATACCAACCATTAGGCCATAGGCAGGGCTTGGAAAATGTTTCGTCCCCCCTGTAAAAATGTGTTGGACATAGTTCACATAGTTTAAAAAATTTGGGCCCCTCTCAGAAAACTCGTCGCCCCATGTAGTGTCCCAAGCTGGTTACAGGCCTGTCAACCATTATCTCAGAACTTTCTAATCGTTTTTCAGCGTCTTGTAAAACCATTTCGCCGACAGGCAACTCACAACTTTTCTCTCAATATATCCTACTTTTATAACTCGACACATCGACTGGAAAGGCCTTTCTATATTCCTGTGTCTTTCTGGTACAGCTGTGACTAACTCAACTCTTATGTCATGGTTTATTGGTTCTAGCTAACTACAGCTATATGACACATCATTCGGTAAAATTGTTATATCATCGTTTCCAACTTCGGCTGCATATGCTTCACTTATATTGCTCTCAATATCTGCTTCTTCATTATTTCTAATTTGGCCAGGCGTTGTTTCTTCCTCTTCCGGTATTGATTTTCTGGTACTAGCACTACTAACCTCGAGCATCTCGTTTGAAATATGGCGCCCTCATTATTTTTCAAATCCTTTTCCTTAACTTCTCTCTTCTTACTGAAAGAACATCCACTTTCTTTCGCTCGCTTCATTTGCAGGTTGAAATGCTTCGCAGATAGTTAAAATTTAACGTAACTGAACGTTGTTTCATCCGCAAACCAAAACCTGAATGTATTTCGTGCACTCTACTCACAAATACCGAACTTCAGAGCATAAGTCCAGTNGNTATGTTATAGAGCTCCTTTGTTACGTATGCGATTGAGACCTCGTGACAGGAAACAATGATAGCCACACATAACAATTAAATTATTATTTCAGGTCAAGCAACGTGAAACGTGTACAAACCTGGCTGCAGTGCAGTAGCTGTGAGTTTTAAGTGGTTGCGTTCAACAGAATTACAAAGAAAAACAATTTGAATTTAGGAAACAAAGAGTAAAGACACCGCGAAAAACTTTGTACTCAAAATATTTTTGAGAATATTTTCTACAATATTTACTACAACGTACTGTTTTAGGCCAACTTTTGCCGCCCCCTCTAATTCTGCCGCCCCTGGATAAATCCAGAATGTCCAAATGGTTGCTACGCCACTGCGGCTAGCTGTTCTTAGCTTTATTAGCCGTTAATTTCTACGTAAATTGTCTTGCAACAGTCATATTTCCAGTTCTTTTTACAACAGAACACCTTTCAGTAGGACTACGTTGTTTCACTCAAGGTACTAACTAAAGCTTATAAAACACATGATCATGGACTGCCATATTTTTGCCTGCGAAACAATGGTTTGGCAATGCATTACCGAAGGCCATGAAGACTTGTTTCAAGGCAATTTTGCCAATAATAACACATACGGTTGGATCCATTTGTGACAGTTTTGTGACGACGAAAATTAACTGCGCCAAACTTGACGGCAACTTGCAATGCGCTATCGCCGCGAAAGTCGATCCAATGATTTAGTGGTAGCAATGTTAAGATTGTTGGACTAATTTTACTAACTTCAAAGAGGCTGACGTCTTCCTCTTGAAAAACAGAAGTTTGGCCGATTGGTATTTTCCGATAGCTATATCAGTCTTGGTTGCGTTCGACCACTATCGGTAAAATAAAACTAATTAATGCATACTATATTTGTTGAAGCTACAACAACTGATATTGATATGATTTTGCAAGTTTAGTTGCAAATCTGAAATAATAATTGGTTTGTTGCGACTTCCGACGTGCACTGTTTTGCCCATTACTAGAAGATTGCATATTAAGTAGGCTGGGCGTGGGAAGAAAAGAAACGTGGTGTGGTCTTACTATACTTAGTTTGGTAAATGCGCTGTCCATTATGCATATAGTGCTTCACCTTTATGATGTTCCCAGGTTTGACTCTACTGTAGCTTTTAAGTTACTTACGAAATATATCATGACTAAGGTTAAATAACCAAATTCTTTAAAAGTTTGAAGTGTACGGAATGAATTTCCTTCTGAGTTAACGTCAACAGCAACGGCTGAATTATTTTGCACTGCTCAAACGCAGGAAGTTGATAAGTCAAAATAAAGTCAAAATTTGTAAATTTTAAAGTCAAAATTTCAAGTTTTTAGGTCAAAAGATCGGTTGCCCTATAATCTTCGTGAGAACCGCAATGCTTGA
>JGI24021J15306_10012906_pt1 | contig 10390 bp, 8 predicted proteins | sample Ectturendosymbi1_FD_15306 | JGI IMG/M metagenome (IMG submission 15306) | reverse complement strand
CAATTTCATGATGGTTTGAAGTTTTTGCAGTTTCACAGTAAACACAAATCTTTGATACCTGTTTTGAATATAATATGTTACTCTTCTTGTAATAGCTTTTGCAGAGATTGTTGGTGTGTTTTAAAAAGAAAGGATTATGGTATGCAAAAATTTCTTGAAACGTTGCATTTCAGACAAACAATGATTTTGATATTGCGCAATTGCTCCAACTGCCTGGACCAAGTCACATTGCGCCAAAAAGAAACTTTTCAAAAAACTTTCTATACATTACGTGCAACTTCCACCCTGGGAAGCACTGCCGAATTAAGTGGTAAGCACTGCAAAAGACTCACTAATGAACCAACCTTCGTAAGCGTAACCACTAGCTTTTGCTGATTTTTTGACAATGGTTTTTTCTTTTTATACACTAGGTTTACCACGTGGTCACAACTTTGTACAGTAGGATTGTTTACGATTGCTAACTTGTAGTAAGCTACAACATGCCTGAGTAGGAGCTTCTTGACATTAACTGAAAACAAATATTGACGAGAGATTTTCATCAGGATAACGTAGACTGTTCTGGCGTCCCGCCCTTTTGGTTGATTCTGCTTTGTCACAACTTGTCATTTACATAACGCTAATAAGCGCATTCTCAGTACTTTGTGTTTTCATTCATCCTCTTTGCTGTTTTCCCAGTTAATCGACTAAAATTCCCGTGATTCTTCAAACATTGACAAGAATCTGGCAAGCATATTGTTAAATTCAAGAATTGAGACAACAGCATCGTATTTTAGTTGTTGCATCTCCTTTTGGTTGCGGAAGATCACATGTTTTTTGCAATTGCCGTGAAATGACACATATTTAGTGATAGTAGCAAATGCCACTGCTGAATTCAGCTCATTCCGTCATATCCACGCTGCGTTAGATTAAGGTTGAAAATATTTTATGTCAGTATTTGGAAAGGAGGCACTACCAGGAAGACAAGTTGTAATGTACATATTTCGTTTAACTTTGAGAGTCGGTCTACGAAATATTCGTACTTTAATTTGGGCCTAAAAAACAGCAGTTTTCGGTTGCCTTACCAACGCCCTAGCTCCTGACGTCATAAGTGAAGTAGTTTTACGGTCATTTTGGCTCATGCTGCCTGGCCTCGGGCTCAACCGCTAGGTCAAAGTGTTTCGCTGAAGTTTTCATTGGAAACTGGGCTCGAGTCCGAGTCTTTTGAGCCGTTGATCGATTTTCTAGCGTTTCTGGTTCAAAAGTTATGATCTAAGATAAACAAATTAATTAATTATCTAATTAGCTAATTATTCAAATGTTTTTACGAACTTACATCACAACTTTGAACCCGAAACCCCGGCAGGTCATCCAAAGTATCAAAAGACTCGGATTGTAGCCTAGTTTCCAGTAAAAACTTCAGCGAAATACTACCACCTAACGGTTGTCGCCCAAGGCCAGGCAAAGTGGGCCAAGGTGGCTTAAAAGTCCTACACTTATAACGTCACTCACAAAAAATCGCACCCCCCAAGCAAGAAAATTTTTTTCGAGTGCAGACTAGAAGAATTGCCGAGTCTTTTGTGACTTTTACCGGGTCTGTAGACCATACCGGAGCGGAGATATTCCCGCGCAAAGTCACGTGCGTTTAGGTGTTTTTTTTCCGAAAATGCCCGAATCCTAACGGACACCAAAGAGTTCGGACAGGAACATTCCGAAAGAAACATAGCCTGTCCTTTGGGTTGTTGCGTTTGTATATTTTCAAAGAATACTTACTTACCATTATATAGAAACCTACTTTTACGTCAAATTGATCACGAAAACGTTTGGGTACAGTTTCAGGAAAAATCANACTATTATGATTTGAATGAAAGAGCCCACTGCCTACATATAGTGCAATATGCATAAGATCAATGATGAAACATATCTTGTAGAATCACATTAAAATTTAGAAAAAATTTTAAAATTTAGCAGCCACAGAGAACGGTCATTTTAAGAAGAAAAGCTTAGAAAAGGCGTTGCTTTCATTTTGATAAATTAAAGGCGATGAACCATAGTCTGAAAACCGAACGCAAGGGCATATGATGGGCTCGGTTAAGATTGTGGTGAAGGCTTTTATTAAAACGGACATGTGCCGAAACAGTTGCATAGCTTGGCAGTGGCTGTACTGAATCAAGTTGTTCAGTGGGATTATCTTTGAATTTAAAGACGTTGTAATCACTGTTGAGCAATGAAAAGGCGGATGTCTTGGGTAGTGAGATTTGGCAATACACTTTTCGAATTATTCGTCTGTTGCTAATGAACGAAGGTAAGGAATAACATTATGCACGGGTAATTGGATGAACCCAAGAGTTAGACCCAGGTCCGGTGCAAGATGGTTTGAGGCCCCCACACCTGGACTTTGGTGCTCAGTATACAATATGTTGCATTTAATGGACAATATATTGTATTTAACACATAATATTTATATAAACATGCCTCAAAAAACGTCGATTTGTTTTAATCAAATGTTTATAAAAGCAGATTTCTGCAGCACCAACACAGCGTATAAAACAGACATACTATCACGGAGAGACTTTAGACTTCATCATTTACCAAATTTCAAAGATTCAAATATTTGTGTGAAATTCCATTACACCAACACACAGACAAACACAAGAAGATGATTGTTGATACTATCCGATAAAGAGGATTTGTAAAAGTCAGGCACGCAAATCCATAATGTAAACACAGTGTAAAGCATTATTTTGTTGAAAGTATTTTTTGATTTCTGTTTGTACTTCGATAGGCACCAAAAAGGGGCGCATTTATATCAAACGTCGCCATTGATTGGGGCACCACAGACGTTTCAGGGGGGTGGCAGTTGCACTCCCCCTGGATGCGCCATAGCTCGAATGTAAGCAAAAAGTCTTACCACTCTGCGGAATATCGTTGGAATGCTGGAAAACCTTTGTAGAGTTAGACAAACACACAATGTTAATTTTCACAACGTGAATAAAATTAATAAAATTAGCGCCATCTTGTGATAAAGGCTTCCAAACGCTGCTATAAAAAGATTGCTCATTGGCTACGATAACTGTACAATCATGAAAGATACAGTGCTATTGGTTAAATATCTGGAGTTATCATTGGTGCAAAGTGTTGAGTTTTCATATGACAACACTATTGCAAGATACACTGGATATTACAGGCTGGCTACGAATGCGATTTTACCTGATTGTACACCTTGGAAATCAATTGTTATATTCTTGTACAGCAAAAGGATATAACAGGTCTACAACATAATTTTCCTGAATAATTTCTTACTATACTAAAAAAGTTTATAATCAACCTGAATGTAGCAACACTACCAACACAACAGATTACTACGGCCTATGCTGACAACGAAGCTACGCACAATGCACTTGGCATTGAGCAACGATTGGCTAAGATAACTGGAAACTATGGGTTGTGAAAAGATCAATTTCGTTGACGTATTAGAAATGTTGGCAAATTTGTGAAATAATTTCTTGGTGAGTTCAGTTTTAGCGTGTCTATATGTCATAAGTAAAGTCCTCGGTCAGATTTGGGGGCCCTTTTTTCCAGGCCGACCGGGCAGGGGGTACGGGGAGTCGTTCCTCTGGCTCTGGGTGAAACAAGTTTGCAGGTCACGATAGAAGCTGCAAGCCAGCGTTTCTCAACCAGAACCGGCCTATTCGACCTATTTTATCAAAATGGGTCCCGCATGTGAAGAGGGTCTCTCGGCAGTGGCGACAGAGCTAACTTTTGAAGCCTATTATACATTCTAATTGATATGAACCACGACTGGAACGTGAAGTCAACAATGAAATATTCTTTAGATTACTGCTAATGGACTATTAAATTTATTATAGCCTACAGTATATGGAATATATATGCATTGTTTTAGTTAAAGATGGGGATACTATACATGAAATAATAACATACAAATATGTTTATTTCTGTATAAGTAGGTGTGCCGACATCACCTCTCTTAATTTTATGTGTATTTTAATCCCTTGGACTGTGTAAACAATCAACGCTACATGATGCGGCTTACCGCAGACTGAAAGGCAACAGGAAGGAAAATTTAACGATATGCCGGGTCCACAGATGTATACGCAAGGAAGGCAGAAAAAATAGGAATAGTTATGATGAAGATGTTGCCGAATAAGCAGAAAACGAAAGCGCATAATAGAGAATGAGAAACAAGAGCACCCATTTCAGTTTGTGAGAGTTCGATGCTGACGTTCAAGAAGCTGAATGTTCTTCATAGTTTAAATAAGCACGAAAATATGTCTTCGTCCATCCTAAATTCTAGTAAAAAAATTTGAGGGGTGGAAAGGACGGGACTTTTATTGTGTGCTCTGGCCGGCACTCAGGTTCACTGCCCCACTGTTCAGGGGTTGGGCGGGGAGATATTTTCGAAGTTGTTTTCAATTCATATGAAGAACACGTGAATGCTCGTACAACCTGGGAAATGTTTGTGTCACAAGACAGACGACGTGGCAAAGCAATTATTCATGTCTGTTTTTAAGAAAAAACGAGTGATACCTGATCGATTGTCTATTTCCACAGAGGAAGAACTTTCACACCATACTGCGATCTGTGGAGAAGCTGACACAGCAGATGAAATTCTTCAGCTTGCTGTATGTGTCTTGCGCCTTGATCAATCATCTTTAGATGTGTAAATTTCCCTCAGAAACCTACCAGTGAACCTTTGAGAAATGGAAGTTCAATAGACCGGTATAGTAGCAGGTCGGGTAATCAGAAGTGGTCTGCACAACCTAGCCACGTAACTTTGCTCAGTGCACCATCAATTATATTCTTAAAGAGTGCTCCACGGAAAGCAGGCCATTGATGTAAAGGCGCGTAAGTGTTTTCCTTGCACCACCAATCCATCAGTTAGGCGATCACAATGCTGCAAACGATTCCTTGTGCAGTTTTCACGATTTCAATGCATGACCTGACTGGATATCGAAGGCAAACTCTTTCCGTTTCTTTTTCCTTCAAACAAGCGCTTGCTTCCCACATGTAGTATGTAGTGCATATGAATATATACAGTGTTTTTGTTAGGTGTTCTGTGGAGCCAATCGGCCTCTCAAATTTTTCCAACGGTCTCCCAAAGTACAGTAGAACGTCACTGCAATAACCACCACCAAATGCAATAAAACCTGACTTTATGACCATCTCAGTATTTGGATGAATACTTGCGGTATCTCAAGATGTCTCAGAGTCACCAAGGCAGTGGCGTAGCAAGGGGTGCGCCTGGGGGCCCAGGCGGCACCTTCAAGGGGGAGGCACTTGTTGCTTAAAAGTAATTTTTTTGAAAGGAGTTTAAAAGTTGTAGCTCTTCTTTTTATTTTTTTTAAATATATTTTTAAAAGTTTGAAAAGTTCTAATTCCTTTCAGTTGGTCTTTGAAAGCCCTAGACTGGAGTGCTAGCCTAGAAAAACAGGAAATATGGTTGTGGAGTAAGCAAGCATATGGAATGTTTACTCAAACATCTGGGTCAAATCCAATGTGCTATAGTACCTCAGCGTTATTCTTAAAATCTGGACTTTTTAAACACACTTACTTGGAGGCAAATATGCCCCAGTCCCTACTCTTTTCTCTACAGACAAGCCATTTAAGCCATGCCAGCAAGAAATCCTTCGAAAAAAGGAAAGAGATGACATTCGACTGTAGACTAGCAAATATTACTTCTCCGTCAGTTCGTGGTTCATATTTCCCCTCCTCTCAAAATCTGATAAAAAAGTCCCTACATGAAATCACGATAGTAAAGGCTATCTTAATCCTTTTTCTCCCAGCGTTCGATTTTTAGCAATATCACCCAACCGCACATCATTACATCGCCTCAGCGTTATCAGTGGCCTGCGGAAGCATTCAGGAAAAATCTTCAAATCTGACATTTGTTGAAAAGCGTGTGAGTTTACATTTGTCTCACTAAATTGCTTGCGCTGGATGAAGTGCATTTGCACAAGAACAATGAGCACCTTCTCTGTGCAACATTTTTGTTTTTTTGTTTATTTATTTTACGATAAAATTAGAAGGTAGGCCTTCCGCAAACCTTTCGCTGGAGAACCTTACTGGATCACCTGTGTGTGTTTTTGGTACCCTGGCGTTCGTTGTCTTGAAAAGTACATCTGGCACAATGAACTCAGTACCATCAAGTATATCCGTCTATCTATCCGCTGAACGCGGCCTTCTCAATGTGGCCCCTAACCAAATTAATTGCCTATCTCTGCAATAAGTAATTTCTAATTAAAACAAGCATAACGTCTTTCAATAAACATTTACAAGAGTAAAGGTGTTAGAAACTGCACACAGCTTCTGGAAGTTAGTCAGCAAAGGTAGATTTCCTAAACAAAGATTTTGCACTAAATATGCATTGAACGTTTGGAAATACATAAAGCTTCGACTTTGGTCTTAAACCTTTCGCCACGACTGTATATCCGCAACTCTTTTCCCAAAATTCATCGGAGCCTTAGAGAAAAACTGTAAGGGAAAATTTCTTTGTTTTTATTTTTAAAATAAACTAAGCAAAAATTCTCATGTTTAAAGCCCTTGATTGGCCTTCCAGCTTTAGTCGTTGGCAAGATGTGGTCAAAAATCGACGATTAACCCCTCGTTATATCCCTAGGCCTAGACACTAGGGCTTTCAAGATGAGAATTTTCTAGGGCCTAGAGGATTAGCTGATTAGCTAATCAATTGTGTCTTTTTGGCCACAACCTGCCAACGACTAACGCTAGAAGGCCAATCAAACCTTTAAAGCTGCGGATTTCGCCTACTCTTTCAAAAGGAACAACAAAGAAATTGCTCTTTGAATTGTTCTCTCAGGCCACCAACATGTCATCCAAACATCTCTTGGCGCCACACACTCATGACATCGTCTCAGAAAAGTTCAAACCCATAAGTGTCTGGATTTTAAAAATCGATGCTGGGGTATTTTTGTTTTTAGAGGATTTGAACAGTTCTCGAATTATATTGGACGGCAGGTTATGACTGAATAAACTCCGAGTCACAACATTGGCCTTGCGGTCCTTAACGTGGTAAAGAAAACTTGGAACTGTCGTTACAAACAAACAAACTATTCTGCGGGGATCGACGAAANAGCGTCGCTATAGGCCAGGTGACGATACAGCTGCCGAAGTCGTTATAAGCCGGGAGTCGGTAACCTTTTTCGCACTGTGAACCGGTTCAGTCTGGAATTGCTTTGCATGCCGGCCCTCAACAATATAATGCATGTTTGGCACATGCAAATTTATTACAAATCACAAGTCATCATATAACTGATAGATCCGAACTTACTTAGCTGCATTGAGATGCTCCGACCAGGAGGGAATATGGCAGTCAATGGCACCCACAGTGTGTTCCTTCCGTCAGCCGTTCCTGACACTTTTGGACCAATTCGGCTGTGGTTCCTCATCGCCCAAACAGTTTCTTCGCAGACCGACACCGGGCCTCGGCCCGGTGCTTGCCGACCCCTGTTACAAGCGAGCTCGAATGCACTTAAAGGAAAGGAGTTTTGCCGAGACCGACGAAAAAGTCAGGACTTTTGTTGTAGCCGACGTCGTTATTGGCGAATTCGTACTGTATAATCTATGGAAAGCCCTTCAAGGAGGGCACCTAAAGCTAGGACGACCCAGTATTGGTCACTCTACCCCTGGTGAAATTTCTCTCAGAAGCCCTGCGTATCGGCCACTCCTTTCATATTGTGCAAAATATAAAAATCAAACGTACCATCGACAACAACAAAATAATTATTGTTATATTGTTCCATAAAAATCAAAGTGCTGCAAAGACTTAACAAATCTTCGGGAAATGTTCTAAGTTTTGTTGCAAACTCAGGATCGGCGTGGCGTGGAATGCGAATTTCACCGCGAACGGGATGTGCGCGAAGAATAGCATCTATCTGCAAGTTGCGCGAACAAGCAATAATAGAGTGATCTCGTCGGGTGATCTCTATTTTTGCTTGTTGTCACTGTCTGAAGCTTTGCGCGCTTGCTTCTCTCCGATCGCTACAAAATAGTGCTGTGACCAGAATGTGAAGGTCATGTTAGATGCAACCTTCGGATCGTTGTGAAAAGGAGGGGATGTTGCAGGAACGTCTTGGTCAGCGTTTTATTGAATGCGCGATTAACCACGATAGCTTAGTTTGCAAAATTATAGCCCTTCTCTAGGTTTTGTAAGGTTTTGTAAGGCTCAGTGCTGTGCAACGAATCACTGGTTGCTTTCAGGTGTCATTAAAATCTGCTGGAGAGTTTCGAACATTTTCTGAGCAGACGATACCTGACTGTTTCCAAATTTCAAACATAACAAATATAAGAAAGATGAAGATACGCGATGATGCAGATCACCCACGATTCAGTGAATGTTCGAAGTGATTCCAAAAACTCTATTATTCAATTGCTTTTTTCTAGCGCCAATAAACATTTGTAAATAAATTGTTTCTTTTACTGTTTTAACGCAAATTGCTAAATAATCGATACGCTTAAAAAAAAGTGGAACCGTGACGGATGAGACGTACACACGGATTTGCTTATATTTCTCGCGCATTTAGTATATGAAGATGTAAAAATGGCATTAACTTTTTCTGAATATTTCTGAAACTCATAAGGTGGCTACCTTTACTGTAACAATGTCCTTTCTTGTCAAATTCCTGTTGATCCCCGTTTGGTATGCCTGTGGCACATATGCAATATTGCTTTTCGTGTCCCCGTTTTTCCTTGAATCTTTTACCTCAACAGTTGCTCACCTCCCTGTACATACGCATTTCCCCCCTGTTTTTCTTGCTCTTGTTTGGCTTACTTTTTGATCAGACTTTGAGGTCGTGTATTTTGTTACTATTATTTTATTTCGTGTGAAACGTCTTCTGTCAAAAATTGATATATTGTAGCGACAGGGCTGAGCAGTTGATCTATATGATGTTTCGCCAAACCTTTGTGATTCAAATGTTAGAATACGCCACTTTCCTAAACCTGAAGTTTTGATGTTTTTATATACTCGTCAGCATGCAATTAGTTCCTGATCTTTGATGTTGTTTGTTTTCCTTTGGTTGTATTTGCGTTCTTTCGTTATTTGAGTCAAAGAAAGGCATGAAATATGCATCATCATCTTATGCCTACATTTGTACGAAAATCACGTTGATTCCTTCCAAAATGTGATGGTCAATATGCGCAACTCGGCGTGAAGCACAGTATCGAAAAACTAAACATTTCAACAACATTCTCTTTATTTTCAGACAAATATAGTTCGTAACATATCATTGTCAATGGCAACAACAACATTACAATCACTATAGTCCGTCACCGTTGTTTGTCAAACCGTCGGCATTTCGTACGTTCTGCAAAAAAGAAAAGTTTGAAAAAATATGTTCAAACGTTGTTGATCAATGCTTTAAAATACAGGATGCTTTTTTAATATCGAAACTGCAAGAGTTCCCGCATGCTTACAGGGTTTGAACAGCTCTCTAACTCAATCGGCTGTCCAGTTACGGTAGTGCAAAGTTCTACAAGAAACGTGGCGCACGCGGGACTAATGTGATGTGTGACGCAGAATATATTGAAAGAAATTTCTTGCTTGGAAAATACAGTAGATTTTAAGATCGACAAATAAGAATATACAGATACGAAACGAAATATGTAAACGGTTTTGAAGACAAATTGAAACTTTATCACAAGCAACCAAAAAGCGCCAACGATGCGATGATATACAGTATATAATATAGATATATATACATAACACAGACAAAATTGCGAATAACTGTCAGTTTTTCCAAGTGTGCACAGAAGTTTGAAGGCGCAGGTGTTTACCTCGTCTCACCCAAAGTACTGAACGAACGTTTCGTGACCGGGTGCCAAGCACATGGTTTTGCCATGTGTGGGTGGTTGCGGTAAGTGTTGGGGTTGAGGCAAGTGTGTCACTCAACTACCGCAAGTTAAAAATTGATTTGCAATGCCAATGCATTGATATTTTGATATTGATTAGTTTCTTGCCAGAGAGCAAGCCAAGACATGAGACCACCTTATCACCATATGCTTTAGGTGCTTATACCAAGTTGACGCTCCTGCTCCAGCAGGTCATAAACAAGCCATCCAAGCAACGTTGATCACTTGGCTTACTATTGCTGACTAGAGACCTTTTTCCAGATACTTCGTACGCTCCGGAAAAAAGTTTGGAAACATTGTGTAGACGCTACTTTTTTTCCATATGCGGAAAAGAAATGCAACTGGTTTAGTATCACTTGATATTCGTTATTAGTAACCAGATGCGCAGGGAAAATGCTTAAAAGTGGGAAAAATCTTTTGTGCATAACCATGCACTCCTACAGCTAAAGCACTTTTCAGACTTTATTCAGAAGAAAACCCCATAACAAACGACAGCAAAACATCATAGGTTTGATGACACATCAAACGT
>JGI24021J15306_10012905_pt1 | contig 10390 bp, 10 predicted proteins | sample Ectturendosymbi1_FD_15306 | JGI IMG/M metagenome (IMG submission 15306) | reverse complement strand
ACAGCGTTCGACCGCAAAAAGTTGTTTCAATGAAGTCATTTGAGAGAGTATGCCCGAGCGAGTTTATCAACCGCGTTGCGCAATATGTGCACATGCTCACCAGTGGTATGCATGCATTTTTCAATTTTACTTGTTTACTGATATCGTTTGCAAGGTATCTGCTTTAAAATCGACTATTTATCAGCCTTCTCTAATAATTTTAATTGTGTTCTTTTAGATGAGTACTTTTTTCTGTAAAATTAAAAGACTAACTTCTGTTTGATCATATTTTGCAAAAGTGAGAGATGAAAGTGAATTTACATCGCTTTAAAACAAGTTTCCGTATTCCTGGAAAGTGCAAGTAGGGTTTATGAATTCATCTGAAAAGAAATATCACTTTAAGTAACTAATAGAGATGCAGGTCGGACTCGGCCCGGAGTTGGAGTTGGAGTCGGAGTCGGATAATCGAAATTGCCTGGAGTCGGAGTCGGATGACGGGACTTCCGACTCCACAGCCCTGTGGTAAACCTCAATTATGTTTATTTTTCTAACCCTAACCCAAACTTAACCTGACACACTTATCTAAACACTAATCCCTGAGCTCTAATGATCAGTATTGTCAGCGAATTTGATACGTAAAATATTGCTCTGTGCATGAGCACATGGCATGAAGTCAGAAATTTCGCAAGTCAGAAATTTCCCTTGACTCCCGGTAAATTCTACAGCGCACATGGCGCTTTTAGAGGTTCAAAGTAACTGAAGTTACTTTTTTAGTATTTTTTTCAGACTTTTTGTCTTATGGTCAGCTCCGCTTAGAAAATTTGGAAGAAGCAGTAGAAACATGAAAGTGTAATCAACTTTTCAGGTGTAGATACATTTTGGATAAGTTTCTTTTTCGCTGGCACGTTTCTAACTCAACAGCCATCGATTTTTATTGGAATTGCAAGGTAAGGGAATTTGATACAGTGTGAAAAGGTAATTTGATACGCTGTACGATACGCTGTATCAAATTACCTTCCGCGATTGAGAATAGGCCTACATCTATCCAAATGTAATGAATTGAATGAGTAAGTTTTCTATCAACTTCTAATGATCATATAAGTTATGTAAACAGTTCGTATGCGGTTGAGTAAAGAGTGATGAAGTCAGGATAGTGATGTCACCACACCAAATAGTATAAAGTACGGTAAGCTACATTCTTGCAACAGGTTTAGTTCGATTTTTCCTGCCATTTCGAACATATCAGTTTATATCTTTGGTAAAATATTGTTGCATACTTGTAAATTATTATGTATCCTGTAGCTATATTTTCAGTTATCGCTAGCACTAGTTAATCACATTATTGAATAAAAACTTGCAAGTAGTAGATATGCCTACCAAATATGTACGTAAGCGAATCGATCTATCACACCGAAAAGCTACTGATAATTTTGGGGTCGACAAAATGACACTTTTGCGCTGCATGAAAAAGAAGCAGGCAGATCCAGATTGGGCAGTTGGATATGCTTTAACAAGTCTTCGCCGCAGAATAATTCTAGCAGACATGGAAAAAGACCTTACGAGTCACATAAGCTGCTTAGCAGACATGTATTATAGTTTGTCGTTGTAAAAATGTAAGCAGCTAGCACACGAGTTTGCTGAAAAAATTAACTTAGTGTTCCGAATTCTTGACATAATACTGAAAAAACTGGCAAATAGTGGTGGTTTGGCATCAGGAAAAGGCACAACTTGTCCATCAGGTCTCTTGAAGCAACATCAAATGGCCGTGCTACGGCATTCAACAAACACACAATCAAAGGATATTTTGAAAAAAAAGGTAGAAGCACACATCGGTGATTATGTTGTAGTTTTAGTTTCTGGCAAATCGAGAGCGTTGAAACACATCGCTCGAGTAAATGACTTTGATGATGAAGAAGAAGAATATGAAGGAGTGTTCTAGCAAAAGGTTAACAGCAAAATTACTCCAGGAGAAGATACTGAAGAGCCTGTTTTCATCGTTAATGAAGAAGATGGTGCTTTTTGCTCCCAAAGACATTGTGCTGAAGCTTCCGACTTCACTTGCTGTTGGTGGATCAGCTAGGAGAAGCAACCAGTTACGTTTTCAATTCCACTTCGCTAAATTTTAGACTTGACGTAGGCCTGCGGCATTCAGCCTGTATTTGCTGGCAAACCCTGTGGTATTCTTGTGGCAGTCGCGGTCACCAACTGGCATTTCATTTCACAAATTTTCAAAATTTAAGTAATTTTGTGGTCCTTGAAAATGCTTTGCCAGCTTCGATCATCCACAGACCCAAGCTAGTTTGTTACCTCCATTGCTCGGTCAGACTGAGCCACTATTTCTTCTTCTGAAAAACTGTGTTGCAATTGATATTGAACTGAACTGATGTTGGCATTTTCTGTTGTTATTTTGCGAAAAGACAAGTCATTGCTTTTGTGGGTTCCTATCGAATTACGTTTGTACAGTGCACAGCATAAACCTTTGCTTGAACAAAACTTCAGTTTGACATGCGATGCGTAAACATTATGCATTAGTGTACAATAAAAAAGTCGAACTGGAATCAGCAAAACAAACTTTAATGGTTTGGGTTCATTTCCTTTTGATATAAACTAATTGCTCCAGTCTCTTAATTTTGTCGCTCTCTGGTTTGATTTTCTATTAATGAGACGTGGTTCAGGTTCACCAGCAAGGTTTGAAAGGGTCGGATTTGATTCCGGTTCAAGACAAGCAAGACGGTTCCATGAATCGGTTCTGTTCAACTCCGTGTACTCCATGTTAAGCTTGACTTGGTAGGCTACTGTATCAAATTACCTTTTTGATGTATCAATTTACCTTCACTGGAAGGTAAACTGATACAAGGATGTGACATTTTTAAATTGTAAATATACAACGCAATATTTAAGGTAGAAGGCTGAATAGGTTATAGAAAGTGAGGCAAAGTCCAGAGTTTCATTTGCGCCTGGAACCGTCTGCATACGCCAAAACATTTTCTAATGACGGCCAAAAATGTCAAAAGTGTATCATATTACCCTCCCCTACCTTGTGTTTGCTGCATCAGGTTTGAGGGGCGATAACGATGTGTCGAGAGTGAAAAGGGGGCGATTGAACAAAAATTTTTGAGAAACACTAGACTAGAGTCACGTCGAGAACGATGGTGACTCGACTCGACTGACGTTTTTCACAGAATGACTCGACTCGAATCAAATTCATTGACACGAGTTAGAGCCATTTTTTCAACATCTCTGAGCTTCTGATGGAGCATCCCAGTTTGCTTGCATGCAAAGAAATGAGCTTTTTTACTTCAATGTTGATCAAGGTTGGCGCCATGGGCGCAATTTTGGTGTAAAATGTGGGGGAACAGCCCACTGTGAAATCAAGGTGGTCATAGGTGTGAATTCAAGAGAGATAAAATCAGGCCCTGGTGCCTTGTTCAAGGGCAGCTTTTGAAGAAGTGATGGCAGCGAAACAACAGAACACATGGGCATTTCAATACCCAGATACTTCTCCTTGCAGTCTATGCTGTGTTTCACAAACTCTGCAGACTCATTGTCAGAGTTTTCGGAGTTTGATATTCCCTTGAAATAGTCTGTCCACGTTTTAACAATCTCTGAACCACCATTTACTCCACCAGAGTTGGATCAATTACATCATTTCAGTTCAATTATAATTACAATTACGCCTTCAAATTTGTCAATTACATTACAATTACAATTGTTCTGTGCTAAAAAATCAAATTCAGAGGCGAATTTTCATTTTCGGGGCCCTAGGCTATTCCAAATTGGGGGCCCTTGTGGAAGACAAAGGTGGCTGTAGTCACATTTTCAGTTGCCGAAATCGCTCTTGTTCCAAAATTTTTGAATCCGGATCCAAAAAAATTTCAAATCCGAATCCTGTCCAGACTCTGGCTAACATCGATGCAACCAAAATTCAGCTATGCCTATGTTTTTACTTAAGAAATGCCATATATACAGGGACGGATTTAGAGAGCGCGGGGCCTTAGGTCATCTTAGTTTTTGGGGCACCACGCAGGTGTGACCTATTAGGTCGCTTGTTTTAAAAGCGGGAAAGTATTCCCCAGTTACGTGTAGTGCCCCATCGAAATTTTATTTTTTGTGGTGCCGACTTTGGTTCTATGATTGCCGTTCAGATCTTTATCAGAAATTAAAGCCTTTCCTACATTCTTCTCAAGAACAAATTGTAATGCGATCTCTTGGAATTTATAGCTCTTTCGTGTAGTTCAGAAGTTCTCTTCGTTAAATTTCCGTAACTTCTAGCTTTTTTTGTGGGTTTATTTTTCGCATATGTATATTTTCATGCACGACTGTACCGCTGCCCTAAAAAAATCAACTAGTTGTCCATCTGATTAGCTCTGCGTAAATTCTTTTGTTATAGCAACCAATTATTTCATGTCCAAACAAACACAACGCATTCAGTGGACACAGGGTTCATTTATGCCGTTTCTAAGTTGCTATCTTCGAATCAATACAAAATATAGTGTTTCGATCCTCAACGACAGAGGTGAAAATATGCAGTCGTGCACTCGTGCCGCGCGACCAAAAACTTGGAGTACTCGAACTTTTTTTTAGTTTTTTACATTTTATACTTTATACATATGAATGCATACGCCAAAACATTTTCTAATGACAGCCAAAACTTTTATATGTGCGCTAGTGAAATTTTCTCTGTTGTTACAGTACTAAAATTCACAGAAAAATTTGCACTCCTGCTCCGTGCTACAGGCTGATGTTAGACAGCACGAAGACAAGTTTTCCACAACAATGTATTTTCGCAACACCGTCAGCTAAGCGTATGAAATAAGCCCAGTAGACACGTATTTCCAAGTAAAGTTCACGGTAAACTGTTCTAGCTGGTTTAACTAACACCTATATCTTCAGCTTCAGCAAGGAAGCTCTGTATACTAACAATCTTGTTGGAAACAACTAAGCGTAGGTTCCGCACCAAACACGCCACAAATTTGCCTACTCACGCTCACATATTTCAGAAACATTGTAATTGACCCTATTAGAGATCACTGTGCTGCAGTGACTAAAGGCTTTAGTATTTCAGAAGTGACTAAATGATTTACTGCTGCAACAGCTTTGACAACTGAAACACAACACGATTAAATTAAATAACGAAATTTTATAAAGCTTGAAACTCTACCTTTGCTATGAAACACTATATAGAACAACAAGATATACTGTAAGACAGGGGTGTAGCCAAGGGGAACACGCGGGCCATTGTAGCAATCTGACGTCACTTTATGAACATTTATTTAATTCATGAGCAAAGCGAGGCATCCGTGTTTTTGATCACCCCAATCAAAATGTCTGGCTACACCATTGCTCTAAGTCTTTCTGTAAAGCACATTGGAAACCATTACTACGGGTAGCCCTCATGAGCACAAGCAATTGTATCCATGAAAAAGAGGGCAAGTATACAATTATCTGCATCAGCTGATACCAAATGTTTGCCACCAACATACCAACAGCTCACAGTCTGTCACAGTGTTTCTCAAACTTTTTTGTTCCATCGCCCCCTTTTCACTCTCGACTCATAGTTGTCGCCCCCAAGCCTGATGAAGCAAACACATAGTATTTATGAAGGACTTTGTTTCAAGAAATCGATACATACCATGGTCCCCAGTTCAGCGTGATGGATGTGTTTGGCGACCCTTCACAAAGCTTGGAAATATTGGGATACATTTTAGTGAGGTACAGTCGCAGATCACCTCGCTTATGAATAAACAAGCGGTTTCTTTGCTTTGAGAGCATTAATGTCACAGCTGAAGTTGACTGATGAAGTTAACTCAATGATCGATTAGCGGCATTGGTTGAGCGTTTTGACCTCCTTGTGTTGTTTTCCCCTATCGCTCCCTTTGTTTTGTTCGTTCCCTTGCCCATCAAAATCGATCACAACGGGTCGATTTCGCCCACTTTGAGAACCACTGGTCTATCACAAAGTTTTTTTTGTGTCTTCAGGCAAACGAAGTTATCAATAAGTTTTCTAGATTTAGTATGACGAAACATCAGATTCTAACGCAAGGCTGCTAAACACAGACATTGCAGAACTCCGATGAAAAGCAGTATTGTCATTCTTATATTGCGTAGGCCAAACAAACAAGATTATCGTGTTGTCACTGTACTGGTAAGAGTCTTGAAATTTGCATTTTCGCTCGTTTCAAGGTAAATTGTGAAGTTGTGCCTCTGCGCAGTTTCCCAAATTTCAGTAATGAGTCGTCATCGCAAGGAGTTGCGCGGGGCCCTATGCCATGGCCTATTTGGCCTATGCGTAAATCCGTCACTGCATATATGAAAACCACACATACTCCTGCTGTTCAAAATGAAAAATGAGTCCAGATCCAGGTCCGGTTTTTCACCAATTTTTTACTCCGTCTCCAGGTCCGAAAGGAAAACGCAGGATCCTGCTGGAGTCGACTCCGGCATTCCGGATACGTGTCTACATCTGGTGTAGGCCCTTCTGGTGCACTAAAAACTGGATTATGGATTTCGTCTTATCAATAACAGCTCGTAGTGCATCTGCTTTGACAATTGCTTTTTGTCACTTGCTAGAAACACTCTCATGTGAGCCTACTGTATATCCGCCGTTATCCTGATTACTTTAAAAAAAGAAAAAAACTTACACGTGAAGCTCACTTCGCTTAGTAAGCTAATAAGCTCAAGTTACAAATTGGCCATGCTAATACACCAAGATATGTGTCTATTTCAACGGTAGTTAAAATCTTTTTCTATGCATTGAGCTGCAGAAGGAATGGCCCGAGATTGTTACTGTAATAGATTAAATAGATAACTCAATTACACAGATGACTCAACTTAACTGCAAATGAACAAACAAAAGAATTATACACAACACACAAGCAACCAAAGAGACGCTACCCGCTCTCAGTCAACAGACAATTATTATTGTTATTATTATTATTATTATTATCGTGAGTTTTTTGGCGCTGTACAACAATAGAGTTTTGTAGCGCCAGCCTTGAACTGAGAATATTCTTTAGATTGATTTATGTGTGTCGTGGACAAATGCCAGGACATGTGCAGCTGTAGTTTCGCTGCGCAATAAACTTTTCAGGTTGAAATCGATGTGTAATTTGTCGGTTGCATGTTTAAGTTTGCTCCATTGGTAGTTGTATTTCGGACACTGTAGAAGAAATTGTGTGACCGTTTCTGGGGATCGGCATTCTTTGCATAGACCATGGGTGGAGACCAATTCGTTGAAGATGGAAGTTGCGACCGTTGTGTCCTGTTTGTAGGCGGAAAAGGATGGGTGAGTCGCATGAACGAGGTCCACAGGTACCGTTCTCAGTGGTTTGAAAAATCTGTTTATAGTGGGCGGCTTTGGGACTGTTTGTGTATTTAGCATTCCAAACTGCAAAATAGGATGTCTTGATTAAGGCATACATGTTCGGGAGACTGAGAGGAAGGGTTGACTGTTTCCGGTATATTTCTAATGCAGTGGAGATGGGCAAGTCCGAGGTTGATATTTTTGGGAGTTGGTCGGCGGTTTCTTTGCCAGGTATATTACTGTGTGCAGGTGTCCATAAGAATGTTATTGTGTTGTTTGAGGTGAGCAAGGAGTGATTTAGCTGAGCTATTTTGTTGACAGTATAATGACGTTTCCAGTTTGGATGTTGGATAGCCCTCAGCGCACTGAGACTATCGGTGATGATTACCGCCTTTTGGATGTGATTGGATGAAATCCAATATAGTGCTTGAAGCATGCCATAGAGTTCCGTGCTAAAGACAGAAGAAAATTTGTTCAGTTGTGTTGAGTAGAGAATGTTGAGGGTTTCTATATATACTCCCCAGCCAGCCTTATTCGCAGTTTTGGAACCATCTGTGCAGATATAGGTATGATAATCATATACGTAATTTAAATGCGATAAGAAGAAAGGAACGTAGTTTGTAGAAAGATTTTGATGAGCAAAGTTATATACGGCAAAATCTAGTTGGGGATTGAGGACCAGCCAGACGGGGATGTGTGGGGTATAAATCAAGTTGGGGTTGAAAACAGAATTTGGAGTAAACCTTTTTGTAAACAAATTAAAAGAACAGGAAGTGGATGAATCAGGAAAGTGCTCTTGAAAACTGTCACATATGAGTGTCTTTGTCGGGTGTTCGAGGAAGGTCAGAAGATGGGCTTTGTATTTCAAGCAGAGTAACTCATGCCTTATCTCCAAGGGCGTCTCTCCACAGGAGTGTTGCAGGCAGATCGTTGGGGGGCTCCTCATAGCACCGGTGCATAGACAGAGAGCTTCAAATTGAACTTTGAACAATGGGGCAAGTGACGTTTCTGAAGAGAAAAAGTATGCCTCCATTCCATACTCGATGACTGGTCGAATGATTGATTGATAGATATTGAGGAGGGGACGTGTTTCGGCTCCCCAGTTCGTACTTTTTAGGAGACATAATGCGTTCATCCGTTTCAAACATTTGTCATGGACGTGTTGGATATGGGAGGTACATAGGTGTAGGAGCAAGCGAATTTTTGGGGGTGCAAAGAATTTTTGCTCAAAATTTCCCAAACTTGCCCAAAAAGTTGTCATGCAAATTTTGCCGGCCGTTTTTTGGTGTGGCCTCCAAAAAATGGTCTTTACTTGTTATTCTGCAAACGTTGGGCGCCATATTTGAAGTCAAAGAACGTTGGGCACCATTTTTGCTCAGATTTTCAAAGATTTTGCCTAGATCTTTGGAGATATTTTCCGGTTTTTTCCCAGATTTTCAGATATTTTGCCCAAATTTTCAACAAATCAAAACTTTTGGGGGTACGCTTGCACCCCCTGCACCCACGTCTCCTACACCAGTGCGGAGGTATATAAGCCGTTTCCTTGAAAAACAACACACAAAAATTTGTACTCTTTTTTAAGAGTCAGAGTGGTGTTTTGGAAGGTTCAAGAAAGTGAGCTTGGTTTCCTTTTTTTTGTAAAGAGAACTGTTGCCGATTTTGACACAGAAAGTTTAAAGCCCCATTTTGTGCACCACTTCTCGACTTCAATTAATGAGTCTTGATATCTCTTGAAGAGGTGTTCAATATGAGATTCACTCTCCCAGAAACAAAAGTCGTCAGCATATAAAGCGGAGGAAGATGTGATATTACCCGGAAGATGATTAATTACAATCGTGAATAGTAACGGACTGAGAATGCTACATTGGGGTGTTCTGGTATCCAGTTGTTTAGGCATCGATAGTGTGGAGCCCATTCGCACTTGGAAAGTGCTGTTAGATAAAAAAGAGGAGATGAATTTGTGCATTCGGCCATTTATGTCTTAATTTATTAATTTTGACAGAATTACTTTTTTGCGTTCCACGTCATATGCTTTTTCAATGTCTGTGAAGACAGCGTGTACGCTGTGTTTATTGGCCAAAGACTTTTGTACAATTCATGGAGTCTCTCGATATGATCAATTGTTTTCCTGCGGTTTCTGAATCCAGATTGTTGGCAACTCAGTTTGTTATTGTATTCCAGATATCATTTTAGTCATCGGACGATGAGCTTTTCCATAAGTTTGCAGACGTTACTGATGAGGGATATTGGTCTACGAGAAGAAGGAAGATGTGAGGGTTTCTTGGGTTTGAGGATTGGAACAATGATCGAGTGTAGCCAAGATGGAGGAAGATCGGATGAAGCCCAAATGCCATTTAGGAGGGTCAAAAGAACATGAAGCGATTTATCGGACAGGTGTTTAAACATTTCATAGCACAAGCTATCTGCTCCAGGTGCTGTGCTTTTGTGTCTTTTATGGCCCATTTTAGTACTGACAACGAGAAACAAGAATTTAAATTGGAGTTTTGTGGAGAGGTTGACAAATTAACGAGCTGTGCTTCTGAGCACAAGTTCTGGAATGATGTGTTAGAACCTGGAGGGTGGGTTTTGCTGACAGAGTGGAACTATTGAGCTAACATATTGGCCTTATGTTGGTTGTTTTTAGCAATGATTCTGTTTTGTTGCAAGGATGGAATATGATAACAAGATCGCTGTCCAGAAAATTTTTTGGTGGTTCTCCAGAACTGAGTCAAGTGTGAGCTTGATTTTAATGAGTTGCAGTAATTGTGCCAAGAAGAGCGTTTTGATTCCAGGATGATTTGTCTTGGTTTTGCTCGACACCGCTTGAAAATTATTATGTCTACTGGAGATCTTGTGCATTTCATGCGGGTGAACGCGTGTTTCCGATATTTTATTGCATGTTCGCATTCTTTGTTCCACCAAGGTACCGAGATTTTTGCAAATCGTTTGGTTTGCAGAATGGACTTTTTCGAAGCTTCATAGACACAAGTTTCGAAGAGTTGGTATGAATGTTCCAGGTTAGACACAGCACAAAAATGTATGTTGTGCATCGCAATACACTTTCGGATAGTTTTTGGATACGGATAGTATGATTTCAACCAAAACAGG
>JGI24021J15306_10012903_pt1 | contig 10391 bp, 6 predicted proteins | sample Ectturendosymbi1_FD_15306 | JGI IMG/M metagenome (IMG submission 15306) | reverse complement strand
GGGCCACTCTCCTGTGCTCACGCGTCATTAACAAGTCAGAACTGTATTGCACATAGCTGGTCTTACATAATGTATTGTACAGTGAAGGTTACAATTTTCAGGAACGTTTTGCCAAGGATTTATGGAACCCTCCGTGGACCACCAGAAATTCCAGATGGATCACCGGTGGTTCACTGGACCACGTTCCGCACGACTGCTTTAGGTGAACCTATGTGCGGCGCACCTTTTATAAATAATTAAACAGTACGCGATTGGAATAAAAAAAAACACAAACCATCAGTTAAGTGTATGATCATCACTCCGTAGGCATGCATTTAATGTGACAGATGAGGTTGGCGCAGCTTCACAAGTAAATCAATACTGGGAACTGGTTTGGAAAGACACAGACATTGGTCACGCTGAAAGTCTTGCATGAAAAATGCTGTTAATTTCGCTACTCGTGTTGTTGCGTAGCATTTGCCACCAGGTTGAAACCAGGGTCGCAGCCTGGTTTTAAGGCTTGGTGAGGAAAAATATATTTTATATTTTTGTTTTTATTATATGTTTAAAAGAAATTTTCCTGAGCACACCACAATTTAGGGAGGCATAAAAAATATATGGAGGGCACTGCCCCTTCCCCGTGGCTATGGGCCTGGTTGAAATGGTATTAAATCATAAATAATAAAATAATCGCCAGAAGAACCTATTTATCTGCTCGGCCTTGCATGAAATTTGTTTTCGTGCGCACCACAATGAATTTACACCAAAACAAAATGCCAGTACGATAAGCTCGCGTGCCCCTGATATTTCTCCAGCGTACCACCTAGGAGAACGCCCAATCCAGTTTTAGAACCCTTGTCCCATCTCTGCAGCAAGCCAGTACCTAAACTTTACCGCATCGCTTGCAACAAGTAGCCATTTATCTGCTCTCCTCTAGATACATAGATTGAATATTCGCTGTGCTGACTAGGACAGGGTTGCCAGATATTTTCCGTAACTATGTCCAAAATCTTCATAAAAATGGCCAAAACGGCTAGACTAGCCTACAGATCTGTTTCTAAATCTTAGTATGGTAGCAGTTTATCTATATTCTGATTGCTATGCCCAAAAAGGTATACAAGTTTCGACGAGGGCCCCAGAAGCTAGGGGACCGGCATCGGTCTGCTTACCCCCTGGCAAAATTTCCTCTCAGAGGTCCCAGTTGCTATCTTTCGAATTACTGTCACAAACTGCAGGGGTCACTTCCATCCTGGGACATAAACTTGATAATTGTCTGCACGATATGGGATAGGTCTGACTGTGAGCAGCAGTTGCCGCTTTGATTCGTTTGGTGACCATTTTCAGATGGAGGTGTGGAGATGTGCGTTTGAGGAACGTGAAATGAGACTTTCACGCTTCATACTTTTTTTAAACTGCAGAATGCACAGAGCAAGCCATACAAGTTTCAAGTTTATAATCGTTCCATATGACACAGCTGTTCAACAGAAACAATGCTGACGGCCGTTGCGAAATAAGAAAACCAACTGCGACTGTTCTTGCAGTGACTATTCTAGCTTGAAAAAGTCCCAACAATATCAATGATATTTTAGGAATATTTACCGCATTTTTGGCTAGTTTGCAGAGTCCATAAGAGAAGGAGATCATTGTATTTGCCGCCCTTATGTCTGGTAGACATTCCATGATACGATCCAAGGTTGCCTTGAAGAAAAAGCACTGTTTACTCTATAAAGTAGATTATAGAGGAAGAAGCAAAGCACAGTTTTGAAGCGTTGTGTTGAAATGGCTTCGACAGAAGAGTTTCTTAGCAACGTAGTCTCTTGCGAAATTTCGGTTAACTTTCCTCCCACAGACATACAGCCTATGATTTGATGATGAAAATAACAAAGCGAATAAAAAGGTAACTGCTTAATGAAGCAAGGACGTAAATAAGATGATTGTGAAAAGCACGATGAGCTTTCCCTTCAGTCTTTACATTAATGAAAATAATTTTCTACTGAACACCAACTTCTTTTTGCTTCTAAAAACTTTTTCTACTCCCGAAAGGTCATGGTCGGGTGGGGTGATCGTAAGTCAATGCGTTATTTCAACAAACGATCCTGTCTTTAAAGTATGTATGTGTTACGCCTAGGGTTGCCAGATCGCTTGAAATTTTTTCAAGGACATTTTGTTTTTCAAGAGATACGGTGTAACAACATGTGTAACAACATGTGTTACGTCTAGGTTTGCCAGATCGCTTGCAGTTGTTTCAAGGACATTGTGTTTTTCAAGAGATACGGTAGACTACTTTCATGGGTGTCCGCAGAGGGGGAAAATTGGTTTTAGCCCCCACTGGAAATTGGAACTAAGAACCAAAAAATGTTAGAAAATCTGAAGTCAGCATTTCAATTCCGATTAATCGATTAATTCTTGCAATACCATTTCATTTACCGGTATGGCGCTCACACTGCACAAAAGCCAGCTTCACTGTTCTGGTGTGATGCAGTGATGAACTTACAGAACTCCACTCATGTCCGCTCCTTCGCCTGCAGACTCACGTTGCGAAACTTGCGAGCGCATTGTTCTACTGTTTCTCTTTGTTGCGTAACAATAACATGGCAGCTAATCTTGAAAGGTTCACTCGAAAAAATTTTGGCACGGAGTGTGTGATCGATTTTAGGGTATACTGAGGTCGCTGAACCCGAATATGCACTTAGTTTTTTCAAATTGGCTCTGGTTTTTGAGATATTGAGCGCAAAAATTTTTCAGCGAAAAGTGCAAATAGGCTACCTATGCTGCACAATGCAAATACCTATGCTGGTGTCCCTATTGGCCGTTCAGTAACTTTGAAAGAGAGCTACTCGGCTGTAGAAATGGTGTTGCAGAAGCTGTGCTGCAACGAGCATAAGTGGTTGATATGTGTCGATTTGAAAATGGTAAACCTTTTATTGGGACAGCAAGGTGGTGATGTGAATATCCATGCTTTCTTTGTCTGTGGGATAGCAAAGCTGGTGATCAACTCAAAGTAAGGATTGTCCCGTACGTGAAGAACTCGTGGTGGAGGAGAACAATGTGATAAATTAACCTTTGGTTGATCGTGATATAATCCTCCTCCCACCTTTGCATATCAAATTTGGGCCTGATGAAACAATTCGTATAGGCGCTAGATAAGAATGCTGATTGCTTCCGATACATCCGCAACAGATTTCCTGCTACAAGTTGTGAGAAAGTTAAAGCAGGAATTTTTGATGGACCTCAAATCCGAAAGTTGATGAAAGATCCCGCGTTTGNTTCTCACATGACAGTGGTTGAATCCGCAGCCTGGNGTTCATATGTTTCTGTGGTAAAAGAGTTCTTGGGAAAAAAGAGGGCAGACTGTTACCAAAACATANTAAAGCAGATGCTAACGAACTTTCAAACTCTTGATGGGCAAGAATGAGNATAAAACTTCATTACCTCTTCAGTCACCTGGGTCGATTTCCAGATAATATTGGTGAAGTAAGCAAAGAACAAGGTGAAAGATTTCACCAGGCCATCAAGACTATGGAAACAGGGTACCAGGGTTGATGGGACCGTCATATGATGTCTGACTACTGTTGGAGCCTTATGCGGGACTCTAACCAGCAAAATTTCAAGCGGAAATCATATAAACGTACCTTTCAACAAGTGGATTGACCTAACCTGGACTATCGAGGACAGCTTATGTTTTATTTTGTTTATATTGGTATGAAATTTCAGTGCCATTTTGCAATGTACAGTAGCATGTTCAGTGATACGCAATTTATCAATAAGCGCTAATGTGAAAAAAAAATGATTTCAGTATATCTCAAAAACTAGAGCCAATTTGAAAAAACTAAGTGCACATTCGAGTTCAGCGACCTCAGTATACCCTAAAATCGATCTCACACTCCGTGCCTTTTGAAAAAGTAATTTTTTTGTCGACCTGTGTAATTAATGCGTTTTTCCGCATGTGACTGCTGACCTCAGACGTCTTTGGCTGGTGATGCAGCGAGACAGTAACTGCTGATAACAGTAAGACGCGTTGTTTTATACTGTGTGAAAAGAAGCAGGGGTGAATCTGTGGCAATGCTTCCACTTCCACAAGTTTCAAAAATCCATCATAGGGTGAGACTGAGTGTGACAAATGTGTCCAAGTGAATAGTTTAACCAAGCTACGCTTATGCAGCTGCTTTTCACACTGCATAAAACTACGTGGTTTGTTAGAAATACCTCTGTGGAAGGCTTGTGGGAACACGTCTTAATCATTAAGGCTCAGTTCCAATGTGCCTGAGTAAATAACCTAATCCAGCTACACTTATGCAGCTTCTTATCACACAATATAAAACTACGTGGCTTGTTAGAAATACTTGTAAAAGGCTTGTGGGAATACATGTTAATCGTTAAGGCTTAGCTCTTACTTGTGAGCGAATACTAAATGCAAAGCTATATTCACCCTGGCGAGTTTTCATAATTCGTCTATTCAGTTTGTATGCCTGTGTGGTGTTCTAATTTCAGTACGTTCGAATCGTAAGTTGTCTGATAGTCGTGTTAAGATACAGTGAACAGTTTTGTGAGAGTGTGTAACTTTCTTGATTTTTCACCGCTAATGCTGATCTGAGAGTTGATTGTTCTTAACTACCGTATGACTTGTTTGTAGAACGTGCTCGCAAAAATGGATATTAGGCCGTTTATGAAAAGCAAAAGCATTTCTGATAGCCAAAGTGTAGAAAACAAGTTGGACAAAAGATTTCAAAAGTGAGTTCTATTCAACCAGCACAGACAAATGAGAAAGCTGCAAACGTACTTGTTGATAGTTCAAGTCCATTTGAGACTCATTTGTGTGGAGTTCACAATAGTAACGACTTTTACGCGCCAATTCAGCAAAAGTTGTAACAGATGACAGAAAGTACACCTTTTTGTCAAATTCGTATAGCCTACAGCTCCACTTCAAAATGATTTCAAAATGATGCTAATGGAGCGCGTGCTTTCACTGGGAATTTTCTTTGTGGTGTAGAAACAGTAAAGTGTTTTGTGAACGTCCATTTGCATTTCAACGTTAGCAACCTGAAAACGATCAGCAAAATGTCAACGTTGGCTCCCATGGAAAAATTTCTACGGACGCCCATGGCTACTTTAACTCTTTCAGTAAACTTTCACGTACGGGCACATCAGGCCAAATCAGGCCCGTAGCCAGGTTTTGAGGTTTGGAGGGGCAAGATACATTTTTAGGGGGCACGATTTTTGTTTTCATTATATTTTTAAAACATATTTTTCTGGGAACAAGATAATTTGGGGCGCACAAAAGAAATTTGGGGGGAACTACCCCCGAATGACCCCGTGGCTACGGGCCTGGGCTAAACTAACTATGTACGAAATTGAAAACTAACCAATATGTATTCAGACGACACAACCGTTCTTGAATAGTTTACTGTTACTACCAGGGCCGGATTAACCATTGGGCAAACTGGACAAATGCCCGGGGCCTCGCGCTTTTCGGGGCCTCGGGCTTGAATATCAAAGCACTCCTTTACAGTTTTTTTTATGTCTTTAGGCTGTTCACCACGCTTCAAAATTGTAGAGCTTTTTGATTAGTGCGTATAACATTAAGATTAAGGAAACTGACAAGTTTGGTATTTATCGTTTTTGAGTGACGTACAAGCATGGAACCAAAGAGCACCACGCTTTGTGACGCAAGAATTTGATCGAAATCTCTGCATCCATGGGCGTCCGCACAAATTTTTCCAGAGTGGGCAACGTCGATATTTTGCCTATCATTTTCAGGTTGCTGACGATGCAATGCGAATGAACGTTCACCAAATGCTCAACCCTTCCCACCCAGTGGCGTATCTATGCAAAGTGGCGCCCATGGCAAAGTTTAAATGTGCCCCCTTTCTAATAATTTAAATATATGGGCACAAATTTTCCGAAAAACAAACTATGAAGAATATTAATGTTTTATGAAGGAAAATATTTGGCTATGTGTTTGCTCTAAACGTTTCAGCAAGTAAAATGTGAATTGAATTGTCCATAAGTACCACAACATGCTTCTGTATTCATTTATTTTACTTATGAAGAAGAGCAAAACACATTTAAACAACAACGTTTTTATAATTTATAGGGCTACTAAATGTTGCCTGACAAAAATGTTATATCTTGCAAAAAAAATCAAACAACATATTGCAACTGCAAACGACAGTTTATTTTAAAATGAAACACATTCAATCTGAAATGTGCAAAAATTATTTAATGCATGTATCATTTTTGTTCAAAACACACAATTCCATCGAAATAGTAATATATACAATTTTTGGTTAAACTACACAAAAAATGCGAATTTCAAAACACCATTTTTCGTGACTTTATCGAAGCAAATTCGTTTGTGATTTCATCAAAGTCAGCTTTGTCTGTTTCTTCCATTCCTGTACTCATCAAAGCTAGATCGCACAAACTGCCCGACTAGTTGTTAGTCATTGGGGCCTGGAGGTATTAAAGGGTCAGTTTTAGTTCACTGAATGACCGCTCGCTGCTTGCAAGACAAACTGCCATCGTCAGCATTATTTGCAAAGCAATTCGAAGAATGTCAGGACTTCAGGACTCGATACTTTTAAAGTTGCACGACTTGAAACTAGCATTTTTCAATTTAGAATCTTCTCATATAAATGTTTGCTATCCACATCTGAGCTGTACAAAACTCCTAATTATCACTCACAGTCGGGACTGTAACAAAGGCCTTGGACATCGAACAGAAAGTCACATTTGGACAGAAAAAGGCAGCTCTAAACAAGACGAATAAATTTATTCTTTTGCTCAATATGCACGCGGTAATGATACGAACTGCTAATTTTTTAAGGACTATCTGTACCTTAGTTTCCGGACTGGGGCGTTGTATTCAGCCTATTTGTCGGACACTAGTGGCCATCGAAGAAGTTTCGTAATGTCGGAGTGCACCGGAGCAGTTCAAGTAATTTGTAAATCTGTAGGACCCTAACAGCAGTTATTTGCGTAACAGTCACATCCTCACAGCCACAGACTTAAAGTCATCAACCAAATTCGAACTAATATCGTCTTGCCTGAAATGCAGCAGCATAGACTGACCTATCTTTTCTTATAGCGTGAGAAGGTCGACGTCTTGTAGACATGGCATGGGAGCATTCTTGCTCTGTCACAATGTCTGACCGTCGTGAGTAGTAGGGAACTGGGGATTGAGGGGTCCGGCTCTTTTCTTTGTTTGTTTATTGTATCGACTTCTCAATGATGCCCAAAAATTGCATCGGAATTCCCCACCCCAGGGCCCTTGTCTTTTCCAGGGTCCCTCTGTCTTCCCAAAATTGCATAGGAATTCCCCACCCCAGGGCCCCGTGTCTTTCCCAGGGTCCCTCTGTGTTTCCTTGGGCCTCTCTGTCTGTCCTCATCCTTGAAAGCCTGGAGCAAGAGTTTTGTATTTTGCCAGATCCCCTGTTGCATTATAAGCCTGTGTTAAGGTTTTGTCCAAAAGTCGAAACTCTTCAATGCCTGTGAGCTTTGGTATTTTCGTCATGCTGCCGCCGTCTTTTCAAATGGTTTGCTAAGTTGTTCGTTTCAGCTGACTGCTTTGTTTGGCTTGTGATCGTTGAATAGAAGTTTTTCTGGTGGTTCACAGTCGTTCGCGAAGCGTCTTGTTTCGTTTGAATGCACTTTCTTAGCTTTGCATGCGAAAACCAAGCTTTCCCCCGATGCGTCGTTTTTCAGTGTCAAAAGACGTGACGGTTTGGATACTCGAGCCATTGCGCGCACAATGGTGTTTTATTTCACCACAGAGTTTCACGCAGCCGGTTTCAAAGTGTCTGTAGAAGTTGTCAGGCATAGGGTGATTGGCTTGCATGTTTCTAACTTATCGTTTGAAAGATAGTTTAATATGGGGTGATTTGGTTTGCATGTTTCTAACTTATCGTTTAAAAGATTGTGTTTAGTTTGGCACAGTCTAAGGTTTGCATGTTTCTTTCTTAATTGTCTGAAAGATAGTTTTGCATAGGGTGATTAGGTTTGTTTGTTTCTAACTTATCATTTGAAAGATTGTGCATTGGTTCAAGCTGTTTGCATCTGAAAAAGTGTTGAATTTAATTTATTTTCTTGTATTGTGCATACAGAGGTAGTCATTGCTTAGAGATTCAGCATCCATTAGTTGTAGTTAATCTGTATTTTCAAATCTGAACGCAAAAAGATTGCACAGAGCTTCTCTAGTTCAATGTTTTCAGAATTGTCAGGTAATAGGTTAAAGACTGTGTTTATATTCAGGTAAGCATAACCGCTTTTCTTTTTGTTTGTAATGGTTTACTTTAAATTTTGGTTGGTTTGCTGTTACATAATCAATGCTTTTGAAATTGCTTAGCAATGTGCTCTGTGTTAACCCTTTTCATCACCAAATGGTAAGATTTGTTTGAGGTTGTTTCAATCAATGTGAAAAGTGATCCTGGCTGGACTGTCTGAGCTTTGTTCAAAGAGGTGCTTTGTCTTAACCCTTTATTGCCACCAAATGGTGAATTTGTTTGAGGTTGCTTCAATCTACCTGAGCTTTGTTCAAAGATGGGTAGTTCATGTCTCAATAGTTTGTGAAACAAGAAAACTAAAGGTGTGATACTCATTTATTACAAAGCACTATCGTCAAAATATGTTTATAGCCTTGAAGTCTATAAACATAATCCGATTTCAATCACTGGCAGTTTTTGAAAAAAGAGTTTTTTAATATTCAACATGCATTTTCTGTCCATCACTCTGGAAAATGAGACTTTTATCACTGATGACAACAGCGAAAGCTTCTGTGTTTGCAGCTACGTTTGCTGAGAACTGTGCTTTTGTCTGAACGTCAATCACAGAGTTTTTGAGTTTTTCGCTCTGTTTTGTCACGCCAAAGACAAACATTGGGAAAAGTTCCTTGTAATCTGCTGGGGTTATATTTGGAGAAGAAATCAACTCTTCTACATTGCAAAACTTTGTTCGGAATGCTGCGGCATCCCCATAAACCCTTGAAAATTTTTGCTGAGTAAAGTTTATGTCATCATAATCAATCTCAGGGTATCGCCGACTATTCAGCATCACAAACATNTTTGTGAGATTACAGTGGTCAAAAATTGATGGGTTGTGTTCCTGGTTTCCAGATTCATCTGTCTGAAATGTTATGATTATCCAGCGGGGTTTCTCCGGGGCTGATTTCACCGACAATCGCCAGGTGAAATTTTTTATTTGTGGGACTGAGATCGAATTGCATTGAATCATTCAGTAACCGACTGGAAGACTTGATTTTGACTCAATTGTTTTGTATAGTGCAAGTTTTTCTTGATCATTTGGAAGCACATGAGGCATATACCAAGAAAGTTTTGTCAAGACAATCTTTCCGTCATCAGGTTCTGCAATTGCTGGGGGATTGCCGCCAGGACCTGCTGCCACTGCTCCAGTTTTAAAAATTGCATCATTGTCGCCCTTTTTTACGAGAGTGAGTTGATGCTTGAAGCCGTAAACGACTTTCTCATAGACATCACAGCACCCAAAGATGTGTTTCAGTGGAACTCTGAATGAAAATGTGCCTTTCGGGTCAGGCTTTTGAATGATATACCGTTGTCGAACTCCAAAACCTGTGTTATTTTTAAGATGAGCTGTTATGTGTGAATCTTTATACCAAAGTTGATTCAAACCCGTGCTTTTTTGAAAATCATCTGGAAATTTCAACCGCCCAAGCATCGTTGTTGCTTGCCCGGGGTGACGCAGACTTTCAATTTCTTGGCCTGAAAGTTGATATTTCATGTTGTTGAAAAGATGCATCATGGCATTGTTTGTTAGCGTAATGACATCAGCATCGGCGTAAGCAGCATCGTCGGCGTTTGTAACCAACTTACCGTCAAAAACTAGATAACTTTCACTCGGATGTGTGAACAAGTCCTGCGTTTCAACATTAATTCGAATTTCACTGGGCCGGTTAAGGCCAGTGCCAGTGATTGGCTCGTATCTGTGATATTCATATCGCTCAACTGATTCATCATATTCTGGTTTTTGAGTAATGTTAAGAATGTCCATTGTTTATTATATGCATAAAATTTTATTGTTTATTCAATCGTTTGACAAGGTCTTGAATCTTGATCGCGCGCTGCCCCGACCCAGCTATCAAGTTGTTCAAATTTGGTGTTGTCAACTGCTGTGCCTTCTGAGGTGTTGCCCCTTGGGGTGCAAGCGGAGGTGTTGAAGACACAAGTTTTGACAAAATTTGTTGTGATTTGGGAGTCAACTGTGAACTCGCAAAATCAATAGCTTTTTGTCCAGCCTTTTGCCTAGCACTTCGAGCGATGTTCAAAGCTGTGTCAACAACTTTCTTTTTACTGATGAATCCTGACAAAAAGTCTTTGAGCTTTGAAAAAATCCCAGAGCCGCCGACTTGATACTTTCTTTGATATCCACGTTTAATAATT
>JGI24021J15306_10012900_pt1 | contig 10391 bp, 5 predicted proteins | sample Ectturendosymbi1_FD_15306 | JGI IMG/M metagenome (IMG submission 15306) | reverse complement strand
CTTCTGAAGATAATAAATGAATGATTGTGCAATCTGCAACTTTTTCCAAAAGTCTGAATCCTCGAAATATCGATAAAAGCGTTTCGGATATCCGGATCCTTATCCGGTTTGCGTTTGAAAGCAGTTTTTGGATATCCGTATCCGGGTGCAAACTCCCTATCCTACCGGATATCCAACCGGCAAACCGGATAGTGATCAACTCTGGTCGCCAGCCCGCGGAAAATTCATGTTTTTCATTTGGCAACACGGCCCTCCAGCCCGCGCGGCCCGCCGGGCCCCCGTTTAGTGTTATCCCTTTAGTTGATGAGATGAGCAGAGTTTGTTGTTCTAGAAAAGATAATTAAGTTATATAAAAACTTGGACTTCAAAATACTAGGCTATAACCTTCTTGTTTACATCAAATGCTACGCCGATTTTTTAGTGTACTTATCTCACAAATGCGAAGTTTATGTTGGACAAAGGTTTTTGTACACCGTCACGTTTTGTATACACGTAACACTACTACTGTGTATTGTGCATTGTAAAATCCCAAGCATTTTTAATTTTAGGCAGTCGCTATAGATACGCTTGTGGATCTTGAAATTTGAAAACTTATGAATACACCACTTCTGACGTAACAGTTACGCACGACGAGAGTGCAGTAGGCTTTGTAGAAACAAACTAAACATAAAAGATAAACCCTGTAAACTTAACCCTAACCGTAGCCCTAACCTTATCCTAACCTAACCCTAAGCTAACCTAACGCTATCCTAACCTAACAGTAACACTAACCCCTAAACGTAACACCTAAGCCTAAATAAAAGTAAAGCAAAAAAAGACAAAACGAAAGTCGGCAAGGTGAGAGTCGAACCTACAACCATTAGCATGGTAGCCGTAACGCTTAACCCTACACCATGAGATCCACACCGTTTGAATGACAAACTGACCCTATTAATGTATTATGTTTTTTATCAGGACAGGTGTATCCTGAGTCCCTTCCTTAATTTTGAAGCCTCAGGACTTTCAAGCGAAGTGAGATATGTCACAACCAATGCTGTGTTTTCATAATAGGCCATGCAGTAGTCAGGATAGCTAAAACTAAAAAACTAAGGGGAGCGAAACAATATTGCACAGGGAGGCTTAGAGAAAGCGTAAAACATACGGAAGACAATAAAGCTTACAGAAAATGCAAACGTGAATTACACCTACTGTACATAGCGTAACTGCTATAGACAGAGTGTAAATTACACCTTCGTATATTACTACTATGGATTATAGCTTTTAAGCCCTGATTTAGTCTTTATGGAAGTATGAGATCAGGACTGGAAATAAAAGGATAAAATTGATTTCAAGACAACGTACATGCAAAAAATTGCTGGTAGCAACTGTAACAAGGGTTTAAGTCACACTTTCATGCATGTGATGCGGCTTGTTAGCTTGTGCTGTATATTGTTCTTGGTAATTTATTTGTCTGATTTGATATCTTACACTTTATAACTAAGCTTCTTTAAAAACTGGATTGATTTATAATGATGCATTTGTCTGTGATGTTCACTCATCTCTGCATTATAGAGTAGTAGGCCTTACTTGTTTGTTATTCATGACACTTTTCTACTCTTTGCAACGAAAATACTTATCAATGTCTGTTTTGCCATCAAAGGCAAAATCACTGCTGGAGCTCATTTGCCATTAGGTATAACCCAATCGACTGAATTGGTCACATGACAAGGACAATATGCTTAGATAAGCATATCGTCTTTGTTGTATGACTTAAACTCCTAAGCTCAAACATTAACCTAAACTCTAATCCTAAAGCTAAACCTGAAACTTATTAAAAAAGGACATAAAAAGCAGAGGCTATAGGTCCACCAGCAGACCTTCATATTTGAAAACTTGTTCGTCCCCCACCTGCAGCGTGACAGTAACGCATAACAAATGTGCATTGTGCAGTAGACTGCATTAAGCTTGGTAGTGTTGCAACCTCTCCGGTGGTGTTGCGTTAAATGTGTAATTCACCACAAACGGGATGTGCCTGAAGAACAACACCATACATATATGTGGCGCGAACAAGCAATAGTAGAGTGGTTATGGCATGTGAACTCTATTGTTGCTTGCTGTCACAGTGCGAAGCTTTGCGCATATGCTGCTCTGGATTTCCGATCGCAACAGTAGAAACATACTAAACCTTAAACTTAAACCCAAACCAGAAACCTAACCCATAAAGCAAACCTCTAACCCTAACCTCAAGCCTAAACTGTAAATCTGAACACAAAAGTTGGGGAACTTTTGAAAAAAGTAAAGAAAAACTGGTCTTATGAAAAGCGCTACCACTATTACCATAACAAAAGGTGCCAAACTGCGAGCCGAACCAACAATCATTCACACAGCAGACGTGTCCCCTACACTACCATGATGGTGCCGCTAAGGTGACAAACTCAGCATTTTATTTGGACCGCGTCACTGCCAGCAGACCTATAGCCACTTCCTACATAAAAAGTGATCTCATCAAAAGTGTCATTTCTGTTGGCAAGAGCCCAACCAATGGCTAATCGCACAGCAGCCATAGACACTTTCATCAACTAGGTTCACCATACTGCTCACATCACAAACTTAGCATTTTTTTTCTTACAAGTTGAAAAGGCCTCAGGAATTTCAAGTGAAGTGAGATATGTCACAACATTGTGGTTTCATCATAGGCCATGCGGTTGTCAGGATAGCTAAAAAGGGAAGCAAAATAATACCACACAAGGGGACTTACAGAAAGCATAAACATTTGGAAGCAATAGCTATTAACTGAAGAAGGCAAGTGGCAGGCAGCAATGTTAATGGCCGAATGCAGTAGCTTAGGTCCCCAAAAAATAATTTTTTTTTTTATAAATGAAAGATATTAACCATACATGTCAAAACAATATAAAAAAATAAAAGGAAGCAAGAAGGATATACAAATGATAACAAAAAATAAGCAAAACAATGACATAATATGTAACAAAAGTGTCCACAGCAAAACAAAGAATGAATACAGAAAAAACACAAAAAAGCAAGTTGGTTATTATACTAGGCATAGCTAAAATCAGATCAAACTTGCACACAGTCCAATATGCTGGCAGCGTTTGCTCTGACCACAGCCAGTGACAGGCACTGGTGGAACCACTCTTGTTCCCTCACATGGCCTGACATAAAAATAAGGAACGCTTCATGATTTTGCATCTCATCCTTGCACATGATTTTGAATGTCAACTCAGCATTATATGTGGACAAAGTTAGATATGGATTGAATGGCAAAATAGTCTCAGCAGATCTTTTGCTTACTGCAAAATAAACACTACCAAAATACTTCATGCGTGCCAGTTTTAAGTAATTACACCAAGCTTATGCAGTTCATTATGGTACAACGCAAAACATTTAGTGATGAACACACCTAATAAGAACACGTGAACATTAGCTCATAGAGTCTGTAAGTCCCCTTGTGTTCTATTTGAATAAGGACTGAGGATGCATAATTTTACGTGAAATCGATTTCCTATTAAAATTTTTCTGGTCCATTCCTTGCTTACACCCATCGTGGAAAGTACATACCCATAGAGTAAGGTTAACAGTGTGTCATTTTTAAAGTAAAGTTTATTTATTTAATCTTTAAAGGTTGCTTGAATTTCATTAACTTTTGTGAACTTAATTGTGTGGCAAAACTAGAAACTAAATTTAATTTCACAAGAATGTGGTATATGTGGTGACTTATACTTTACTGATGTTATATGAACAGGTCTGTTTTTGATGGACACCGATATTATTACGCTATATTGTCAGAATGTTGCTGGTGTGAAAATGTTAAACATGCTTTAATTATTAGGTTAACATAGTGGTTTTCGATGGTTTTTAGCAGTTTTTTATAATTATGTGTTTTTTGATGTTCATAACATTTATGTAGGTATTGATGTCTTTCAGGCTGAAACAGTGGTTCTCGATATTTTCAAGTAGCAGTTTTCTTGAGTAAAGCTGCTCGTGAGCTCAAATTGATGGTATATAGAGGATATTGTATAGAAAATTACACTATTAGCGTAGCTTCAAAAACTCATATTTTGCTACTGATTGCTTGTGGGGATGGAGTCCAAAGAAAGACAGCTTTTTCATGGATGCAAATGAGTCTACAGACGGGGTATAGGATGGCTAAATCAGAATAAATGCTAACTGTAAGCTGCACCTGATCATTTTGATGTTTTTCCTGATTGATGGTCTATATAGTGTTGAAGTTGTTCTTTTGAGGCTAGTGGCTCAACTATATGTTTGGACAAATAAACGTGCAAAATGGAATCAATGGATTTGTTGTAGACGCTCATCGATTTTTCCTGTTGGGCACAAACCAATACCATTCAAAACAAAGTGAATCTTACCATATGATTCATTCAAGTGAACAGAGTGTGTGATAGGGATTTTTTAATGTTTTATTGTCTATGTGCGCAGAGATATCAATGTATATGTAACTTCATAAAATCGCTCCTTGCATTTAAATCACTCAGCTAAGGTTGGCAAACATGCTTTTCTTTTGTAAATGTTATATCTGCTACATCAATTTTTGTTTTGTGTTATGGTACAATGCAAAACAATGCTACCTTCTGTTGTTTATATGCCTGTATTGGAATAGGTAACTGGAAACTAGCTTTTTTTTCGCTGAAACATTTTGGTCATTTGGCCAATAATAGTACTAAATGTAACAATATTCAATAGTCTATATTTTCAGACATTATGAACGAATTGCCTTAATCTTTTTCAATCGTTAAAAAAAATTTGGTCTATGACTGGAAAATGACTGAAAAAAGACTGAAAAAAGCTTGGACTGGAAATCAAAACATACAGATATCTGAAAAACTGGATGTGTTACAAAAATACAATGACAATGTAAAAATCAGTTTCAAAATACATTTAGGGGAATTTAATTACAATCACCAATTAAATTTTGGATTTGACTAGTGTTGCCGTATTATTAACAAAAATATTCAACAAATAAAACGTTGTATTTTTTCAGCTTAAAAGGGTGTCACTCATTTAAATGGTAACATTGCAGCAAGTCAAAATTTCGTGCTGATTTCATCATCTCTTCATCAAATGAAAATGTCAAGCAATGCAGCAGCTAAGGTGACCAGGATGAGTTTATATGCTTTTTGCAGAGCCAAAATTTTGACAAGCATGTTAACTTGTAAGTTGTGCATGAAAGTAATGTGCACAGGTCTGATCTTTTTCATGTGTCAAGCCTTGCATTATTGTTTGTCTTTTGCTTTCGTAGCAATGACAAATGCTAGTAAAATAGAAGATTCTATTTGAATAAGGACTGAGGATGCGTGGTTTTATGTGAAATCTATTTCCTATAAAAACTTGCTGATCGATTCCTTGCTTACCCCCATCGTGGAGAGTACATACTTGATAATTCTTTAGTAGCAATTTTTACTTTAAAATGCCCTTTACAACAAAAGACTGATGAACTTGTGTGAGTTTTGTGAACAACAGCAGTCATATGTAGCTGACTGCCTCAGTTTTTTTTCAAATTTTATGCTAACATTTGAAATAAGCCATCTTTTTCAAAAACTGACCCATGTATTCTTCCTGCAGGTGAGCCAAATTTTCACGGCAGCTGGTGAAGCGTTCACAAAGTTGTCAGAATTGACGATGGAAATAAACCCCAACGTGGAAGCTCCCCCCGGGTAAAAGATTAATTACTTATTTAGTGCTCTGGAACTGTTAAAACAGCAAAAATATTTGTATTACCTCCAGCTGATGATTCCACATTGCTTTGAAATATTAAATTTTACCAGTTATTGTTTCTTGTTAACTCGCGTTCCACAGTGGAACAAACTTTCAAAAATAATATCATGATGTCGTGTCAAGGGGTGTAATTAATGTTTTAGTCTAGTGAACTTTGATGTTCATGCGTTGTTGAAAAGACATCACGATTGGACAAAGAAGTTTAGCAGTTGTTGTTGAAGTAATTGCCGTTTAAGTAGTTCTCACTATTGCTTTAAAAAGACTTGATAGGTTGTATTTTGACCTACTTTCAATCAGCAAAAATTACTGTTTTTTGTCATCGCTGCAGCTCAGAGATTACAAAAGTTTTTCATTTGCTTAAAATTGATGTACACTGTTTAAAAAATTCGTCACATAATTTTAAACAAGCGACCTTTTGCATCACGTGCTATCGCCAATTTGTAAAGCAAGTTTTTGGTTACATGTTTTCATTCGCTATTTTGCATTATGCGATGTTTGGTTTGATTATTCGATAATGCTGCACAAGCAGTTTGGATCGTTCACGTTTGCTGCTACGAAAAGGATGCCACTTACAGTTGTTGGCATTTCCTTTAGACTCTCGAGGAAATGTGCTGGGCACAAAGAGAAGTTGCACTTCATCTGACTTGGTCCTTGCTTGTTGTTTAAGGTCTAAATGGACTGAAGAAGAAATCGACATGTTACGCAAAGCTGTGAACCGCTTCGGAACAGATTTAAACAAAATAAGCGAAGTTGTCAAGACCAGATCAATGTAAGGATCCCTGCTGGTGGATGTGGTGTGCGTAGCTTATCGCTTTATTTGCTTGTGACGCGTGCTTTTCTAACAACTAAGTGTGACCCGAGAAGCTTGGGGTGGCGTTTTAAAAAACAAACAATCGGATGTTGTGAAAAAAACGGTAGATGCATGTGCGTTGTTTACTGATGGTTAGATGCATATGCGTTGTTTACTGATGTTTAGATGCATGTGCGATGTTTACTGATGTTTTTCCCTACCAGCAAACTATCACAGCCGCAAATTATTTTTATTACACGGATATAACACAAGAAACGCGACCCACGCCGCAGGATGTCAGCGTCTATGAGTGCTGTAGTTGGAGAAGGTTGGAAGCATGCTGCGCCTTGGTTTGGTGTTTCTTGTCAACAGTTGACTGTGATGTCCCTCCCTACTATGTTGTGTGTCCCTCCCTACTGTGTTGTGCGATTTCTTGCGATGTCAGTGACGTCATCTAAACAAATGTTTAGCACGCAACTGAAGAATGCGATGAAGCGTAAAATCTACGCAGAAGCAGGAGTGCCGTTGTCGAAAAAGAGCCTGGAACCTCGGAAGCGCTCGTCTGCCGCTAGTGTCAGTGCAGCTGGAGCGGTGAGTGACTGTGGTGTTATTTGTGACGTGGTAGAAGTATTTTGTTAAGGGTTAAGGTCAGGTTAAATGCGAAGGCAAAAGGTATGGCTTGGAAGTATTGTTAGATTATTAAACCTCAAACGGCGGGGAATATCATGAAAGTTTGTTTCTAAGGTAGAATCTGTTCATGTTTTTGGTCTTGAACTCTCGACCTGAGTTTTTTCGTGTTATATTAAAATTTTAAATGTAAACGCTGTTTGTTTCACATTTGAATCTCTGCTAAATAAAAATCTGTACATGTTTTACTTATCAGCAAATAGTTCAGTATGTTTCGTAAAAGAACGAAAAATATTACCATTGCAAGTTCGACCATCCGAAAGATATGTTGTGTTGTTATTGGNACGTATCGTTGCAAAATATCGTTAAAATTTCTTGTATTAGATTTCACCTTTTCAGAAAAAAAATCAGGTTGAAGCAAGTTGCGACAAATTAAGCTTAATTTTGATACATGGTATTTATTTCGTTTTGGGAAAATTCTTGTTTAATCGAAGGTTTTGTTGTAAATAGTATTAAAAGACTAACGGGAGTTGCACAAAATACCTAGAAGGTAGATATCTGAATTCTGCTTTCGTTTGCTGCAAACGCGTTGCTAAACGGAGAAATGACAAATCGTCAAAAAGTCTTTGCACGATAGATATTTTGAACCCAGGTGTGCACCCAAGCCACTGAAACGTTCCTCCACCAGATGCAACCGTTGTTGAATTTAAGGTTGAGTTCAAAATAATCTTTCACTACGAAAAGATCAAATGGTAAAAAATGTAGTGCGTTATGGTGAAAAATCCACAAGGGGGAATAGAACTAAGCGAATTAAGTGAACTCAAGTGACAGTTGCGTTTTCTTGTCCTTCGTTCGTGCCACAAAAATTCTGGTCCCACAATATGTTCTGAATTACTTCAAGTCCAGGCTTCTGCCTTGATAAGTGCCCTGTGGCTTGTAGAGCTGTAAATTGCTTTGGCGTAGTGCATTGTTAATCGGCTCAGTCGAATGTGAACAAGACCTCTGGTAGGATTGGTGCCAGAACCAAACGCAGCATCTGCAGCCACTGATTTTCCTCTTGCTCTGGTTCAGGAAACAGTGTCGTTCGACGATTTCACGAGCGCTTTAGATGGTAAAGCAAAACGAGCCAAGCTCTCGACGTCCGTCAGCGACTCCCTCGTCGACGTTGAAAATCTGGACGAAGCCGGTAAACTGGAAAAGCTCATCGAGTCCCAGCCCCATGAAAGGACAGTAGGGGGGATAATCGAGTCGGTGATCAGTCACCCCCCTGCAGTTCCCCCTCTCGATATTGTTTCTAGTCCCAGTTGAGAACAATAACTCGCCCCGAGCTTGTGAGCTACTTACAGCCACACATGTGACCGGCTAGTAGTGTGGGGGGGGAGCGGGCCTTTCCTCCTCCGCACTGTGCCTCCTTGTTCGTGCGAAGAAGACGATCTGGATCGTGTGTCACATCAGTCAACAGCTCTCAGGTCTGTCCTGAAGAAAGACGCTGCCAATGTCGCTGCTGGGTTTGTTCTTGTGTTTGTAACATCGAATACTTCTTGACTAAGATCAATTGTGTTGAAGATTCCGGCCGTGAAATACTTTCAGTTAGTTTTGAATGGATATTAACGCTGTTTGTGACGAAACACGGGGCGCATGCTGCTGTGAGAGAAGCTATCGCCAATTGCTGGCCGTGATCATTTTTCGGGTTTTGCTGTTTTTCCCTAAGTTTCATTTACAGCGAATCTGCAACACGGTCAAAACAGTTATCAGTTCATAAAGTGCGTTGAACAACCTTTTCGAAAGTTTTACCAGGCTATACTGACAGCCAACTTTTTTAATATCGGTTCGTTTTTTGTAATGTGTGTTCTAATGAATAAGCTATCTGACATATTTATGGTTAAAAGTCATCCTTTAGTCGTAAAGTTATTCACTCGATACTCTTGAACAGGTTAACTTTTGTTACGTGACAATGCGTTTGTTTCCTGTTGGGATTCAAATAAACAAACTTCGTCGTCGTCTCAGCATCTGAGGTAACGTTATTCGTTTTCGGAAATGAAGCTGTTCCTCATGGTTTTATTCTGTTGCATTTGTATCACGATGTGAAATAAAGTGGTTTACGTTCCTTTAGCGTTTTGAAAAGTAGATGACAGTAAATGAAAAGTAGATAAAAGTGAATGAAACTTTGCGAAGACTGCAAGTGCAAACTTTGCGAAGGCCCATGAGAGGCCACTAGCCCCTCAGGTGCGGGGGTGTTGTGCTTACAAGTATATTGAACAAAATAATTTTCTTAGGCCATTTTTTGTGGGAAGTGTTGCAAAATATTTTTGTCAAAATCATTTCAAGTTCATGTAAAATTAACAGTGGCGTAGCTAAGGGGGGGGGGCGGCACTATGGGCTCTGCTGTAGGCTATAAACCAGCAACGGCTGTATTGAAATAAAAGTGGTTTTAATGTCGGGACATTACTCGCAGTTGAAGGACGTTTTTGATTTCGAGTATTTACACTATGGCATGTGTATTTAAGCGATTGTTATCTCAGCCAAACAATAAACAATCGTGTATCAGGGATGTTGTATCAATAGGCTTTTTTTACATGACGCTGCAACACGGTTCTCAACACGCTTATCAACTCACATGGTGTCAAATTTCACTGATTAACTACACGGTTGATTGATCGAGGGTTGGGTCGTTGTTGACGTTTGATCGTAGTCCTTATATGACGTTATAGAGTTTAGTAGGAGTATGGTAGATGACTGGGCAAATGTGTGGCTGTGGTGAGCTCTAAGCTTTTGTAAGTGCTCTTAAAGTTTTGTACCTGCGACTAAAAGCGCTTTGTTGGGTCTAAAAAACATTTATGTGTAAATCTGGTAAATGTGTAGATGGATTTGTGCTCGTCAAAATAGATTTTCGTGCGTGTAGAAATATAATCTAGCTCAGTATTCTTCAACAGGGGTTTCGTGGAACCCTAGTGTTCCGCAAAACATGTAGTGGGGTTACGTGAGGTTTCCTCGTTTTTTTAGGGGAAATGATTTCTTGCTTCAGTATGTTCATGCGCCATTATGAAAATTTTTAGATCACCGTGCTGCATTCAGACTGCAAGTAGGTCGGTTACTTGTACAGGAGGTTGAGTGCAGTTAATAGCCGAAAAAGAAATATTGATAGTTGTTGCGTCACTTGTTGTTCATTGTTGTGCAATTAAGAAGAACGTTATTGTTGCATCACAGTTATACGATGCTGCCGATGTCAGGGGCGGGTCCA
>JGI24021J15306_10012895_pt1 | contig 10394 bp, 6 predicted proteins | sample Ectturendosymbi1_FD_15306 | JGI IMG/M metagenome (IMG submission 15306) | reverse complement strand
CAAACAAAATAGTGTTATTCGCCTAAAATCAAACATTTTGGCCCCCACCAAATTTATTGCCCCCCCCCTATTTTTGGGCTGGCTACGCTACTGCCTGCAGGGGCAAGTTGCCGAACTTGCGAGCGGATCGTTTTACTGTTGGTCTTTAGCGTGTAATAACAACATGGCAACAAATCTTCAAATGTTTACTTCAAGTTACGATATCAGGCGTTTTGTCGCATGTGACTCTTGAATACAGACATCTTGGCAGGTAATGTAGCGAGGCAGTGGCTGTTGATAGCGGAAAACAAGGACGCCGGAGAGCAGTGGCATTGAATCCCTGACCTTTCAAACGAGGGCAAAGGTGTCTTTTCATAGCCAATTATATGATTTATCAAGAACGAATTCAAACAAGCTGTCTGTAGCTTGTTTTATTATTTTTGAAGTCAACGTTATTGTTGAACTGTAGCAAGCATAATTGGCAGCCCTAACCAGATTGGGACACCAGGGGAGGCGAAGAGTTTACAGGGAGGGGGCATTTTTTAAACTATGTCCGACACATTTTTTCAGAGGAGACTATTCCCCCTGCGTCCCTCCTAGTTAGCCTACGGGCCTGATCATTGGTAACGATTTTTTGTTTTTTATAAGTTTATATTGCCCTCAACTCCTTTTCTGCCACCCCCTGCCCTATCGACGTTCCGGCGTCCCTGATTCGAGATCACATTCATTTTACGTCATGTTAAAGTGAAGCTTTGGAGCTTAAAATTGGGATAGAATTAACAGTTTCATCAACACTATAAAAGCCTTCAAAAAACTATACATGTTTTATTTTGAGACGTTTTGGATTATTCTTAATCCATCTTCAGTCAACAAATAAAGCAACACATGGCAATGCTATAGCAATTCAAAACCAAAAGACTCTATGACGTAAGAAATAGCAGTGTGACGCAAAAGACGTCAAAAGCAAAACCAAGACCGTCACCCCTGTCAAAATCGCTAAAACTAAAAGCAGGACAAACAGCTATGGAGAAAGTGCTAAAACAAAACCTACGTAAGCTTGCAGTGTTCTGTGAACGGCCTCTTGCTGCTAGTGTTGGCTTGTTTTCATAGATTACGACCTCACGCAATTTTTTGAGGGCTTTTCTTAGTGTTGATAAAATGAAGCTGTTTTGATTTGCTGTGTATCACATTTTTGTGATCCTTTCACTTCTTTGCGGGAGATCTGAAGTTTTGCAAGGTGACTATTCATTTGAAGTTTTGCAAGGTTACGCCTTTCCGTGTCCAAGGTAACTTACGCTGGGTTGTAAATGCACTAGCACTTTGAAACACCGCAGAATCCAAATAACTCCTCATACCTCGGGTTGGGAGAGGAGCATTGCACCTCTAAAATGTCATTTAGACCAAGTCAAAGAATTATATGTTTCGCACTACTGCCCGTTTCCTTTACCCAGGCGCCACAATATTTTCAGTTTTTAACTGAAAAATGAAACACGAGAAAAAAGTCTTTTTGCGTTGGTCGAAACAATCACAGGAGAAAAAATTCGTGGCTTTTGAGAAGAGACATGCAACTGCGTATAAGCAAAACGTCTACAAGCGCGACTGTTTTAGCAGATAATGTTAATTGCGAAGAAAATCTCACAATGTCTGAAATAGCACATTATGCTATTGGGCGAAATAATACAAGAATATATTTCTCGCCCGAAATTTTTGAAAAAAAGAAAAATGTTGGGACTTCTTCATTTTTACTAATATGTTTCAAGATGATCGTCATTTGAAAATTTTTTGTGAATTCTGTTATTTCTCGGAATTAACGTTATCTCCTAAAACAGTCGCATTTGTTGAGATCACGCATCAGACGCTCGCTCATACGCAGTGGCATGTCTCTTCTCAAAAGCCACGAAATTCGATTTTCTTCTGTGACTGTTTCGATCAACGCAAAAAAGACATTTTTTCTCGTCTTTCATTTTTCAGTTAAAAACTGAAAATATTGTGGCGTTTCGATAAAGGAAACGGGCAGGAATGCAAAACATATAATTCTTTGACTTGGTGTAACAACATGACATTTCAGAGAAGCAATGCTCCCTTCCAAGCCCGAGGTATGAAAAGTTTCCTGGTTTCAGCGGTGTTTTGAAGTGCGAGTACATTTACAATCCAGCGTGAGTCACCTTGGACACGGAAAGGCGTAACATTGCAAAACTTCAGGTCTCCCGCAAAGAAGTGGAAGGTAGATCATAAAAACGTCATTCACAGTAAATCAAAACAGCTTCACTTTGACATGGCGTAAAATGAATGTGATCTAAAATGAATGTGATCTACAATGAATGTTGTCTCAAGTGAATGTGGTCTCAAATGAATGGTTTCAAATAAATGTGGTCTCAAATGAATGTAGTCTCAAATGAATGTGGTCTCAAATGAATGTGATCTCAAATGAATGTGGTCTCAAATGAGTTTTGTCTCAAATGAATGTGGTGTTAAATGAATGTGGTCTCAAATGGATATGATCTGAAATGAATGTGGGCTCAAATGAATATGGTCTCAAGTGAAGGTGGTCTCAAATGAAAAAGTCTCATGTGAATGTGGTCTCAAATGAATGTGGTCTCAAATGTCGTGGTCTCAAATAAATGGTCTCAAATAAATTGGTCTCATTTTTCTACACACCAAAATACAAACCGCAATGGTCCACTTAGCTTTTATGAAAACAACTGACGAAAGCAAGAAAAAAATTTTTGAACACATAATTTCTTTAATTGCGTTGTCACAGAGACCCAGACAATTAATCAGCGCAATGCTGCCATTCTACCCTCCATATTTATCTGCAGAAGTGTTTTTGTGAACACGCTGCATTTAAAGCGTGCCCAGAATAATATCCTAATATAATATACAGAATAATAACATAGAACATTGTAATAAAAGCATCAATTGTGGAAGGAATATGAAATTAAAAAACTACGAGAGTTTTCCTCAACAGATATGGGTTGTTTGGTTACAACTGTTTGTGAATAATTTTGGGCAATATGAAGGAATTGAGTAGATAAGTGCATGAATTTTATCCCGAAAAAAAAGAACTTACTATTAAATGACTTCTTGCAAGGTTTACGAAAGTAAAACTCATTTACGCTACAAGATTTATGTCTCAGTGGAGACACGATTCTGAATAAAATGTCGCGCGAACGGATGAAGATCTACGGCCTGAACATGCGAGATGATGATGATGCCTTGGCCAAAGCAGTGCATTCATCAAGCATTCATCAACAGCATACAATAAAATTGCGGCTATAGAGTTTTATACTGTGAACTGTACGTCATCTACACTTGCATTCGGTAAAAGTTTTAACTTCAGACTCCTGTGCAGTGCTTCTATAAATCCTGAATACATTGCGAAACAGAATCACGATTATTTGAGCCATGCAGCTTTTGCTTTTCACAACAGAGCTGATCACTGTAAGGTTCGAGTCCTGTTCCGCTAAACCTGATATTGAATTTAATGAAAAACGTAGTTCCTTATTGAGTGTGCAATGGCACCTAGAAAAGTAAACTTAGATCTACCACTGGTTTTAGAATCAGAGGTTCTCATATAAGTGCAGTATTGGCACAGTTGTTTTACCAGTGGTGATGTCGCATTGAGACATGGACAGCAGCAAATTTTGATGCAAGTGATTCACGCCAGTGAACACGACACGGAGCTTGCCGCTATAGCACAAATATGCTATAGCCCTGTTACGACTGTACCGTAGGGAGAGCAAAATCATTGACAGTCACGCAGAATCGCAAAGGACATACCTGGTGAAACTTTGGTGTATTCACGGTTGCATATGAACTTCTACACTGCAAGCTGCACAAGCACAAAGGTGTCACGCCGCTGTTGAAGTGATGCTCGGGGTTACTATTTAGATCAGTAGCGTGCAGAGGTCTGGTGAAGCCGGGGCGACTGCTTGATTGTATGCCCACCTAACAAATTCTAGCACTGAGCAGTGCCGCGTGGTGGTCGTTGTTACTGATATACACTGTTTGTGACGTCATAGTATGACGTCATATTCACGTTTCCAAACCAATGCTTTGGCGAAGCTTGTTGACACAACATGCATATTATTCTACACGCACTCTCCTCACTCGTTGTTATACAATGTTGTCTGTAATAAAAATAGATTATCAACGCTCCACGTTGGGAGACCGGAGGAAAACGCAGCATTCAACGCTAAGACAGAGCAGTTCATAATTGGAAAAATATCCAGCAACCAGTGTTCCCTCTAAGAAAATTTTGCACTGAGCAAGGGTTTGTTTGAGTTAGTGCGCATGCAGTTGTGCCAAACATGCAGACGGTCAAACAGTTAAACGTTTCAAGCGGTAGAAAGGACTACGCGGTATGTATACGATATTAAATTTATAATGTCGCAAGTGCGCGAGAAAGAGATTTTACTGCACAAATGACTTTTTCCATGTAGTGGTCTTGTTTATCATGTTCAACGCACTAGTAGATTTCCACGTGTCCAATGACACCTCGGTGCAAAACTGAATTCTATTTTTCTGATTTTTACTCATGTGTCCCTCTACATTAAATTGATTTCTAACTACACTTGTTCTTCCATTAGCACTAAATTTTACTATGATATCACAGTTTAGAAATGATTAATAATATCATACAGTCGTTACCATCGCAGTTAGTATTCAAATGCTCTCTCAGTAGCTTTGAACTGAAATTTCGGTTTGCTAAGATGAAAGTAAGCCATTGAATGTGCGACCCTCACAAAGATAAATTTTTGCTCAGTCACTTTCACATACATTGAGTCAACATTCAGTAACCCGCACAAAGAATTTCTTATCCTGCGCCCGCCCCGCACCCGCACGCACAACTCTGCAGGTTCCCGCACCTGCCATGAAAATACGGATACCCGCAACGCGAGCGAGTTTACCCGCCCCGCGTATGGCTACAAAATGTGCAATTACTGGGGGGACAGAGCAGATACGGGCTTGTGTGAGCCGTTGCGATCAATTCGCCTGAATTGCCAACTGATGACGAAGCTCGAAATGATGCACATATCGCAAGCACAGCTGCGCAGCTGTATTACTGCGCACCCAGGTTTGCCACATTAAAAAACGAACCGGGAAATTGTTCATTCATCAAAAAGTCAGCTAAATCAAGCAAGTTGAAATGGGACAGTTTTGAAATTTGGCTCCGAAAATCAATTGAACGTCCATAATTATCTTTGAATCCTTTTCGGTGTTTCTCCCTTGATCGCACGATCCAGAAAAAGTCACGTGACTATCAGTTTCAATGGGTGCGCCATGCGCACCTAGAGTATAGGTCCCTGGTATTGAAGACTAAGAATTACTGGCATTTCAATACGTAAATTGGTGTTGACAAAAAAACAAGTTTCGAAAAATTAAACCCAAGCAGGGTGTGTTAGTAGCCTTACAATGCGAAAAATCATCTGGTTACAGCATTTTAATTTTTGTAATATCACACACTGCATGCTCCCTGCCTTGGATTCCAGGTGCTTCGCCCAGTTCGCCCCCCCCACTGCACGCCACTGATTTAGATCCTATAAAAATTTAGTAATACGTACTCTCTAGTTATGTGTGTCAAAACCCATAATCTGGATTTTGCAAAAACAACCCAGTGATCGGAGTTTTCCCGTATCACGCATAGCTTGTATACTTACCAACTTGATGACATGACATACTTTTCTATGCGTGTTTTTGACGTACATTCCACTATGCCTAACGTTTTGCTGCAGGTGGTACATCCATTGGCAAGGCCATAGAGGACGTGCTAAAAAATGGATTCCTGGAAACTGCTGGAGTCCGACCTCTTTCTCAAGGCATTCGTCGCGTGCTTATAGTCTTGACTGACGGACGAAGCTCCGATAGCGTGTCGCTACCGGCTGAAAATGTAAAGAACTGTGAAAACTGATGGTTTCATTTGTACTAGATGGCGGGAAAATCTGTCAGAAGCAATAAAATCTTTGAAGGCTTCACCTGATCAGTGACATCTCATTGTACCAGTCATAATTTAAATAAATCCTGGTGGAAACTGTTTTACAAAACATCTATTTGTAGTCAATTTCCTTTTTTGGGCTTCGCCATTAAAGTTTGATTATTTTATTATTATTTAACGCACGCAGTTCTTTTCGTAAATGTCATTACTTGAAACTTTCTGTGTTGTTTTGATCCAAAACTTGTGAGTCCGATACGTGAACAAAATGTACCCAAGTATGTCGTGGCGCAACTGTTAAGATCGATTTTTCTCACAAATGATTCATAGTGATAGCACAAGATTTTTCAAACGGTTAACTTTTTATCAGTTTTGCATGTGTTTCTCAAATAAAACTCATCGTTTAAAATGAAATTTTCACGATTTTTACAGGCTCGAAAGGCAGGCATAACTGTCTTCGGAGTAGGTATTGCAAACGCCGACAACGGTCAAATAAATGAAATTGCTAACGACCCAGACAGCGAGTATGCTTACAATTTAGACAATTTCGACGAGTTACGGGAAGCTCTTGAGGGAAGGTTGGCAAGACAAGCATGCAACGTGCCAGCAGTTTTACCGGTATGTAGATGTTTGTAGTATACTACTGTTGTTAATAAAAAACAAGCAAATATTATGTAAATACCTGGTGGTTTCGTGACCACAGCTTTATTTTGACAATGTCAACGAAGAACAACACGTTTCATTTTAAGTTTTGCTTCGCTAAAACTAAACCACTGTGTCTCAATAGCAAAAATAGCTCCCCCACCAGATGACGTACAGGTTGTTGAAGTAATTAGACTCTACCAAAACGACACAGTCGAATCTATCAGCAAACATTTTCAACGGGAAATCGATTTCACATAACTTTTAGTGAAAGCTATTATTTAGGAACGGCGTATTTTCTGGTTTTTACTTGGCATAGCTTATGTTTTGATTTATTCATTTTACTGTAGTCTTGATTGTGCTTGCTCTGACTTTGCTTTAGCCCAGGGGTCTCAAACTCAAATTGCTTCGAGGGCAAAATGAGGACTTATAAAGTAACCCGAGGGCCACACTATGACGCTGGCGCAATAGTGGCGGTACCTGAGCCTTACTAGAAACAACTTTTACATATTATTTCCTGTGAAAGGAATCGTGACTTCAGGCAAATCATTTCTAGCCGCCACTACATTCGATCAAAGGGAACTTGTTCACCCGCTCGTAGAGCACTTTTAAACACTGGTGAACAAACTAAATAACGTAAATGCTAATTATTTGCAAATTCCCAAAAAGCCTCGCGTGCCACGCAAAACGTCCTCGTGGGCCGTATGTTTGAGACCCCTGCTTTAGCCCTTCAATATTTAATCGATAAGTATTTCTTGCAGATTTGAGGAGTGAGTATGCGTAGAGTGACGTGAAATCGATTTCCTGTCAAAAACAATTGCTGATAGATTCGGCTGCCTCGCCGTTGTAGAGACTAATTACTTGACCATTAATTACTTGACTAATTAGTTGAACACTTGTGCAAGTCCGAATCATCCCGAAGTTATAAAAGTAGAGCCCACTCGGCTGATTCCTCGAAAGTTTGCAGCTAACCTAGAACTATATTTTTATTGTTATAGGTTGGTTGTTACAAAAGTTAACAAAGTAAATAAATAGAAAAGTTTGTTTTTCATGATAAACAAAATGAGCAAGTATATACGTTTCTCTTTGGTAATTTTGTCAACATAATTTAATGAAATTATTAACCAAAGGTGAAATAGTTGTAAGAGAAAATCCAACGCAAGATGTTTTCCACATAACTTGTGAGGGCTGCTTGATTTATGGCTTGCAAACTCTGTCTTTTCTGCTCTCCGCAATTTGTGATTATTCAAAATGTAATCAGGCTTCATCGTCTGTCTTCAGTTTGGTTACTCGATTAAATCAACATGTACTATTTGGAAAAGACTAATGACTGAGTTATTGCAGGACAACGCAACAGCGTCCGCAAAGGTTCAGCCTGGAGACACATACTATTCTAAGGTGGACTTGCCAAACAACGGGTCAATTGAGCTCACGTTTGTGGTCAGCGAAGGTGGAGGGACAGTCTACATGTCAACAACAATTAGTAATCCCAGTTCTGCTTTGAATGACTTGGCTGTGACCTTGACGTTGGTGAGTTTTAATATTGCGACATTATAACCTTATAAAATACAAGTACAAGAAAAACAAGTTTAAGAACGTATTGCATAAAATAAGTCTGTAAAAATTACTTTTTTTTAAATACACCAATGAGAAGCAAATCACTACCGTGTAGATTTTAGTTACATGTAAACAAAAAATAAGTGTTTTAATCTATTTGTGGAAGTTAATGAAAGATAATTAAGCTATGATTATTTTTGGAAAGTTACTCAATGGTATTTGGGACAATCTCCGAATGTTTTGATTGAAAAATTAAATGTGACTTCGGATACCGTGCCTTTCAATTGGAATAAAGCATTGTTCACAGGTACTTCGAAAATTCCTAGGGCAGTGGGGTTGCAGATCTACACAAGATATTGCCTATGGAAAAGTTTAAATATGCGCCGTTTTTAATAGTTAATTTAAATATTAGATGTAGGTACAATTTTTACGAAATATAAGCCATGAAGAACAGAAAAGATTTTGCTTTAAACTTTTCAACAATTATAAATTATTCATAAAAACCATGACATACTTTTATGATTATTTTTTATTATGAAGGATATCAAAACATTAAAATAATAACATAATCATAATTTATACATAGTATTGACTAACCAGATATTTAATCTTAGAAAAAGCCACACAACAACTGCAAACGACAATTTTTTTTTAAACGAAACACTGAATTTGGATGGTACACTAGTCTATTTAATGCAAGTAATGTATTACTTGTGGTGGAACACAATTCCATGGAAACATCAATATATCCAGGCTTTTCTTGTTTTTAATTAAAATAACATGTTAACTAAAATAACACTGTCCACGTCTGTATCGAAGCAAATTTGTCTATGATTACATAAAAATCACTTTTTTCTTCCTTTCTATACTCATCAAAGCGAGATCACAAAATCTGTCCTGACTTATTGAACCTAAGAAGTATGAAAGGATCAGTTTCAGTTTTCTGGAAGATCGCTCGCGAAATAAAAAGTACAGGTAGCAAGTAAAAATTAAACAAGTAAAATATAACATTACCATGAAACAGGGATGTGGAAGCGGCTATTTTGTCAACCGCTTCCGCTTCCACTAACAAAAAACGAGAAAACGACCGTTGACCTTGGCAGTACGAAATTTGTCATTTACTGCAATCAAACAGTGTAAACGAAGATAAGAAAGTGGCAAAAACGACAGAAAGAACAAAAAATAAGAGCAAACAAGCAAAAGACAGCGAACATAAAATAATTTCAACTTTAAACAGATTTATTTGTCCGCATACACACAATGGCATCAGTTAATTCATTGCCCATTCGGGCTCTGTTTTCACAAAGTACGAGCTTTAAATGGGAGAACATACGTTCAACGGAGACCTGCGTGCAGGGTAAACAGCTAATGATTCGCGATACTGGTTGTACAATAGGGGGATATTTAGAAACAATTTACAAGGGCACGTTAGTAGTTAAAATGATCGCATAAATTGGTATCTGTCAGCACGGTACTGCTACTCTGCTCTTACAAAAAACACAACCTAGAAAACTGTCTTCAGCACATAACAATACAAACAGAACTTACAACAACCTGACCTCATCCTAACAAATATCAAGCTAATGCATAGCGTACCGTTTCAGGTTTCTTCAAAGCACTCTGATTGTCACATATTGTTACGTCATAATAATGCTTTGAGCAAAATTCTAGAACGTAAGGCTTTGGTCAAACTTTTTACATCTTTTACTAAAATGCTAAAAGCTTTTCAGACTGAGTTGGCAAACACATATGTACTTTCAAACTGTTACCATTTTAGTAGACAGCACCCAGATTTGAAAAGTCAGCCTCCGATAAAATTGGTAAGCAGCACGATGACTTGGTCTTCTATGAAGAACGCCATGGATGCTATTGCTAGTTATGTTTTTTTTCGTTCTCTCGCGCTACTGATATCTAGACTTACCATATTTTTTAGGCTTAAACCGGGACAAATGCAAAACCATTAATGAAATAACCTGAAGAGCGGCCGAAGGCCTGAGCTTGGCAAATTTTATACCTTATTTATTTGTTTTAAGATTGGTTGAGAACACATATAAAGTATTGTACTTAGATTAAAAGGGAAAAATTTTGTTACTTTGTTTTAAAATTTTATTGAAATTGGAAGTAATCTCGCGACACACGAAATCGCTTCTAACTGCAGCAGTTCCTGTAGTTACATTGAAGAAAATGGAAAAATGACGCAACAATAAGCCCCCAATTTTACAAATGGCCATTGAGCGGAATTATTTCATAACAATGCATCATCAGGTTGGAGTTCATTTTGAAA
>JGI24021J15306_10012894_pt1 | contig 10395 bp, 10 predicted proteins | sample Ectturendosymbi1_FD_15306 | JGI IMG/M metagenome (IMG submission 15306) | reverse complement strand
CGCAAGTTTTCACTTTGTCGAACATTATAAATTTTTCTGGCCAATTAAAAAAAAAAAAATTCGGTCTGACCGAAAAAAACGGCCTCGAAGGGATGGTGAATGAAAGGCTGACTTTTCCTTGGTGAAGGTCTGTTGTGTGCTGCGGGCCAGGTCCACTTTTCGTCAACACCGCGCTAGGTTGGACCAAACAATTCATTACACGTGCTCCGCAACCGATTACGTTATTTTCCAGACCAAGAAACGGCAATCTTTTTTCCGGACCGTTTTCAGCCTGGCATTATTTTGCGGACCGGGCCTTCAATAAAATAGTGAATGTTTGGCAGATGCAAATTTATTACAACACGCAAGTCATCATGGCATTGTTTCAGTGAAAGATTTCGGCTTGTATAAGATGCTCAGACCTGTAGGGATTATGGTGTTCAATGGCGCCCGCAGTGTGATCCTTATGTCAGTCGTTCCAGTCACTTTAGGACCAATTTGGCCTTGGTTCCGCACGACAAGACCGGTAACGATACAAAACCAAGCAAGCCACCGCCAAGCGGAAGTACGCAAGCGAAACCGGAAGTACGCACCGGATTCTTGAACTGCTCGTTGACCGTTCGAATGATGGGGAGGATCTCCATCAACTTGGTCGCCATCGACTCCGTGTTGACCTGGTCTCCAAGACCCAGCATGCTCCCCATCTGCAGCGAACAAAGAAGTGGATCTCGTGCAACAACTGGTTCTTAGATTAGCCTGAGACCTGATCGAAGGTGAAACGTGTTTCGCTTTCGTTATTACCCTGTCGTCGCATCGGCGTCGGGAGGATTTTTCCCAGGGCGGGAAACATTGGTGAGATTTCATTTTATCAACTCGAAACTGAGAGAAAATATTTTTTCCTACGAAAAAGTGAACAGGAAAATACCAAATTTTAAAATCCAGGGGGGTCTTGCACCTCCTGTCCCCCGCTCCGACACCCATGCTCTGTTGTCACTCCTCTCCCGATTCTCAAGTAAGGCGTTTTTTGCGAAGAGTTCGAAGTTAGCCACAGGAGGAAAGTTTAAATCACAACTCACGATCGAGAATCGATCCCACAACCCTTGGGTTGCGGAACTGGCACTTCGCTACTCGAGTTGCTACTGCAGACATTTCGTTTGCTTTCTAGGCATGTTTCAGAGCAAACTATACTTCATTTTGCAGAAATAAGAAAAAAGCAGGTGAATTCACAACGACACGTTGCTTCCTCCGGCGACTGTGTGTTGAGATGTATCTCAACCAAGTCGATGACACGACATGGTACTCAAACTTTTTCCACTAAAAATCAAATAAATTGACGGACAGAAAAATTTGCTACACCCGGACTCCCCCCCCCTGACTGGAAGCAAAACGATCAACAAAAGGTCGGCTTCAGGATTTTGAAACAAATCTTTAAATATGAGATTTTAAACCTTTCAATGGATCACGGTATTAATGAGAAAGGGCGTTTACGTTTGGAGATCATCAACATTGCGCATCGCAGAACTCGTATTTCCCAAATGTACGTAAACTGTGCGGGATTAAGGATTTTATTTCGCAAATCCATGACGCAATTGCAAGACCATGCCAGTACCTGGGAGATGAACGGAGATAATTTGTTCTTTACTTTCAGCAACTTCCCCAAACCATCCTCAACGACGGACGGGAAGTTAAGTAACCGCAGGGTGTGGCCGGTGGGGGCGGTGTCGAAGACCACGACGTCGAAATTCATCCCCTTCACCAGCCTGTCGGTGGAAACATCAGGAATGTGACGAAAGAATAAAGTTCACAAGGAAAACTAACGCACTGGCGATGGCGAGCATACTGACTCTGATTCCCGAAAAATCGTGGCGTAGTGCGGTAACCACTACTGCAGAAGAAAATACGGCTTTTCCTACACGTTCGCGCTGTATGTTTTCGATGTTTGTCTCCTCTAACCAAAGCTCAAGTGCTGCTGTAACTGAGCTGCTGGGCCGGAAACGCTTGCGAGGCTCATAAAATTCAACAAAAATCACCACCAGACCTTTTTCTTAAATTAAAAGTGAAACAGGTAAATATTTGTATTTGTTTATAATCAATGCTTACGTCAGTCGAGCTGGCGCAACTAACCTCATCACTTCGGCGTAGCTCATGGCTTCGTCGATCCCCGGGAAGGCGGACACGAAGTCTTGCATCATCTTTCTGCTGATGCCCAGCATTCCTGCAAGGCATGAACCGACTGCTTGAACGGTTGAAACTTGCAACGAATCAGAAAATGACCCTGAGCGGTCGGGGTCGACATTCAAGTAATTTGAACCTGGGTTATTTTTTCATGAGACATTTCGGTCATTGTCCCGTGATAGTATTGAAACTTGCTGTAACAGTATTCACTGGCCTATCTTTTCGGACATTATGACCGAATTCACTTAAGTTTTTTCGGACGTTTACACAGAATTCGGTCCATGACCGAAACAAATAAACCCAGTTTCAAAATTCGGTCAATGACCGAAAAAAATAAACCCAACTTCAAACCCCATAATGTTATACTACCGAGTGGACAAACACAGTAGCCATTACTTATGCAATCGACAACGCATCAAAAGCACACACACTTGCCGCCGCCACATAACAGACCGCAAAAATCTGAAAACAGTGTTTGCTTCATACTCCGTAGCTGTGCGGGATCTGCTCCAGCTGACTGGATAAAGAAATTTATTGTTGGCTAAAACGGAGGACTGATCAACGAAACCGGGTTTATCGTTTTGTTCGCTCAGCAAGCCTGCGCGGCCCATGGGGGGCGTCCATAGGTGGCGGAACCGGGAGGTCGCATGGGCCTAGACCCCTCCACTTTTGAATGTCGAATTTCATCTAAATAAGTACCAAGTGACACAATTAGAATTGAGTCCATTGTTAAAGTAAATCGTTTAATGAAAAACATGTTGCAGAATTTTGGCAGGATTTTGTCAATATTACTGCAATATATTATGTGTAATTTGGCAGGATTTCGTAGGCTTTTTGTTTGGTAAAAGACACCGTGCACAGTCTGTCATCCTGCTATGGCTTGCTTACCGCATTGGTGTTGTTTAACAGTGTTGCCATATGGTGTAATACAACACAATTTTTACAAAAATGGTGTAACTTCACATATTTATGTGCATGGGCATCGGAAAATTTTTTTCCAGGGTGGGCTACTAGTGGATTTTTCCAAACGTTTTTCTAGGGATGGGGCCCAAAAGTGGTGAAATTTGGTTTTTACCACTCGAAACTAAGAAAACAGCGTTTTTTGCGCGGGCTCTTTTCTTTGGACCTTGTCACTGTTCATATATTTTCGTTCCATGTCTGGTCTTTCGCGTTCGTGTTGCAGGTGACCTGAATAAAACAATAGCGTTCCTAGTAGGTTTTCTTTCGACTTCGTTCGCTCGCGTTTTACTCGTGCTCATCCATTAGAGCCCGAGCTACCGGGCTATGAAATTAAGTATTTCTTGAAAAATATAACTCATATCGGACTGAATATTTTTGAAGCAAACGATTTGTATAGAACATTGGATTTTGAGTCCAATCCAATGGACAGTTCCCATTTTGAGAATACTTTCAAACGAACAATAAATTGTCCAGTAACTCGGGCCAATATGAATGCGCCTAGTAAGCAGAAGACTGACTGGCGTTATCATTGCTCTGTGACGTACGCTACTCAACAATGGAGAAGTTTTCTTGAGAACTTCTCATTTATTGTTACGTAACAGTGCAACGATAATGGCAGCCAAAATGAGAGCAAATGGGAATTTCAGTGACGCAAGCGTCGAACGCTTTTATTCCATCAGAATAAATCGTATGATAAGTCCGAGTGACGCTGGTGACCTGGGTGGCCCCTGTAACAGCCTATTTGAATTTCAAGTACTGTAGTTCACCGATACGTTTTCATAGTGGTTCAATTTTGTTTAAAATGGTGCATTTCAGACCTTCACATGGTGTATAGGTAATGACGTCATATTTCAATGCTTGTGACGTCACAGTTGCCAATTCTAACCGCAAAAATTTTCAATCGTTGTTTTTGACGTACACTTGTGCCCCCCCCACTTTGAAAAACGTTCCGTCACCCATGTCACCCATGGGGGCCGTCAACGATGAAACATAAGAATTTAAAAAATGCTGGCGAAGTTTCATCATCACCAATGTAAAATAAATGAGGCTTTTACGGAATAAGGCAGTCGTGGCGTGAAACCGGTCGTAGTTTGTTAAAATCAATTGATTGCAAAAGGTGACCAACAACTATCCAGATCAGACCACGGCAGTGTTTTCAACCGGGGTCCCGCGAGTGGCTGCCAGGGGGGTTTCCGCCGAAACATAGAAATAAACACAGATGCGACGTAAGTAGGATGGACACTTGGATCATTGCAGAGGGTTCCATGAGCAACGCAGGCATTTGCGGAAGACTCAGCTGCAGCGAAAAGGTTTAAAAACACTGATCGACGGCCAGGCAGGAGTTTACTGCAAAATGTTTTTTGAAACCAGCTGCTCTAACGAAACCGAAAAAACGTTCGACATTTCATTGACACAGTTTCCTCGCGAACCTGCGTCATCGTCTAGGATCTCGTCTGGAAGGTCGGCGACCCCCATGTTCGGGTCGATTTCCATCGCGAAGAGGTTGTCGAAGCCTTTCACTTTGACTGGAATCTTCGAGAACTTCTGGCTGAAGGCGTCCGACACGTTGTGGGCGGGGTCGGTGGATATGATCAGCACGCTCTCGCGGTGACGTGCCAGTTGCACAGCAATGCTGCAACTGAAGAAAATAAACAAATTTGTTGTTACTGCTTGTTACAGAAATTACACCGTCATTTAGTTTCGCCAGACCTCCTCCTGAGCTTGATTTTCTTCGGCGGAATTAGGGTTTGCCGAATGCAAGCCAAGTACATTAGCGATTTGCCGACTGCAGGTCGAGCACATTTTTCGGAAAAAAAGTGAAATTCAGAAGTAGGCAACTTCATTTCTGTTGTAATATTTTGTGCGAAGTAAACATTTAATTCCACTGTCTTGTTTAAAGCAGAGCTACGCAAAAAAACTAAAAAAACATTAAAACACTTTCGGCATAAACTAATACAAACTATGGAAAAAGCATATTTTCCAGCAAATACAATCACACCTCTGACGATTTCGGGATTAGACATCAACTTGCTGGGTCGAGCACCAAGCAGAGGAAAGAATGCAAAGAAATGCCGCAAAACTCCCACTTTGCAAAACTCCCAGTCGATCAGCTTTAATCACTGGATTGTTGCGGGCACAACATACATTACAAACTACTTGGGCTTGGGCAGTGCTATGCAAGCTACGCAAGGATTTGCTTCCGAAATATCGCTTTAAAAAAATATACCGTCAACTTTTGCAGGTTCGTGCTCAATACGTTCATACGTGCTGTCCAGTTGCCAGTGTTTCTCGACAATTTTTACAGTTTGCATCGTTTTCTAAAACCGCACCTTATGCCACATTGACCGGTGATTGCTTTTTCACACATCGAACTTTCAACCGCAACAGAATAATTTTAAGTAAAAGCAGTTGTACTTGTGCAATAAAAACGCCATGTTTATGTGAAACTTTTTTTCTCAAGAAATCTTAAATAAAACTCAAACCAAAACAAGTTTACTTCATGGCACACTGCTAGCAAAATGTTGAAAGTAGGGTAGTGGAAGTTTGTTATTAGTATATCTGTATTTTCGCACTTTAACGCAAAAAAATATCACAATTTGCGGCTCATACATTCTGCTGTAAATCTTAACAAAACTTCTGCAATGCAAATAAAAACATCTTTTTCAAAAACCAAAACGCTTTTGAATGACCGGAAAAAATTAGTCATTTTCGTCAGAATGTTTGCAAATAAAGGTTAGAAAACACTTTCATGGTGAGTTTTAATACAACTGTGAAACAAATGACTGAAATGTTTCAGTGACCAAAATGTCTGAAATAAAAATGACCGCAATGTTTCAGTGAAAAAAAAACAGCTTGAGACTGACATGGCCTTTAATGCCTGTGCTTCCTGACTCGCGTTGTGGCCCATCAATGTGCCCAAGACTGTTCCAGGTGTGTTGTGAAATTTTCAAAACAGAGAACATTTTTGTTGGAACAGTTGCACAGGAGTATGTTTCCGTTGGTTACATTTCATTAGGTGCAGCATGTTTAGTTGCAAAGTGTGTCGCAGCCGAATAGTTTGGAGAGTGGAAACCACTATTGTGTTATGTTAATGTAGTTCATATTTTGCAAGGTGTATGTAGACATAAGAGTGAGCATGATCATAAACATTAGATAAATTTTGGGGTTAAATATAGGCCAAACGCTGATGGGACTATACCTGACATTCAGTGCATAGGCGTAGACAGGGGGGCCTAGGGAGCCATGCTCCCCCCAAATTTTTAGACCATATAGTCATTTTGTGTTTTGAGAGGCGGCATCCCAACAAATAGTGTTGTTCGTCTAAATTCAAACATTTTGGTCCCTGAAAAATTTTTTGCCCCCCCAAAATTTTTGGTTCGGCTACACTACTGATTCATTGCCTTCATATGCCAATAATAATTGATATTGTAAAGGACACCATTACCTGCATGTAGTTTTTCCAACACCTCCTTTACCACCTACAAAAATCCACTTTAGTGAAGTTTTTGTCAAAATGTTGTGAATAGTTGGCTCGAAATGATATTGCTCTTCTTCTTGAGCATCAAAAAATTCTTCCTCAGCAGCACCATTTGATGTCATTTTTTTCTTACCAAGTAATACTGTCAAAATCACGAACTTAATTTAACGAACAAAAAAATATTAGGGATAATACCTATCAAAACAAAGACCCTGTTTGGATACGCAAAACAACAAACAATTTATAACTCCTGGCTCTGGAAATATTATGCATAAACCTATTAAACATAATTATAGTGAGCAAGAACACAAAACACACAAGATTTCACCGTCATCAATATATTTTAAACCTGTACACATTTACCCTGAAAGACAACTTGAAAGAACCCATGTTTCTTAACAAAAACATTGTGGTGTTTAAAGAAATTTAATGTAAAACAAAGTTTCTTATCAAATGTGTTTCTTTGTTCAACCACAACAAAAAAGAACAGCAATAAAAAATTAAGCTAGCAAACAAACAAGTCAGTTTGCACTTTTAGAAATTACTAAACAAATTTTGGTAACTCCATAGATACAAGTATACAAATGATTGGCAACAACACTGTTTCACATACATTGGAGATAAAAAAAACTATTCACTATGAAGTTGCACCACCATATAACAGCACAGGTGTGAAATTATTCATGAACACTCACCACCAGCAAACAGTGCATTAGTATTACTGAGGCTGTATAATCACAAAAAGCACCTCTGACACACTCGTGATCAGGAGACTGAAAACCACAACATAATTTCTTTCTGCTTCGGAGACGCCAGGACTTCGGTAAATAAAACTTCAATCAGGCTCTACTGGCACTAAAAACACATTAAAAACTTGCCAATGTTTCGATAGTTGCATCAACTATGAAATTTTGTTCGCAACATAATTTTTCAGGATTAATGTGTGGAACACAAACGACTCACCAGTTAACACATGTGATGTAGAGCCTACAGCACATGCAAAAAACATTCTGACCAATAACAACGCTTATAAAAAATCACTTCAATAATTACTTCACTACTGACATGCACCAGTATACTACACAAAGACTTAGGTTGTGATGATACACCATCAAAGCTTTCTTAGCACAGCCAAGATATCAAATGCTACAAAGGAAGGTAACTCTACACACTTTTTCATATAAATTTGCACTAATCGCAAAATAGGCTTAAATTTACACCCATATATATACTGCAAGGTCACTGAGATACCTAACATTATAGCAATCCTAATGATTTTAGCTACCTTGTGCAATCTTAGCAATCCTTGCATCTTGGTGTTCTTGCAGTATCTGCAGTAGTTCCTAAAATTATGTTTTTATCTGCCTGGATCCGACTAGTTTTCCATTTAGAATTTAGATATATTCATCTATTTTTCATCTTGACAAGTCAATACGATAACGATCAACAGCCCTACATTTATGAAAGGAGCATGTCATTTGTAACACTTTGGCACCAAATTACAGAATTAGGTCAGGTTTTTTTTTAAGAAAAATGTTAGGTACCTAGTATGAACCTGTAGAGACCCGATTTCTCTGATTCCAGGGACCCAATTTTTTCTGATTCCAGGGACCCGAATCAGGTCCCTAAAACACCTCAAAAAACCCTGGGCTAGGTAGTTCATTAATGCAGATGGAGCTAAAACATACAATTAAGTATTATGGAAACAAAAAAGCTAAATCTGGCACTGCAAACCATCCATCATACACTCACTGTGATGTATTCCTCACACAATGTAGTATAAGTGTCTCAAAATTTAATGAGGTTTAATAAGATTGTAATGTACACTAAAGAGCTGCATGGATTAACCTACACAGGTTATGGTAGCAATATTTTGCAGGACATCAGGAAACTAGTTTTTAGTTGTATATACAAACAAGCCAATGAATGCATATGGTAATAGGGCAAAAATATAGCCTTGGCAACAGGTTTCTCATCAACGATTTGTAGCAATAAGAAACACCACTGCCAATTTGCACAAGAGTTTGTCTTAAATGCAAGTCATTAAGATAAAAATGCAAAAAATTATTCTCATTTACTGACAAACATGGACTTTATATGGTTTAAAAATAAAATATTTTACCAACTTGGAAAAACAGCTTAATATAGCTTTAGATCAAAGAATATAGCTTAATATAGCTTGAGATCAAGAGGTGTGAGTGTAGGACAGGTCCAAATTGTGAAATATGCTGGTGCAGTGCAGGTTTACAAAACATGAGGGGTGTGCATGGGATTATGTTTTTTAAATTATTACAAGTGTGGGACAAGCAAATATTTTTAAGAGAGAGGATAAAACATTTTGAGCTGTTCTAGCAAAGTTGCCAATTTGTTTTTTAAACCAGATTTTGAAATTCTAGCATTTTCAAACAGACTCTACTTTTATTGAAAATTAAAAAGCTGGACAAAACCTGGTGTATCTTCAGTTGGAAAGGTTTGACTCTGGCAAAGCATTGTCTGAGCTGCATATTCATTTACATATCTCATCTGAAAAGAGTCTATGACCACGCAGGGTGCAAAGAATATTGCAAGGATCTTACTGATGCCCTGAAAATGCTCGATATATGTAATAAGAACCATATGTGCAACAGTGCAAACCTGGGCAAAGAAAATGCTTCTGAAGATTGGAATTGTATTACATCGATGTTTCTGATGAGATTTGCTAGCTATTTTCTGTTTGGTTACACATGTTTTGTATGTGTATGTATTAAGACTGCTATCTGGCTTTGGGACAAGGTCTTGTTTTTCTAGTGATAACAGGTTGGCAACCCTGTGTACATGTCTCTAGTGTACACTGACACATGTGGCTTAAGGTGCTATATGCAACAAGTTTTAATCCTAAATCAAGCAGCCTATTCTGAATTTCGAATTGCAGGAAAAGTAGTCTCAAGTGCAGAAGGTAGGACTTGTTGATAACAAAATCACTTTTTAATGCTAATAGGATGTTAGAAATAAAGCCTTGTTTATTTTTATATAAATAATGAATGCTAAGCAATAGTCTACATCTCTGATTTTAAACAGCAAAATATCAATGTTGGTACAGTAATATCCCAGTGAAGTTTGCACCGTTTAAGTTCGCATCCTAGTTAAGTTGGCACAAAATTATGAACAAATCTGGATTCAACTTTTTCAGCAATTTTTTGGTATTTACAGTAAATCAAACGTGACAGCTTGTCACAAAAAATGTTAAACACGAAACACTATGTTGCTAAAGTTCACAATTCGATATAATTGCTCAGCAATTTCATTTGCTCTCAAAATGGTGAGTGAAGGTGGAAGGGGCAGTTTGCTCGATGTATATTATCAATCCAAAAAAATACCTTACCATCCAGCTAGGTAAATAGGCGGACAGACGCAATAACTTTTTTGTGTGTGTGTCTTTAGACATTAGAGCAGAACATTTACGCATAACTTCCCACTTTGCACAGACTTTTCTCACAGCAGCCTCACTCCGTACTGTTGTGCGATGTTTTTTTAACTTGGATCAGTTGGATGATTTGTCTGTCTCAACTTAGAGTCTAATTCCAATCTCTGTGACTCAATAAAACGCTTGGCTTTGCCTAACATTGTTTGTGAAGTGAATAGCATAATGTATGTGAATATTATATGCCTTGCTAAAAAGTATAGTTAGCTTCAGTGAAAGCATCAATCAGTCTCCAAACATTACCCCTAATGATCAGCATCTGTTTGCTAATGCAGTTAAAAGCACAAACTGCTAAGTTCGCACCTACCACATAAGTTCGCACAAACAGCTCAGATTCAAGTTG
>JGI24021J15306_10012893_pt1 | contig 10395 bp, 5 predicted proteins | sample Ectturendosymbi1_FD_15306 | JGI IMG/M metagenome (IMG submission 15306) | reverse complement strand
CCCACCACAGCATCGGTCTTTGACAAAATCGATTTTAACCCATGAAGTGTTTAGTACGTAAATGACTTACAATACCTCATATATTGGTTGTTTTTGTGTTTAAAACAGTCTGTAAATGGTTGTGATTTGTAAAGTAAGTCAACATTTGGATGTGATGTGTTAAATTTTGAAGCAGTGGTTCTACTGTCCTACCGGTTATTCCCCACTTGGCAACTCCGCCATTCCCCACAGGTTAAGAACCACTTAAGTTCAGAACATTCATATTTTTATCGAAGGATTTCTTTTTCATGTCTCTGAAATGGAAAGGTTAGACAAATTTCTGATTTCTTGTGTTGTTGTACCTTAGTTAACTATTCCATCGGAAAATAAGACAACATGCAATTGTTATAGTAGTGGGCGTGCTACATCTTTTAATTTACAGAACGTTTTTTCTTAGTTTACTAAGTAATTTTGTATTATTGCTGTTGTACTGCAAAACTGCTAGTAAGCAAGGCTACATTCATGCTTCTTATCAGGTAGCAGAAATGGCATTTTTTGAGTATTATGAGTAAGCTAGTCATTTTTTCTGTAGATATTTCAGGTATTTTATGTGGTTTGAATTTAGTCCATGCTTGAAGCCACAGATTATTTGAAGCTTGACTAGTAAGTCGTTGGTTTACGGTAGACTTGCTAGATGATGTCAACATTTTTTTTGCCAGCTCTATTTTAACCGTTCTTTCCTTAGCACAGATTTAATCACTTGTGTAGGCTACTTGCTAGAAATGTTTGTGATAAGGTATATGAGGAATTATTTCCTCCTTTTGCACATTTTTCGAACAACTAGTGTCAATGCAAGATGAGGGCAGTCTTGACTCATCCACCCTCATAGCTTTCCAAAACAAGTGTCAGGTTGGATGCTTTTGTATGNTAAGGATGAAATTTAAAATAATTTTAGTGTTTTAAATCTTCGTTGNTGTTTATGGTTTCATGTATTCCTATAAAGACATGAATGCGAACAAATTCAGGATACCAACTACCAAGCATTTNATCAAACGAGAAAGTGTGAAACTTTCAAAGGGATAAACTTTCTAGTTTGTTGATGGTGAATGCAGAAAAATGGGGCTTNAAAATAAAGCAGTGGAGGCGATGCAAACTTGCTATTGCCCAACTTTTATTTGTTGCCAGCTTTGACATCCCACCTTTCAGTGTTTTCAAAGTTTTGTATCTGCTTAGGTTATGCGGCATGACAGGCTTGCTGTTTATAAGCATTAGGTAGTGTCTCTTGTGCGTTTTGAGGCAAAGGCTGTGCTGGGACTATTTTGCCTTCAGTTGAGCACAATTGGTTGAAGTAGTCATGTGACAAGTACGATATGCAAAGAGACAATTGATTGGGGTTTAAGATTTATGGTTAGGGTTTACGGCAGGGGTGGGCAATTAATTTTGTTCTGGGGCCACTTTGAGAAGGCCGGGTTAACGGAGGGGCGTACCTTCTTATGGAAGTAAAAGCAAGTCTTGATTTATAGCCTCAGCCCTAGCATTTACTGTGAGAAGTTGGAGGAAATTTCAGATTTAACGATTTTCCTGAGTGCTTGTGCGGGCCACTAAAAATGCTGTGGCGGGCCACATTTGGCCCACGGGCCACTATTTGCCACCCCTGGTTACAGTCATGACTTATGATCAAGGTTTAGGTTCAGGTTGTTTTAGGTTTAGGGGTTCAGGGTTTAGAGTTAGGGTATAACCCACAGTTAACTTAATGCAAACAAGAAACCACTAACTGCTTGCCAACCCTGAAAGTATGACAACACTTGTCCACGCATGTGGGACTGAGCTGTTCCAGATGCCATGGTCAGATAAGCAGGACATGGGTTCCAAACTTGTCATGTGACTACTTCAACCAATCGTGTTCATCTGAAAGCAAAATAACCACAGCAGTTATTTTGCCTCATGAGGCAAAATAGACACAGCACAAAAATGTATGTTGTGCATCACAATACACTTTTGGATAGATTTCAGATACGGATAGTACGATTTCAACCAAAACAGGAATCGAATCGGATACGGATATCATTTTTCAAAAACAGGATAGAATCAGATAGTAAAAAAATACTATCCTATCATCTCTGGTATGCTGTGTGTGTGTTCATGTTATGCGCTGGTTGTGCTGTGGACTGAACGATCTGTGGTGGTGCAGTTTGGTAGTGTTCGTTTTTAGTGTGCAAAGAACAGGCCAAACGTTTTTAGGAAGCTACTAGGTTCTCTGAAACTGAATCACTGAGAGTACAATCTAGACTAGTTCGCATTCAATAGTACTGTACAATTCATGATTTGGTTGAGGACGTGGGGACGAGCCTATAAAACTGATGTCCAACCAGTACAAGTGCTGCAAAACCGACAAGACCCGAATGATTTTTTGATGTCTGTTGTTGCCAATTATGTCTTTACTTGTTTTTACTTACAGCAAATCGGAGATGAGCGGAGTCACATTTTTCAGACTCCGACACCACTCCTGCTCCACGCTTTGAGACTCCTGCTCCGGATGCGACTCCGAAAAATTTTGAAACATCAACTCCGACTCCTGTTAACACTCTGAAAACTTCCAAGTAACTCATATTAAAAAGATACTGTCTATTTTGCTTCATGACGCAAAATATATGTCGTGGCTATTTTGCCTTTAATAGAACACAAATGGTTGAAATGGTCACATGACTAGCACAATACAGAGAGACGCAACACATTGAGGTCTAAAGTAATGCTTAGCCTATTCATTAGTACACATCGTACACAAACAGTCACTAAAAGCTTGCCCACGAATTACTAAAAGCTGGCCCACATTTGAAGTAGACATTACGGTCAGCTATGTAGGTCATTCATTCCCAACTTGTCATGTGATCACTTCAGACAAGTGTGTGCAGCTACTGACAAAACAACTTCAAAACTGTTTTTGTCTCATGACGCAAAATAGACGCTGCTTATCAAATATACACCTTAGAAGTATAGGTTCTACTGTATTAAATTACAAAGTGGCAACCATTGAAACACTAGTTTTAGTTAAGTAGTTCAAGCTTCAATGATTTACCAGATAGATGATAAGTAGGCCTATTTCAAGTGAGCGTTCATTTTCAATTTTTACAAAAGAATCATTCATTTTCAATCTCAGAGGTCAAGAGCTGATCACCTGTTCACAAATATTGAATCGTACTTTAGCCATGTACTCAGATAAAACTCTGAATTATGACTGTGCTAAACTTAGCCATTAACATGAATGTGCAAGCAAATCGTACAAAAAAATTAACAAGATGAAAATTTACATTACACATAAATTAGGCTACAATCCCTTTCAAATTTATCATAGGCAATAGCGATGCAAAACAATAGGTTATCTTTAAGGGTGCAACTATCAGGGCAAACATCCATTGTTCAGTATGGCTCCAAAATGTGAGCACAGGTTGGCCTATGCAAGCGGTGGCTAGACTAGAAATCTGCACAATGCGAATAGGCCTAAACATTATTGTACTATTGCACATTACTTACAGTACTTCTAACATCATCGTCAAATCCTGTCACTAGCTAGGCCTACATTACAGTGTATAGGTCATTTCGGCACACTTTTACCTCTCTGTAATCTGTTTTTTTAACCATTGTTTTTTGTCATGTGTCATGTATTATTGCCCACATCATTAGACCAACATTCCCATAGTTAAGTTACGGCATGGATTCCAAATCCCCGAACTGCATTGTCACTTACTACACACTGTATTTTGCATAGGGCATAACTTTGAAACCAAAAACCATCATTAGTGGTGAAATGATCGACGCTCATTAGTGGTGAAATGCTCGGTGCTCCCACCCAGTGTCACACTTTTGTGTTATATGAAGACACTGGTCAGAAAACACGTCTCCGTTAATTCCACTCTGGTCGACAACAACCAACATTTCCGAAATTAGGCCACTTACAATTTGATTGGCTCCTGCACAGACCTTCATGTTGACTTCGGCTCCTGCTCCGGCTCGAACCTAAAATATTGACTCCGGCTTCTGCTCCAGCCCAAAATGCAAACTCTGTCCGGAGTCCACTCCGGCTCCGTGATCATCTCTGCTGCAAATACAACAATTTGTTTGGTTGCACCACAAAAACATGTAAATATCATGAAGACTCCGTGCTGTAGCAAAAATTAGTCGTAACTGATGACTGATATAAAAAATATTTGTCGTACTATGGAATGTGTCTTCATCCACTCCTTCGTGCAGATAGAAGGCAAAATAGCTCCAGCAATGTCTGTATTGTCTCATGAGGCGAAATGGACACTGCCATTAAATGGCCCAAGTACAGGCCAGAATTTAGATAGGGGTTGCGGGTATGGGTTAGATTACATGTTTGTTATGATGGGTATGGGTCGGTCCAGGTCATAAAAATGTGAGCCCTACGAGATAGGTCTACTGTGATAATGTGGATTGATCATGCCTATCGGTTCAGTGCCGCATTTCAGCTAATTTGATCCAAACCAGAGATAAGTATTGGTCTGGACTTGGATTGGACTGGATCCAGACTATAGCAAATTTTGCTGAATTTTGGATGGGAACCGGACTATAAATCTCTTTAAAATTTAGAATCAGGACAGAAGATGAGCATTGGACTGGTCTTGGATTGGATTGGATTTGGTGTCAAGCGAAATGTCTGACCTCTGCGAAATTTCAGACTTAATATTGTTTGTCAGTTATTTTGCTTCTCACAGTAAAGGAATGCAAAGGAATAAAGTTTGGCGTTTGCTTTTTTGATGTGTGTTGCGTAAATTAAAACTTTTTGGTTAGATACCAGAGAGCCACAACAAGCTGCAGTACGGGAATAGCTATAACCACTGAAAAATATTGGACTTAGTCTTAGACCTCAGTTATTTTTCTTTTTGTAACCCTAACCAAACCCCAACACATTTACCTTAATACTAAATCCTGAGCCCTAACCATCAATTTTCTCAACGTATTTGATATGTAGAATATTACTTTGTGCATGCGCACATAGCGTGAAGTCAGCAAATTCGCAAGTCAGAAATTTTCGCTTGACACCGGTCTATAGAAATTTTGTTGCATTTGGTTTGCTTTTGGACTGTCAAACTCGTTGTAATTTTAAATCTGGGCGGAGTTGGACATAGTTAATAGATAAGAAATGTGGCATTTTTGTTGTGAAAGGACTGGATTTTTCAATTTTTTTGGACTTCATTTGGACTTGGATTGTGGTTGGACATGGACTGAGTTTTAACAAACAGGATTGGAGCTGGATCGCAAACTATGACAATCCGCTCATCTCTGATCAGGACCTGATTTGGAGTAACGTAATGGGAAAGAAATGGGGCTGTTTTGCTTTGAAGAGACTGCATTTTGCAAATGTTTTGGACTTGGACTTTTCATTTGAAAAAACTTTTGGTCTGTTGTTGGACTTGGACTGAGTTTTCAAATATCAGGACTGGATCTTTATCGCAAATAAGACATTTCGCTCATCTCTGATGGAAACACGCTATCCGTAGCATGTCATGTCTTTTCACGGTCATTGGCATAACTTATATTCATGCGGAATCAAATGGGGGGCCAACTGCTTGTTCAATGTTGGCACCGGCACCGGAGTGGATTTGGAATTAAAATTTGCAAGATAATAGATGCGGACTCAAGAAAATCAGTCTGCACATCTGTGTTGGAGACCGAGACCAAGTTTTGAAGCTGCGTCTCTGATTTGGTATTAACAATAATCCAGGGGCGGATCAAATATTACTGAAATCGTCCCCCGCCAGTAAGGTTAGGCGGGGGGCGATTTCAGTAATATTTGGTAGTCATGTCGCATTACGGGTTCCCTACAGTAAGAGAGATAAAGTATAGCCTACTTCGCTACATTCCACGGCTGTACAAAACAATGGACAAAAATGGCCTTACATCGCGAATGCTGTTTTCCAAATTGTACAAAATCATGGTGAGTAAAGTTACTTTCCTTGGTTTTAGGGGGATTGAGGCAATCGCCCCACTGCCCATCCGACCCTGCAATAATCTGTCCTTACTTAGCATCCTTGCACTCTTGCTATGTGGTGTGTGCGACATGAATATCTCGTCTTGGTTAGACTCGTGATTCAGGTGGACAGCGAACGCGAATCAAGTGCTCTGGCTATGTCAATTTGATTTTCCCCAATGTGCCCTTCAATCAAGTCGACAGTTGGTGGAAGAGCTGTCAATTTCAGTGTTTGCAAGTTATAGAACATTGTTTTTTCTTTCGAAGCTCAAAGTAAACCTCTTATTTGCCCGAATCCAACTCGAGTCATATTTAATTCAACCTTCCGAAAATCACGTCCCTACAGACTGACTAGTAGTGTGTTTTAAATGTGTAGCCTAGAGCCCATTATTCGCTTGTGCTGTATACCGTACCTGGTAATTTGCTTGTCTGATTTGCTATATTACACTCTGTAACTGAGATTTCATTGGATTTGATGCTGATAATGCTTACCTTGAAGTATTCGAAGAGTCCAGTCAATGACATCTAACGTGTTATATGTTATTGGTCCAGTATTGTAGTGCCAAAGATAGAGCATAAGTTAGCTTGAGTTTGTTTCCAAGGTATTTATTGGAAGTGTCTATTTTGCCTCATGAGGCATACATTCTGCTGGGGCTATTTTGTCTTTAGCAGAACGCAATATATATAATTTTGGATTTAAACAGGATTTGGATTTGAAACTGTGAGTTTATCCCATTTGGAATGGATTTTGAAATGAAGTTGGTGGAATCTAATTGGATTTGAAAAACCTAAATCCGTTCATCTCTATCCTTGGCCACCTCTGCTAGGCAGTAATAGTTTTGAACAGGTCGGTGATTTTTGCAATACTAATCCAGTCCAATATTTTTATTGTGTAATCGAGTCCGATCCTATTCCAGTAGTTCTGTCCAATTATTTGATCCAAACCGGTTTATATCCGAAATTACCCTCTGACTGGACATTTGACTGCAGTGATTAACCCAGTTTGGATATCCATATCTGAACCGGAATAGTTTTTTTGCAGAATCCTGTCAGAGTCGACTCCAGCACTATGATGTCAAGCAGAATTTCTGACTTGGCGAAATTTCTGACTTCACGACATGTGCACACGCACAGAGTAATATTCTACATATCAAATACACTGAGACAATTGAAGACTAGGGCTTCGTGTTTAATGTTCAGGTAAGTGTGTCAAGTTAGGGTTGAGATTAGGGTTAGAAAACCAAATATAATTGAAGTCTAACACTAAGTCCAATATTTTGCAATGCTTATAGTTATTCACGTACTGTAGCTTGTTGTGGGTAGGCTATCTTACATCTAACCAAAATCTTTTAATTTGCACAAAACACATCAAAAAAGTAATCAACAAACTGAGTTGCATTTCTCTGAGAAGCAAAATAGCTGAGAAACCATAATAAGTCAGAAATTTCGCTTGACACCGGATCCATGAACACCTCTACTACTGACGTGTGGTAGTGTTGAACGAACCAGTGTTTTTTGCAATCCTAATCCAGTCCAATATTTTCATTGTGAAATTCAGTCCGGTGCTAATCCGGTAGTTCTCTCCAAACATTTGATCTAATCCGGTTTGCATCTGAAAAAACTCTGAATAAGCATTTGACTGCAGTGATCAACGCACTTTGGATGTCCACATCTGATCTGGTAGAGTTTTTTCGAAATCCAGTTCGATCCGAATCCAGTTCTGAATTGCGGAATCCGGTTGGATTGCGATCCTGAAACCGGATCATGTTCAACACTGTATGGTTCTGGTTTGACTCGGACAAATGACCATGTAACGCATGAGTGGAAACAGACGCCGGTAGTAGCTGTGATTGGCCTTACAACTATAGTCCATGGACCTCAACGTCACGAGTCGATGAAGTACAATAAGCCACCGATGTGGACTTTGCTGTGAAGGTCAACGCAGAATGCATGGTACGTGATTTGCGTGACTTTCGAAGCGAAAAAGAGGCGTGCGCATTCAGTGTAGCAAATGGTTTACTTGGACAATTGTATCAGTTGTGAAGCCTATATGATTTAGAACAATAAGTAGATGCATGATTTTCAGCAACTAAGGTGCAATCCAATAGAGTGTGTTCCCACTTTATTTAGCCTAGTAGCCTACATCATGTAGCAGAAAACTCCGTTGTTATTTGTTAACCACTGCTTCTCATATAATGTGGTTAGGTTGCATTAATTTACAGTAAGTTAGAGTTACGCTGTAGACCCGATACAACGCGATCCGATATAACACACAATCAGATATAACGTTGTTTGAGTATGGATCCTGATTTCATAACTGATTTGCTGCGATGCTACCGATATAGATCATATTGAGGAAGATGATGACCTACCACCACCTCCACCAAACTACGTGAAGCCATAGCAGCAATCGATACAGCCTTGCAGTGGCTAGCAGAGATGATCGGATAGTGGATTTTCACTATCCGATCCTATCCTGTTTTTGAAAAATGATATCCGTTTCCGATACGAATCCTGTATTGGTTGAAATCATACTATCCGTATCCGAAAACTATCCGGAAGTGTATTGCGATGCACAACATACATTTTGGTGCTGTGTCTATTTTGCCTCACGAGGCAAAATAACTACTGGAGCTATTTTGCCTTTCGCTAAACACGATTGGTTGAAGTAGTCACACGACAAGTTTGGAATGCATGTCCTGCTAAGTTGACCATGACATCTGTAAAAGCTCACTCCCATGCATGGAAGATGGTTGTCATGGTTTCAGGGTTGGCAAGCAGTTACCAGCTTCTTGTTTGCATCAAGTGAACTGTAGGCTAAACCCTAACACTAAACATTGAACCCCTGAACCTAAAACTTGACCATAAACCCTGATCCTAAACACTAATCATAAACTCCAAAATCCCAACCGATTGTCTCTGCGTATTATGCTTGTCACATGACTACTTCAACCAATTGTGTTCAAATGAAGGCAAAATAGTCCCAGCACATATTTTGCCTCGCAGCAGACTAGACACTTGAATGCGTTGTATCACTTTGGGCCCTGTCAGGCTTATAAACGTAAAGTTTGATATAACTTGCAAGTTTGACATATTGCATAACTTAAGTGCTTTTCCGAGTCAGTTGCAATAAACAGCAAGCTGAAGTTTTGCCACACAGTCCAGTCGCCACGGGGGGCTTTGGTGGGCTTAGCCCCTCCGAAACAAAGCTCCAAGCCCTCCTCCCTAACTGAAATATGTAACACTATAAAACAGTGATGTTTGTTCAAATTTCAGAATGTCAAGCCCCACTGCACAAATGTAAAGCTCCCCTATACATAGAAGACTTTCTGGTGACGGTTTTGTTGCCATACCAAGCTTTTCATTGGCCATTTTTTGGTAACAATGGTTAGATTGTAACACCATCCATGAGTTCACATTCAAGTTTTTATGTGCACATTTCACATTTTCACAAGTAATTATTTCACATTCAAGTAATTATACCCATTGTTACACTTTAACCAAACCTAACTACATAGCAATGCTATTCTACAAACCAAAACAGCATTCAAAAAATACACTGGCTTAAAATTTGTCATCTATATTGAAATGACTGACTAAAAATTCAGTCTAACAAATCAAAGTCACAAAACAACAATTTTGCATATATGTTTAAAAAAGCTATCTGGCCTGTTAGGCTATCATCCAACAACCAGTCAATGCAGGCTCACGTAGACTAGGTGTGAAGAGCGCAAGGCCTGGTGTAGACCACAGAACACATTGAAAGGACTAGAGTGCTCTAGCTAGTCTAGACTACAAATCACGGTAGGCCTACACTAGCTAGCCTTAGTCCAGGTACGCAGTAAACAACGTCCTTAATGTACATTGAAAGTGCCCTATCTTGCCACACCACGAAAAGATTCAAGCTGACAAACTTGGCATAACTTTACGGTTCAGAGATTACATCATAGACAGACTTGGAGTCATGGCGCAGAAGGCTGAAGAGATGCTTCTGAAGATAATAAATGAATGATTGTGCAATGTGCAACTTTTTCCAAACGTTTGAAACCTCGAAATATCGATAAAGGCGTTTTGGATATCCGTTTCCGGTTCCCGTTCGAAAGCAGTTTTTGGATATCCTTATCCGGTTGCAAACTCACTATCCTGCCGGATATCCAGCCGACAAACCGGATAGTGATCATCTCTGCTGTACACCTGGTCCTCTACTACCCTGCGACTGATCCATAAGCAGTGCTTCTCTTTGGAAGGTATTGCCCTCCAGACATCTTACCCAGTACGATAGACCCTCAAGTATAATGCTCTACGCCAGTGTTTCCCAACCTTTTTAGGCTTGTGGCACCCTACAGAAAAGAATAACAATTTACGGCACCCATAGCAATTTGCTTTGAGGTTTGATGACAGTTTGAAAATGTATTTTTAATGATATG
>JGI24021J15306_10012891_pt1 | contig 10396 bp, 9 predicted proteins | sample Ectturendosymbi1_FD_15306 | JGI IMG/M metagenome (IMG submission 15306) | reverse complement strand
AAATAGAACTAAATATCATTTGCAAAATAAACTGAAATAGTTCATTTCACACATTTTCATACTTTTCTGAAAATCCCTAAAAATCCCTAAAAAATCCTCAAAAGTTCCTATCTAGGGACAAAATCCCTAAAAGTGAGAGCACTGGCCAGATGTGACTCTCTTGATGACAGCATCTGGCTCGCTTGACATTTTCGTAACACGATTGTTAGAGATGAAACTTTTTCTGTTACTTTCCTACAAAGCCATCAGCAACACCACGCAGCGTCAGAAGTGGCATTAACAGTAAGATGTAAGAAGCATGTTATTAAAGAGAAAATTTAGACATTTACCATTGTTTAAAATTGTTGATTTTGCTTAAAAATGCACACGTTAGTTACGTAAGTTAGTTGCATTAAGTGTTGAAAATACTATATGGCTCTCACGGAAATACAATTAAAAATATGTAGGTTTCATGTCTCCCTTAGCCTAGAAGGTTCCCGACCTCTGTTCTAGCATAAGTTAGCCTTCTATGCTAGTGTAGTAGCCTACTAGCTGACACAACTGGGCTATTTCTCTAACATGCCTCTGTAATCACATGAAAATGGCATTTATATTGCGATAATCGGTTAATAATTGTTTGTGCAACGTTTCTGGCCTCGACTGAAATTACTATAGGTTACTTGCTGTAGCCTACTGTACACACAAGAAAAACTTAGTACAGTACAGGTGTACTGGATAAGTCTGTCCCTAAGAGGACAACCAAGTTAGTTGGCAACTTTCTGCCTAATAAGTTACACGGAAGTTGCTCCTTTGATATCTGTTAACTGCCATAAACTTTGGTGGCAGAAGAAAAAATTATAAACTTTGCCATAGGCCCATCATGATGATGATACTCTGGGTGTGTTGTGAAGGTTCATCTCAACAGGACAACAATTTGTAGGGAATTTATGTGTTCTGTTACTATGAATGATGCCTTTTCTTCATTACTGATAGAATAGCTATCATTTCAGAATAATTCTAAAATATAATCATTACTGAAGCTGCTAAATACAGAGCCTCAAAAGCATTTAGCCAGTCAAAGGCTTTTTATCAAAAATAAGGATTTAATGTCCATTAAATCTCAATAGTCAATATAATGTCTCTAATTCATTGGTCACATATAAGTCATTATGTTCAACGTGTCCTTTGTAACGTTTAAAATTTGCTCGTTATTTGTCAAAAAGTTTAGCATGATTAAGATTTGTATTATTCAAGTCAACTCAAAACTATATGTAGTTCTGAAAATACAATGCTATTAAGATTTCGCATCGTTTTGTTACTTGATTTTGGTGTTTTTACACAACACCTTGAATTCCCATACGTGTTAAACTAGCTGCTTAAACATCAAAAGCGAATCTGCAAATGACGTATTAGCCGAGCAAAACGCTTCTCAGGGATAGAAGGAGGTGCCGAGTTGGGCAAATGACGAATTAGACAATAGCGAATTAGACAAGCAGAAATGTAGACAAAAGATAGGAATTCTGCCGGGACCGACGAAAAAGTAACGAATTGACGAACTAGACAAATTCTACTGCATAATAAACTCCAGCTTTGACTGTTCTTGAATGCCTTGTTCCTTGAGGCAATCATTTCTTTGGCTAATATACATCTTGCTATTGCTCCAAACAATATATTTATAGCCACCCCTAGAAAATTTTTCGCCCCCCTGAAAAATGTATTGGACCTGGTTGAAAACTATTGGACATAGTTCAAAAAATTTGGGCCCCTCTCAGAAAACACTTCGCCCCTCCTGGTGTCCCAAGCTGGTTACGGGCATGGGCGTAGTACTACATTTATTGGTTTAATTAGGTTCTTTTTAAACTGTCAGGTGCTGAGTGCTTAACCAACTACTAGCAGTGACGATTCTAGCAATCTGTTCAACGATAACTGCAAGGTCTCAATGAGTAAACGCACAAGTCAGTATCAGGTTACTTTATCACTTGAAAGATAAATCGACCTCGCTATAAAACATCACGATTAATCTCTGTTTAGAAAGCGATTGTTGGGGTTGCTTTGCAAATGTCACTGCAATGAACTTCAACTGGAAAAATGACCCTGTCGGGGTGGGCAACATCTCAAGGGTTGGAATGGAAAGACCAATTTTTGCCATGTAGCCATCAGTGAGGAAGCTTTCTTGAGTAGCCTACAGCTTCAGCAACCAGTGGCGTAACTGACGGGGGGCAAGGGGGTGAGCCGCCCCCCTGACAAGCTAAATGTAAAAACTGGTCCCCCTTTAGCTTACATTTTGGTATTTATTATTTTTTGACTTTCAGTAGGTTGTTGTTTATTTGCGTTTTTTGAGATGTTTTCGTTTTTTTAGCCGGTATAGATATCCACGATATTTGGATTCACTATTACTTCGTTATTTTTTGAGTGTGTTGGCTAGTGGGCCCCCTGCAGCTACGTTTTTCACCCCCTGGCTCAAACCTCCAATTACACCACTGGCAGTCACGGGGGTAGAAAGTGAAAGCAATAGGCTACAAAAGAGCTCGTAATCTCGTTGGCTCATCACCTTAGCATTTTACACGCTTCGGAAACAGGGAAAAGAATAAAGCAAACCACAATTTGTGCAAAAACATACAGTTGCGTTCACCAGTCAAGTCTCTTGTCTTAAAAATGTTTTCGTTGTCACTTTTATACAGTGATAAGCATACGCGACTGCATTTAATGGAAAGTTACGCAAATAGTAGGATTAGCGCTACAGCAATAACGAAGATACTAGTAAATCACTTGAACTTGAAATGGTGCTTAAATTTGTTTTAACATGAAGCTTTCACGGTCCTCCTTTGCTATTCGATGATCATTGATCGAATTTCATCAGACAGTAACTCGTTAACATCTCTCAGCAATCTTTGGCGATTCATGAAGAAAGAAGCAAATGGACGTTACAGATATTTCTCTGGAGAACCCATCAACTTGGTACGATTGCTGTCTTCACCAATAACAAGAGTGTGTTGTCTGTAAAATTTGACTAGTTCCTGTACGCTGTCAAAATGTTTTTCTCCTTCTGTGTAAATACCAGTGGCAAATCGACAATCTTTCCTCTTACGAATATGAAAATTGAAAACGGTTCCTCTATGGAAGATAGTCAATGCAAATGGATTTTCTGCTCCACCTGCCTTGCTCCTCCGAACAATAAAATATCCTTCCTGTAAAAGTTTGCAATGTATTACCTGCTGGCTGTTATATAACCTAAATGATTCAAAAGCAAAGGAATGGAATAATTTCGCAGAACACCTCGGTTCTGGTTCATGCCGCCAAGAGAAAAACTTTAAAATTAATGTAGGAGGAAAGGAATACGAAAATATGGGAATATTTAAGGCTTGGTAAAAAGAAAATGTTTAGAAACAAAAATTTGCAAAACAATTTTGGAATTGGCTAATGCGAAAGCATTATTGCATCAAATCAACTTGCACTAGGTACCTTGCAATATTGTTTGCTCATGTCAGATAATAATATGAAAAGTTTGTTAACCACAAATTTAAACTGATCATCTTAACATGTGCGGTCGCTGCATAAAACCTCGCACGACTTATTAAAAGTTTGCTGCAAATTTCCCACCACTCCACAGAGCATTGTCCATGAGACGTACGTTAAGTTTATTGCTTATTTGTCTTACTCCTCGTCTAACTGCAGCAAAACACTGAACATCACAAACGACCTCTTTTTGGTATGAACCCCCGCAGTTCATTAGCGACGCTCACAGTGCCATTCGTAACTTGCCACTGATAGAATGAGCTTAAAATTAATCTGAAAAACAATGCTTTACACTTTGTTGAACTTCAAGATTTACGTGCCGGACTTTGACCCAGTCTCTTATCGATTGGAATCAACAATGATGCTATTCTTTCGTAACAATGCGTCTTTCCCGCGTGAGACCTGCTCAGCAATTACAAACACGGTCGCTTTCGTTAGCACGCTTCTGGACTTGTCCCTGAGCTATGTAAATATATGTTTTTTACAAGTTCATATATAACGCTTGACGGCAGCTTTGAAAGGAAAAGCAGTAATGACAATAAGAATGCAATGGAAAACCTATAACTGACGCACGATTTAGGAAGCTTGCAAAGCCGAAAACCAGTTTCAGGTATGCTGCCAGTGCAGCAGAGGCGTAACGGGGTTAGATGGCGCCCGGGGCAAGAAGCAACTTTGGCGCCCNTATGTTCGAACCTGAGATCTTTCGGAAACATGTGTAGTGGATTGAAGAAAGNACTTGTGGTACTGATGGGGATTTTCGGCGTCCCCCGCAGTGATTCGGCGCCCGGGGAATTGCTCACCTCTTTCCCCCGCTCGTTACGCCCCTGAATGGCATAGTAAACATAAAGGTAATTGGATGAGTTTCTTGTCGGAAATAATGCCACTGCTTTTACCATAATGCAGCATGTAAAAATCTATGGCAACATATGTATGTGAGCAAGCAACTTACCGCTATCTGACAAAAATGTATTGAGCGTGTTTCATGACCGAACATTGTAACCTAACAATGCAATTGTATAACACCTCAGACCAACGAAGAAAACGCAGCATAGCATTGAGAGAGAGTTTATTGGCGCAAACATTGAATTACTACGTGTTAGCACGACGCTCCTCAACAAACCATAGTACTCAGCAGTCAGCTCTAACGCAAAAATATTGGCAAAACACCAGCTATCAGCTTGGTGGAATGAATAATTGACTTTACGCGGTCATGACAATTTCAGCTCATTGGTTCAATATTTGCAGTCACATTTGAGAGGGAATAGGCGCCGTTCTCCTCCCTGCTTACGCGCCTAGCAACAGTGACAGATCGCCATGTGGCAGGGGTGGGGATGCAGACCGCGTAAACATTTCATATGGCCCTTATCTGAATTTTTGTCACCCAAGATAGAACTCAGATCGCATCAAAACGAAACTCTGTGATAAACAGATACTTAGTAAGTCAAGAGACGTATCTCTCACACATTCTAGTTTTCTCTCCATATTTTCCTTAGGAAGACAAGGGAAAAAGTTTAAGATAAAATTAAATATTTTTGCAACGCGCCAGCAACATTTCGCAATATATGTGGCCCGTGATAGTAAATAGGTTCCCTGCCATATGGTGGTGATCCTTTTGTTGCAATTGCAAACCCGCAGACAGCTCACGCCAGCCACGGAAAAACAAATTTGGCATGTTTAGCGAAATCTTTTAACCGACAGCAACATGCGTAGCTTATTGGTTAAATCATTCGGTGTAAATCAAATAAATTTGCGCAGAAAACAATCTTCTGGTGCAAATTTTAGTTTTTTCAGTGGTAAATGTGGTGTTGGCTGATATTGGCGGTTTTAAATTGGTTGTAGGCTGACTCTCACCTGTGCTTGTTGGCCTGGATAGAAGCAGGTCCATCGCCAGATCAACAGCATTGGGGTTGGCTTTAAGCTTGTTTTAGGAGGGTTCATAGTAGTATACAATAAATTGGAAAATGACTTCATCGTGGAAACTAGAGCTTGAGTTTGCAGGTATTTCCTGTGAATTTAGGGTCTCATCCCGTCTGCCCCTACTTTTTTGGACAGTGTCACATCTCTAATAATCTGGATTAATAGGATTGATATTTTTTTCTTGACATCAGCAGTCCAATGTTCCAATATATGAAACCAGGGACACTGGAGCAACGGTAGGGCAGGGGAGGCAATAAAAGAGTTGAGCGCAGTGGAAACTTTAAAAAAATCATTGCTTAGTCATGCTTGTTTCTACTACGCAACAATGTTGACCTCAAAAATAATAACAGAAATTACAGAAGACCATTCTGAATCTTCTGGGTGGACGCACAAATTCAATAAATCTGTTTCAATTCGATCTTGATAGACAATAAAATTATCTATGATACTATTATAAAAAGGCACATCCGTCCCCACTGCTCCCCTTTCGAAAGGGCAGATATCTGGGCACGTGATTTGTCGATTTTTCCAATGGAAGCTGGGTGCATAGCGTGAGAGTGTGGGAGCATAAAGTGAGAGTGTTGGAGATGGAGCAAAGCTGCAGACTACTACAGCAACCTTATCTGATGGTTCATACTGGTAACTTCATTTCGGCTGTTGAAAAACAACAACCATCATAGAGTACTGCCCGGCCGCGGTAAAATAGTCATGCATTGACCGGTCCGCGGTTACAAAAAGGTTGGGGACCACTGCCTTAGTGTATATTTTTCAAACATTTATTTTTTGCTAAAACATTTTTGGGACACCAACAATGTTCTCAGTTATGTGTAGCCTGCGAAAAACAGGGCACATCTTCTTGGACCCGCTTCCAACTTTTTGTGAATTATGATATAAAGTGATTTTTAAATGTTGTGATTCCATGAAAGATTACATAGATCGTCCAACAAAAATTGCCTCCTTTTTAGTCTACAAAAGATAACCAGGTTTATGTGATACCCAACGACTGTCACAGAGAACCAGGGTATTTACTAAGTGAAGACGTTTTGGCGCCCCATATTTGACTGACCTCCCCATACGCCTGGTCTGAATCCGTCACTGTTGCTGCATAAGCAGACATGTTTAATTTTGTCTAAACACCTACCTTTTCAGATGGGCATTACTATCTCTGTTTGCTTTTCTTTCAATGACTTCGTGTATGTTATTTTTGCTATCCATTTAAGTTCGCTGTTTTGTGGGTCAATTGCTCTTTGCGCGTTTTCTTTTTCTGATAATAGGTTTCTCTCTTTTCTGCTGTTGTGAAATAAGTGAGTATCTATTTAGGCCCTGACATCATTGGCACTTGTGAACAAAAAACAAGACCGCATATACTCGCAAAACCTATTATAACAGCCCAAATTAAAGTTCTGGTTCTAACAAATGTGTGTAAGAAACTCCCTGACAAACGTCGAACATTCTACCATAACAGATTTTTCAGAAACACTCAAGTTTCGAATTTCTTTTTCATTGATTGATTTTTTATACCTTCAATTAGATTTAAAGGAGTTTCCAGGGGGAGAGGAAAACTAGGAAAAAATTATGTCTGAATTTCCAATCTTTTGCAACTTTTACACATTACTTTTATCATTCCAGAATATAAGCCAACACCTTTTTTCTACTTCCATGCCGGCAGGGTAAAAATGTTTCAGTGCTATACAGCTTAATGAGGGAGTGTCCGGTTGTTGTTGATAAGATTCTACAGAGTTTTGGAAAGAAAGTGTTGATAAACCAAAAACTGGAGGACATTTCTCTCACTAAAATCTTTCAATCTTTCAAACGACAAGTGGTAAAAAAGCCTTAATATAGTCAAAACACATTAAAGAGGAAAAGGAAAAAATATTTTCATCAAGTGAGTTACTTTACAGGGATACGCTTCATGTTGCTCTCCAATAGCTTAGCTTACCCTTGGTTGCAGGGGCGTAACGGCGTTAGATGGCGCCCGGGGCAAGAAGCAAGTTTGGCGCCCCTGTGGTCGAACCTGACGTCTTTCGGAAGCACATCCACTGTATTGAAGGAAGTACTTGTGACATTTTTGGGACTTTTCAGCGGCCTCCGCAGTCGTTCGTCGCCCCCCGCGGTGATTCTGTGCCCCCGTAGTGATTCGGCGCCGGGGGAATTGTGCTCTCCTTGCCCCCCTCGTTACCTACCTGCTTGAATGTCTTTCCACCGCTCTTGAACGGAGATGTTAAGTCGGGTTCGGATCACGTTTTTGGATGAATTGACTTGAATCAAGTCAAAGTTTTGAAGAGAATTACTCGACTTGGGTCACATTTTTCGAAATGGCTCGACTCGAGTATGTAAAACGAAGCATTCGAGATCATTCTTCGAGTTACTTTTGAAATATAAGACCTTTTCTCGTTTTTTGTTTATCTTAAGGAAAGGAATGGTTTCTTCAGAAACTATTAGGAAAACTTCATTAAATATGCCAAAGCTTCTGTGAAAAACTTCCGTGAAAATTATTTTCTCTCCTGCAGAAAATTTAACTCGACACCGAAAATCAGAAGCTCATTGCGCGGCTTCAGAACCGTCCGTCACTTGGTTCAAAAGTGAGGAGCCATATCCAAAGGTTGCTGACATCTGCACAAATGTTTTGTTGACTTAAAAGGAAATGTTAGATCGTATATCATGTTAGTGATCAGCCTATGTCGATTTTTGGAAGTTTGTTAGAAGTTCTTCTTGAAGTAAAGACTTTCTGGCGTGCTCTCATTCTTTGCATGCATGGGCGTCCGCAGGGGGGAGGGGACGGGCATTTCCCCCCCTGGAAATTGGGACTAAGAAGCAAAAATGTATGGAAAACGTGAAATCAGGAATTTAATTCTGATTATTTGGATTAATTCTTGCAATGACAGTTTGTTTGCCGGTATGACACTCACACTGTACACAAGTCAGGTTCACTGCTTTGAGAGCATGTAGTTATGAGCTTGCAGTTCACTCATCTCCGCTCCTTGCCTGCAGAGGCAAGTTGCGAAACTCGATAGCGAATTGTTGCACTGTTGGCCTTTTTGCGTAACTATAACATGGCAACAAATCCTCGAAGATACACTTCAAGTTACGGTGGTAGGCGTCTTGCCGCATGTAACTATTGAATGCAGACGTCTTGGCAAGGAATGCAGCGAGACAGTGAATGCTGATAGCGGTAAGGCACGTAGGTTCAAACTAATGGTGGGCGAATTGTGGGTCGCCAACGTATTTTGTGTGGATCTTCTAGATGAATAGCAATATCTCAAACTTATAGAGAGTTGTTGCCTCAAATTTAACGTTTGTTTCATTTACCAATGTGTTTACACAAGTTTGTGAAGTTAGTCACCAGCAGTGTTCCCTGTAAGAAAATTTAACATAGAGAGCAAATATTTGTTCCAGTGCGCATGTAATTTCACAACCATGTAGACCAGAGGTCGCAAACATGCGGGCCGCATGTGGCCCCCGAGGGCATTTTGTGCTTCCCGCGATGCGTTTTGGGAATTTTCACATAATCAACATTTAAATTTTTTACTTTATTCACCGATGTTTAAAAGTGCTCCGTCAGCGAGTGAACAAGATTCTTTTAAACGAACGTAGAGACGGCTAGAAATGATTTTCCTATAACTCACGATACATTTCGCAAGAAATAAAATGTAAAAGCTGGTTCGTGTAAGGTTCAGGTACCGCCATTGTTGCGTCAGAGTCACAATGCGGCTCTCCGGTTACTTTATAGGTCCTAATTTGGCCTTCGGAGAAATTTGTGTTTGAGACCCCTGATGCAGACACACATCCAGTGAAACGTTTCGACAGGGCTATGCGATACACAGTTTGGAATGTTGCAAGTGTGTAAGAATGAGATTTCTCTGCGCAAATCCTCTGGTAGTTCAGCGCAGTTGCGCACCTTAGAGGGAGCACTGGCCGCTAGGGAGGCGGCGCGATTTGATTACAACGACAGTGAACCTAAATCGCAAGGTAGGCTACTTTTTCTTCTTTCCCTAAGTTAGGCTAATTTTCTTCCCAGAAGAACATTTAAATTTTTCGAAGACACATATTGTCAAAAGCATTCTGTCATTTTCCTAATGTCGGAATGAGAACCAGTGTGTTTCGCGAAGAGGCATTTGCAGACCACAACGTGGAAGAACACCAAAATAAATTGTAAGACTACTGGAGGAGTTCCAAGCCAGATTTGACCATTTCCAGGAGTTAAAACCATGTTTTGCACTACTTGTAAATCCATTCAGTGTTAATGTATCGGTGACGGTTGTCCAGTTGGCTAACCGTTTTTACAAACTTGTCTTTTGTAGAAAAAAACTGACCAAAATGCAAGAAAATCAGGGTAAAAAAAAAACTTTAGTCAATGCCACTCTGCACTTAATTTTTAGCGACAGGTTCCAGAACGTGAACACCCAGAATTTAAAATACCAGTGTATTACTCCTTTCTGTGTATAGCACATCATATTGCTGTGAATTTTGTTCTATGTAATGAAGTTCGTTAAATCAAACCACCGCGCAACCTTGAAAAATGAACACTTGGGAGAATTAATTCGGACAGCTTTGATAACACACTGTCAAGGTTTTCGGGGACTAGAAAATCAAGCAAGAACTTCATACCGATAATTACTGTACATCATTTATGTAAAACTTGCATTCGTTTTTGATTTTCTGCAAATGAATCATCCATTGAACAAGTTTGCCCAACCCTGGTTTATACTATGTGTAAAGAAGCATGAGTGAAAAAGAAGCATTGCTGCCAACAAAGCGCATTTTCTGCAACCAGTGCTCCTCTGAAGAGCGCAAATGCGTAGAACCACCAGATCATTTACGCAGTGAAATCACATCTCGTCGCGCACTTGCAACATTCCAAAACATTGGAAAAGCACGAAAACAAGAAACTATTTGAAATAAATGTGTAGTTTGTTCGTATTTTCATAAGATTTTACACTATTCTAAAAATTCACAAAGTTTGTAATTCATTTAGAACTCTGCT
>JGI24021J15306_10012889_pt1 | contig 10397 bp, 4 predicted proteins | sample Ectturendosymbi1_FD_15306 | JGI IMG/M metagenome (IMG submission 15306) | reverse complement strand
GTAAACGAAGCCACAATCGATTTTCACCACGTCTCTGCAGTAAAGTTAAGAAACACTAGTCGCCGAAACATAACACAACGGTGGGTTAGTTGATTTATCCCAGTGGTTCCTGAAGTATCGGTCGAAACCCAAACAAGGGCAACGAAGGGTAAAAAAACGGACCGTGCTGAGGCGATCCAAACCGAAGTTTTGTATTTTCAACGTTACCGCTGTACGTCTTTGTCTGTAGTGTAAGTACTTGAGAAAAGAGTGAAATGCTGACATTAAAAACGAGCTTAGCAACTTACTGCCAAAATCACCGATATGATCATTATTTTTTTCATAATATGTTTGAGGCTTGGGTCGTTGTGTGAGGCGTTTTCACTAACTCAGATTTGGGTAGGGCTCAAAAAAGTTTGGGAACCGCTGATCTAGCCATTCTAGCGTAAGCAGTTGAAACGTTTTTAAAATCCATGAGTTTTTAAATAACAAATCCAATCGATTGGGAAAAAAGTCACTTTTTTCATATTAGTTACATGCGCTTTATCGATAAAACAGATTGCAAGCTATCTGTAAGTATTGGCAGTGTCAATGTCCTCAGCACTTCCAAAATAAAAAACATCTTCCTACTTGCTGCTGAGCCTACCCGTTGCATGGGAATGATTCCAAGTTTACAGTAGGATAGGGTGGCAATTAATATCAGATGAAAGTTGTAACACTTTGTAGACTATGTACAGGTCGGATTGTAATTACTTGACCCAAACTGTTTTTTTTTCGCCGGCAAGTTAATGTGAAATCATGATGAAAACGTTAACGTTCCTCATGATTGTAATTAAGCCGTCACAATCCAGGCTTAATCGTAACAAACAAATACATGGAAAGAATGCAATTGTTGCCAAACAGTGTCTATGGCAGGGATCTCTAACACGCGGCCCGTGGGCCGCAGTTAGCACGCGAGGGTATTTTATGCGGCCCGCGATGCGTTTACAGAATTTTCAAATATTTAAGATTTAGGTCATTTACTTTATTCACCGGTGTTAAGTCCTCGGCTAGCGAGTGAACAAGTTCGTTTTGATCGAACGTATAACGAGCTGGGGATAAATTCCCTATGACTCACGGTACCATCCACAGGATAAAAGATGTAATAGCTGTTTCTAGTAAAGTTCAGGTACCACCTTTGTTGCGTCAGCGTCATAATGCGGCCACAGGATAGTCATAATGCGGCCTTGGCCCAGGTTCTTTTGTGAGTCCTCGTTTCGCCCTTGGAGCAATTTGAGTTTGACACCCTGGTCTGTGGCCTATTTCCGTAATGAAATAGACCTTGAAACTGGATTGCTTCTCAGTCACAGTTTGAGCTTCAAGGCATATAAAACGTAAATCACCGCTATTTAGTTTTAAAACTGCACAAAAAGAAAGATCTATGATGTTAATTTAAGGCTACCGTTGATGCTGCAGACAAGGGCAAGATATACAGTATTTGTAGCACGCCAAAATTATCAGATAGGAAAATTTGCGATGGGCTTGAAATTAAATTTACATCACCATTAGGTGAGATACAGCAGGCTGGCGCGCCAGAAACATTTGCGAAAAGCGTTACTCATTGTTTTACTTTCAGTTAGTGATTACAAGCGGTTAGATACAAGTTCGTATTTCATTATCACTAGCTTCCACACGGAGCTTAAACCTCATGTAAATGTTGAGCCATGACATGAATTCTCAAACATTTACACTGTACACACAACCATGGTCGTCGGAAGGGGAGGCATAGAACGGGGCCATGGCCCTCCCTGCATTTGGAAATTTGACATTTTTCTATTAAATGTTTAGCAAAAAAGATCGTTTTCTTAGTTTCGATTAGAAAAAATGAAATTTCACGATTTTTCTCCCCTACGAAAATTCTTGTCTTTACATGGAAAAAAATATTTTCCAGTGCCCATGTACACAATTCGTTTGATTAATCGTCGGCAGTTGGTGAACCATACTGCTTTGATCAGGTTCGATTAAAGGTTGAAGTAGGGCAGGTTCTGCAATTATGTTGATTTGCACTGAAGTATTTCTTTGGCTTACACATCAAAAGCTTGATTATCCTGAATTTTTTTGGTGCAACTTTCGGAATTGCCCCCATTGCCCCCCCTGGCTGCGCGCCTGCTTACGCAAACACACAACCATTTTCACACTTTGTGTAGACTGCGTTGGTCAAAGACTGCGTTGGTCACACTTTGTGTAGACTGCGTAGACTGCGTTGGTCAAGTCGCTACTAGGAAAAATTCACCTTAGTACTACGGCTGGTATGAGACTAAATCACCATGGAAATTTTAAAGTTCAACGTTTTCAACTTTTTGAATAAATCAAAAAAGACGACTGTGCCCCTAGTCCCACTGTGCCGCACCTTCCCTGTAATGCATGATTCGGTAGGCGTTATTACGCCCAACATGGAAGCGCTTCCGAAAGTCTGTGTGTATTTGCTCCACAATTGGCAAGCGTACAAAGCATGTAATAGGCACGAAACAGAGTGTCTTTTTACAGCAGGAGAGCACTGATCGAAAGTGCCTGTGAGCTTATGTGCTGCACAGTACGTGATTTCACTTGTCTCTGAATATCATCATCATCCTTCAATGCAGCATTTATCCACACACCAAAGTATTTCACTTGGTCAAAAAATTGTACACGTACATCGTTCACATTTGATGGAGCAGGTTGTTTATTATTTTTTGGGCAAAAAAGAACACCAATCCATGATTAACCTTTGATTATCTTCTGAACTTGATTGTCTTGTTTTAGGTTTTATGCGGAAAAGTAAACTTTGTGTTCGTCATACGTTGGAGTAAAGAGAACCAACTCATTATGTCATTGTTTTTCGGAGCAAGTCCACAAACGAGATATCATTCTGGCCGCTGGTACAGTACTACGATCGCTTTCACCAAACTCGCATTTCAATTCTTCAGAAAGTTTGATTTATTTGTTTGTTTTCGAAATTTTAAGCTGAGCATAATACGCATCACTATCGAGTATTGCGTAAGAACTTTTAACAGTGATAACTATTGCATTTATGGTCACCATCAACTTCCAGTAACTTCATACTAGTAGAAAGAAAATGCTGTATTTCACTTCATCAGTTCAATGCATCTATTTGTTCGCTCGAGGCTAATTCACAATCTTTGGTCTATTGCGTTACAGAGACACTGAGATCTCAAAATGGATCATACATAATTTAGTGATTCAACAGTAAACAAACTGGTTGTAAACCTGGTTTAGGCAAGCTTTTTTGTAACACCCAATACACTTACTTCAGTAGTTTTAGTCAACATTACATCCTGGCAATATAAATTTACAAAAGGCATGTCACTTCTACTTCTGTTCCGTGCCAAACCAACCATGCGATCAAATCAGCTGAAAAAAGTACCAAAGAACGCAAGAGCATCTTGATCAGCAACAGATGGCGCTGGCAGGTACAGTGTCGTTTTGGTGCTCGTCGTCTATCCAAGAGCGCATTGATGCAATGGCGCACATGCTTTCAGCGCTCATAGTCCCGATGTGGAGATAATTTATTGACAGTTTTGGACTAGCTTGCATGTCCAGCTGCAGTGAATCTTCGCCAATTCTTGCAATGTCGGCTGGAAAGTCTTCTCAGACTATTTTCGATGAAATGCGAAGGTTAGTTATTCCGCTGTAGAACATTGATCGATTCTAGACACGCACAGCTTAATTGTGGAAGTGGGAAAGTATCTATTCGGTTTGCTGCTTTGCAAATAAATATGCTGGTTGTTGTAGTTCTACTACAAGGCTTAGTGTATAGAAAACGAACATTATTGTGGATTTCTTAGAGCAGAAATCTGGATATGATTTCAGGAACCAGAAATTAAAAAGCGTTCATAATTGAACTTCATGCTTAGTTGATAGTTATGGAACTATACAGAAAAAAAGTTAAGTTGGATTTATTATAATACAGACAAAGTTTCTAAAAAAATACGGGAATTGCATTAAAGTAGTCATTTTTGGCCTAAAAGGCGCCACCTGATCTTTGTATTCCTACTAAACTGTGCGTTTGATTTAACTTCAGATGTTTTCAAACATGCCGAAACATTCATAAGTATTTATAACTCTATGTAACGCAGTGATTTTCTATGCTTTATTAAAAAGCTGCTGCTGACCTGGTGCAGTTAATGAAACTAACTTTTGTAAAGAAATAAGAATATTTTAAATCACTAATATTTCCTATTGAAATACCACGTATATATGGTAGAGGTGCAAGACACTATGTTCTCAAATAACAACGAAGAAAGTTAAGAGCTGTTTCAGAAAAAGCACTTGACTTGAAAACGATGAAAAACAGTGATAATAACTCAAAAATCAGATTTCGGCCCCTGTTTTTCTTGTCTGTTCCCTTCCAACAGAGTCAATTTAACGTGAAGGTTTTCAACTAATTTTAAGAGAATCAAAACGATTTTCCAATGTTTGTCCAAAGTAACATTCAGGAAAGTTGAGTAAAAATGCAAATTTTGAAGTTATTTTGTTTCGTATTGTAAGCATGATGCTTCACACTTGNACTTATGAATTCCTGCTTTATTGCGGTTGCGATGCGTCGTGTAAAACGATTTGTTCACCANCAGACCACCTATCCTGTTGTGTTCTTCAGGCCATACAGCGCCAAANCGGATTTTACGAGCAAATGTTGCAAGAAATGCCGACGGCGCCGAGAGGTGCGTTTGATTTGCATTTCTGAGATGCTGGAATGTTTCACTTTCCCCAAATTGTTCACAGCTTGTGTATTTTCTCGCAGAAACGGTTGCTCAGGAAGCTTCGAGAGTACAGCCGTGCACAAAACAGCAGTCTGAAAAAAACTCCTCCCAGCAGGTAATCAATAAAATCTCAAACTATTCGCTACTTGAACTCTGGTTGGGTCAGAACGAGCCAGTAAGATGAAGAGGGGCAATTCAGTAACATTTGATATACAAGTCTCATTATGGGTTCTATACTGCAAGAGAGATAAGTATACTTCACAAGACTTCTGTGACAAAACAATGGACGGCAAATGGCCTTACATCGCGAAAGTTGTTTTTCGAATTGTACAAAATCATGGTGATTGAAGTTACTGTTGAAAGTTTTAGGGGGAGATCACCCCAATCGCCCCCTTGGATCCGCCCGTGAACGCAGGCTTTTTTCATCGCAGTCTCGCTTGTTTGAACGGTTATCTTCTTTTTCATTTATCGCCGGGAGAAAAGTTGACAGCCGCAAAGTTCTCGGTTCTTTTCCAAAAATAAGTGCTACAAATCATTACCGAAAAGAATTGTTTTACCAATAAAACCAGACAAAAATGCACGTAACATTATTTTCCAAGTAATTTTCGCCCTCTGCTGTGCACCAAAACTTCCAGGCCGGTTGATCTCCTATTGGAGAAACTAGTAGAAAATTTTTGAAAAATTGCTAGATTCCGGTGGTAAACATTTTCACATTTGTCTGGTGGAAAAACTCGTAGATTTTCATTTGTTTGTTACAGATCGCCATCTGTCTCAGGAGAAAAAGAAAGAAAACAGCGAAGTCCATCCATTCCATTAGATCCCAATCGCACATCTCCATCCCATTTGGAAGCCAGAAGAATAACAAGGTATGGGTTTGCGATGCAAACAGCTGGTATGTCACTCCCTTGCTCTTTTACTTACTGCAGCTGTTCGATTCAGTAAGGACACCATGTTATCCTTAAAATGATTCATTGAAGTAACCTCCTGTTATCTGCCACTTGTGGTATGCTAGGTTTATCACAACCGGTTGTAAACACAATGACGAGGGTTGAAAAGGTTACAACCGCCATAAAAATTATTGATGGGAATACGTTGAAAAAAACTGTGCTGTATTTCGTTTCACAGATTATTGTACAATAGTTGCAATACACACTAAATTTTGTGCTTGAACAAAGGCTACTGTACAAGAGACTGAAGTTAACTTTTGCCCTGCACTCCTGCAAAGTGACACCAGAGTAAGAATTCAGCCAGTAGTTGTCTTTTGTATTGTAAAGTATTATCCGGGTTTAACCATTGTAGCAAAACTGCGTTGTAGTGCGCCCAACGAAGATATAATTTTGCTTTTAAAAGAAAATTTCGATCTTCATAATAAGACCGGTTTACTTGAAGTTGATGACAGGAATGCATATGTCTTAAAACAGAGTCAGTTATCCAGAAGCCAACAAAATACGGTTTTGACAGCTTGTTAGCCGCTAACAATTAGAAGAATAAGCAATTTATTTCAGGTGATGCTTACAGATATCTTTCACGATAAAGATATTCGACATCTTTACCAATCGGTATGGTTGTCATGTTTTCTCTGAAGTCAGATTCCATTCATTTTCAGTAATAAATTCAATAATGTGTAGGCCTAATCGCATGTTGCCACTATCTTAATGGTGCACTATGAATTTCTTTCGTTTGTGTACTCCACAACCACAAACTGATTTTTTCGGTTCTGAAGCTTCTGATCAGAAACAGAACTTCGTTCCAGGTCACACAGGAGCGCACGCGTGTATCGATGCAGACATCGCTTTGGGAACGTAACGCTGCTCGCCAATCAATAAATTGCCTCCGAGTCCATTAAGGCAACGTGCTTTGCTCAACGCAAGGCCCCACAACAGATGCTGCCCAGAAAAAGCTTTCTGAATAATTGATATCTGGAGACGCCTGCTTGAATAATTCATTAATGTTCCAGCTTACCGCCATAGACGACTACAGCGACCACTTTCACAAACGTGTGCCGTGCGACAAAACCGAGACAAGAGACTTCGCACCTTTATAATTGTCGTGGACATTCAAATAAGAAAGAAAGATCTTAGAAGAAGAATCATAAAAATTTCCTAAACGTTGTCCTTGTGGGCATTTTCAAGTTCGTGACATCTACTTATATTTCGACTCAGCCATTAACATTCATGTTTCATCTGGTGATATTTTTAATTTGCTTGGATGGTTAAAAGTTGCCAAAATTGTCATGCTGAGCATGAGCCCTAAACGCCACATAATTTATGAGTTCGAATGAAGAACTTTTGCAAATATGTGTTGGGCGCGGTGATAAAGAATTGCAAAAATTTTAAAGCTGTGTAGCCAATGACTCTATCCTTAAGATTTGGGAAATATGTTACTCATGAATGGAAGAAATGTCGGAGAAAAAATGTTGGTTGTGAATGAAGTAAAATAGTAAATTCTCCTCCCAAAAATTAACAAATGGGTTTCATATTTTACAGCGATCAACAACTCCTGTGGCTAAGGCATTGTAAGTTCAAGTTTGGATTGGTGTTAATGGCACAAGTATCTCATAGCAATCTGGATGCAGTGCATTGTGAAATTAAATTTGAATGAAGCTAACGGTACATTAAGCAGGATATCTGTGTCCAACGTTTCTTTTATATGCTCTTGAATATTGGCTTTTTCTCACTTCCGGTAAACAAACTTTCCTAATGAACATGCGTTGCCGAAGTTCAGAAAGGAAGTGAGCTGTGTAGTTGAGTTTTGGTGTGTTGGTGATGGTGAGCTTATGCATCCGATATTGAGATATGCCACTGCCCATCGGCATCTATAGGGCGCAGGTAAAACTAGGCCTCGAAAATACACAGAAGTTATGAAAGGAATAACGATCAGGTCAGCCTCTAGCCCAAAGAAGCGAAAGTTTGAATGATTAAGATTTAAATGAACTGAGCTGGAGCGGGCTTTGGTTTGCTAAGTTAGATGTAGCAAAAAAAACTTCAGTGTGGACCGTCAATGATCAAGCAAGTCTCACACAAAGCAATTTCAAATTAATATTTCTTAAAATATTGTGCTGATCTCATTAAGTTCCGACAAACTTATTGAAATATTTCTATATTTGGGGCATAAACATAGAAGTGTAGATTGTTTTATGTGTGCATCAGGTGATTGGGAGTTTACATGTTGTGAACAGATCATGAAATTATTGGGATTCAGCAGTGTACCAGGGATTTGACCCATTAGCCTACTTGGTAGTAGGTGAAAACTAACTGGTAGCTCAATTCGTATTGTTCATCGTGCGCGTCTGACGCTCTACTGCAGTACAATGATCCCGCACCAGAGTTGCCAAGTTGGCCTTTTTCAAGCCCAATCGTCACAAAGCTGGCTGCGTTTCAAGGTGGTTGGCCTGAAAATTTTATTTGGCCTTTTGACCTTTTTTGGCCTCATCTCAAGTTGGTTGGCTTTAGCAAATTCGTTTGGCCTTTTTACGCTGAAAACGTTAAATATCACTATTCCATTTCTTTCGGCAACACATTTGCAAATATCACTATTCCAATTTTTCCGGCAACGCATTTGTACACATTTGCAAAGTATTTGTGGTAATTATGAACAGCGCTGCCGCTCATCCTGATTGCCCGCGTTCGTAATTACGTGGTTCGCATTCTTGCTGTGTTGACGACTGCCGTGCCCTGCGTGTCATTCCGCATTTCGAACAGGGTTGCCAGATTGGCTTTTTTGACGCCAAATTTCAAAAATTTGGACTTTTTTAGAGACAGTTGGCGTCAAAAAATTTTTTGGATTTTTGGCTTTTTCTTATCAATATTTGGCTTTTTTTGGAGGCAGTTGGCACATACTATCAGACTGGTGTTTTGGCTTTTTAAATATCTTGCTGAAGAGTGTTATTAGGCTTTTTTAGACACTGCTTGTTGTATTTTCTGAAAAGTTATCTGGCAACTCATGAAAGAATAAAATTGTAGTATATCTGGCAACCCATAAATGCCAAACGTTCGAGTGGAAACACTGAAGAAAATGTGGAAGATGAGGGTTGGGAATTTTCCGGTAGAGTGTGGAGGTAATAATGCTACAACTTTATTTTCCTAAAATGTCCTAGGCCTACAACTGATAAACAATTTTCAATTTCATGTTTACTTAACAATTTGGCTTTTTTTCACCCGGTTTGGCTTTTTTATCCAAATCATATCTGGCAACCCTGATTTCGAACTCATACTGGTCGTTTGTGTGCAGTGAGTTGCGCAGTGTTTCGTTGTTAGCCTGAATCAGGCATTAGTTGGCATTAGTTGATTAAAGTCTAGTTTATCAGGAAGTCTGATTATAGTGCATCACAATTTAATCAACTACTGCTCTGTTCTGACGAGACGATGGCTAGCATCAGTCGGTTACTCCAGCCTGCAATCCTCGAAGCTGATCCCGGTGAAGAGCGCTCAGCTAAAATCTACAAGCACTGGGTTAGGACTTTCGAATCGTTTCTCTCGGCCGCTCAATCTACTCTTCTGCAATCGGTCCATGAAGATGGCGACTATGACGACAGTGACGACCCGACGCTGGATAAGCTAGCTTTATTGTGTAATCACATTTCTCCTGACGTGTATTCTTATGTCAAGGATTGCAACTCCTACGATGCTGCTAGAAAGGAATTAGACCAAGTTTACCTGAAAAAGGATCTGAATGACCTCTATGCCCGTCACCTACTGCCTACGCGCAAGCAAAACCCTGCTGAAGATGTCGCTCAATTTAGCCATGCCATCAGAGAACTTTCTAAAGATTGCGTCTGTAACGCTCTTACAGCTGAGGAATTTCGTGCTGAATTGGCTCGTGATGCTTTTATAACTGGTCTAGATTCTTCTACTATCCGTTAACGGTTACTGGAAGAGGATACATTATCGTTTCAGTCTGCTGTAACTAAGGCTCTTGTCCTAGAGCGAGCTCAAAAAAGAGCTTCTTTTCACCTTTCCAATGCTCGATCGTCTATTGCTGCTGGCCACTCGTCAAGCAAGGCTTGTTATTTCTGCGGTGGCAAAATCCATTCTCGCTCGCAATGTCCAGCAAGAGACGCCTACTGCTTCAGTTGTGGCAAACGAGGACATTTTCAGAAGATTTGTTTAGCCAAACCCAAAGCTCGAGTACAGAAGAAACTCTTTTCGCCTCGAACAGATAGAGATACTAATATCGTGAGTACTAGTTTACAGACTTCTACGGACTCTAGTTCCGACATTCCAGACACTGTAGCTGCTATAAAAACATCTGTCTTCTGTCATTAACCTCTCTTTCTGTAGCTGCGGTTAAAAATATTGAACTTGCCCTAATACCGGCTACAATCGAAGGTCTAAAAGTTACTGCACTTCTGGATTCTGGCGCATCCGACGTGTATCTCAGTGCGGAAATCGCCCAACGTCTCTATCTAGAACCTCCCGATCCGCTTGTGAAAGTGACGTTAGCCTCTGACCCTGCCTCCACTGTATCTGATGGGTTTGTAACGTCTACTATTAAATTGGCTGGACGCAAGGTCTTTGTACCGATGTTATCCTCGGTCAACGGTTCTATGAAGCGACACAGAAACGTGGTATTCGCAACAGATGGTTTGGAGAACGATTCTGTACTGGGAGATAGCTCTGCTTGCAGAGTCGCTGCTTCTAAAACACCAACTTCTCGTCTGTTCCGCAATTTACAGCCGAG
>JGI24021J15306_10012888_pt1 | contig 10397 bp, 5 predicted proteins | sample Ectturendosymbi1_FD_15306 | JGI IMG/M metagenome (IMG submission 15306) | reverse complement strand
CTTCTGTGGAAACAAATTTTATGTTTTCAGCACAGTAACCAGTTTTGTCCCAGGGATTGCAGGTTAAATTGTGCTTTTTTGTGATTAATCACTGCTTGTGATGAGTTCAAAAGATCAAGAAATTATAAATTTTCAGCTATTTTGAAAAAGCCAAAGGTTACTTTCTTGCTAGAAGCCATACCATTTCTTCAAACAGAGGGCTTTTAAACACATCTTGGCATTTGTGTTAATGCAAATATGTGCACTTTAGAAATAACATATATGAGAGAGGTAATCGTCTATGTGTTTTGCGCTCCTTGCATGGTTTGCCTCGGCAGAGCTATTAGCTGGTATTGCCATGACTGCAACAGGCAAAGCATGCAACGAGTGCAAAGCACTTGCTCGATTGGGACTGTGCTGTGCCTCAATGCTCGGACACAAATATAGTTTTCCAAACAGCCGTTTTATTGATTCTAGTCATAAGAAATACCAAAAGGTCATCAGGCGTTAACAGCAAAACAAAACCATCGACTGCCTTTCCAGAAATTGTTTTTATTACTGTTATCTTGAGTTATGTTTCCGCTATTAACTGTTCTCTGAATCATCTAAACCTGTGATTGTTATTTTTTCTCTGATTATGTCATGGTAAGAATGCTGATTGCAAAAAACTACCAGATTAACCTACTCAAATAAGTTGGGTATATTCTTTTAGTTTTGCGTACTTGACGTATGTCATTTGCCATTCAACTTGAGGCACACCAAGACAATTGAAAATATTAATGTGTAAAAACTAATAGAAGCTGGAGTCATGTTATGAAACAAGAGGGCTCCAGAGCTACACTAATGAAAACCAAGAGCTCCAGAGCTGAAACTGGAGCCATGTTCATGAAAGGAGAAGCTCTGGAGCCAGGGCAGTGTCATTTTAGGGTGGCTCCACAGTCCTGTTCATAGGAAATAAGTTTGATCATCATTGCCTTATATCAGTTATCAATTGATGATCTACTTAGGTTTTTGTTGACCTTTAATAGTTGACTTAATCTGAAAAAAAATCCAAACTGTTTGCTAAGTTAGTTTTGATGACAGTGTGACATAGGATTTCTTGTTCATAAAATATAATCCTGAATGATCAGTGGCTATTGTTTAGTAATTATGCTGATTGTCCTGTTAATGTGAAAATAACTGACTTATGTGGTCTCCTCGTACATGATTTTGTTAATGGTTGTGAACAGTAAAAGAGTTGTACGTGAAGCCATTTGTGTTTGGTGTGATTAAAGAGTAACTTGTGGTGAGAAACCCTTGGACAAAATATATGAAGCATTGGGAGTTCTGTACATCTAATTTTGTGAGTTATGTAATTTAGCAAATCATGTAGATAGCCATATAGTGCTGCAAGTCTAGTAATACCCCATAATATGTTTGAAGTATATGCATATATGCTTTAATAGCTAAATTTGAAAACAAAACTGTCATTGTCTGTTGAACTATGGCAAACTAACCATTTGCCGAAGCCTATTCATGGTTGTTTGTTAATTTCAGCAGATACTGTCATCTTACAAAAAAATTTAAATGAAAACCAAAATTCAGTTCCAAAATTGATTGTGTCTGAATTAAGTGTTCAGTTTTTTTTTTCACACGAAAGTAAATTTTATTCAAATTGGATAACATTATGCATCGATTGGTGTTTTCAGCTTCATTATACCAGTCTTTTTTAAGGAAAATGTTAGGTACCCAGTATGAACCTGTAGGGACCCGATTTCTCAGATTTTAGGGACCCAATGATAATTTTTGCTGTTTCTAGGGACCCGAATCGGGTCCCTGAACCCAGTCTACCAGCTTTGGCGATGTGTGCTCAACCAACTGTACCATTTAGCTTTTAACAATTTTACTTACCAGTAACTGCTTAAACCACTTGGTGCTTCACTTGTATTCACTAAACCTTTTCTTTCTATTTTGTTTTGATTTCTTAGATTATTTTTCTTGAAAATTTGATTGGCTAAATATTCTCAAAACTTGCTAAACACTAGTATCTCTGTCATAATGGGAGCAAAAATTTCTAGAGATGATTTTCATTGGGTGTATACCGATCAGCCCCATGGCGACAGAAGAAAAGCAATGTTCAGTAAGTATACTAAATTTAGTACACTGTGTGTAAATTTTACAGGTGGTTTAAAATTGTGTGATGGACTTTTCAGCATCTTGGATAAAAATATTGAGGGGAGCATAGAAAATAATATGCAATTACATGTGTCAAAAGTTGATTGATATATTATTTTCGGAGGCTTGCAAATGCATGGAATGCAGCTTTTTTTGAAAAACATTGCAAAAATTAAAAATATTCAACCTTGCTCCAATTCCCACTGCTCATCACGACGGTGAATAAGTTACATGCTCTGTAGTTTTTTATGTCACTGGCAATTTATCAATATTGCTTTTGTTCCATTGACTCCATCTATCTTTTTAGTGGTATGGTTGCAGCATAGCTTGCAAAAACTTCTGCATCTGCAAAATTTCATTTGAAAGGACCAGTATGTTGCGATAAATTAAAACTGAAGTGTTTTTGGAAGTTGCCTCAGGAGCTTTTCGACATTTGAAAAACCCGTCTTTCATGCTTAACCTTGGATTTTTTATTTCAGAAAAGTATCCTCAAATAAAACAGCTCTTCACGACTGATTCAAATTTCATTTTTGTGGTGGCTGCAATGGTTGCAATGCAAGTGGTTATGTGCTACTTGGTCAAAGACATGAGTTGGCCTACGATAATCTTTTTGGCATATGTTTTCGGTGGCTCCATCAATCACTCGCTCACGCTTGCCATTCACGACATCTGTCACAACACAGCGTTTGGATATCACCGCTCTCTGTGGAACAGATACTTTGGCATGTTTGCCAACCTTCCGATCGGCGTGCCCATGTCCATCGGATTTAAAAAGTATCACATCGACCATCATCGTTATTTGGGTGGAGACAATCTGGACGTTGATCTGCCAACCGAATGGGAAGGATGGTTTTTTCAAAATAGCTTTTTGAAAATCATATGGTTGATTTTGAATCCTCTTTTCTATGTCTTGCGTCCACTGGCTGTGAATCCAAAACCTGTCACGTCTTTGGAAATACACAACGTCATCATCCAGCTGATGTTTGATGGTTGGGTGCTTCACATGTGGGGTGTGAAGCCGATTGTCTACCTGATATCTGGCTCGATTCTGTCACTTGGAGTTCACCCTATTTCAGGACATTTCATTTCTGAACATTACATGTACACCGAAGGGTTCGAAACCTATTCTTACTACGGAATTCTCAATTTGATCACTTTCAACGTTGGATATCACGTGGAACATCATGATTTTCCTGCAATACCAAGTTCGAAGCTTCCTTTGGTAAGAAATCATTACAATTTTAAACAACAAATAATAGGAGAGAGGAGACATCGAAATAGCCATTGGGGTCGTCATTTCTGTCGTATGTAGTTTATATTAATAGGAAATAATTATAGTCATGTGTTTTACATAGTTTAGAATTGTAGGCAATCGAATTCACGAAAGTTTTTGACAAATGTTTGAGGAATTTGTAGCGATATTGTTGTTTTACTGTGTGAGAGACCGAATCGCTTCGAATCTCAACCATCAACGTTCATGCAATGCCATTAGGTCAGTTCAGTACCTTGAAAAGCTGTAATACATATTTGTGCGATACCGATCTTTGAAAAACGTATCTTCTTACTTGTGTTTGCACTGAAGCATGTCTTTCGTACGTCTGAACGGTGCTGCACTCATCTGACTGAAAAATCAGTTTGGCTGATGCTGATCAGCGCATCAGAACTTCAAACTAGCGCTAAATTTCTGACCGATTCTGAAGCAATGAGTGCATCCGAAGCATTCCAACTGAAAACAGCCTCGAAATTTTTATGATACCAGTGTCTCTGACGCTGTGAACAGCAGTTTGTGATTTTCAGATTATTATCGTAGTCGTTGTCTTCAGCGAATTGTCTTTACTTCAGCGAATCATCAGTCGTTTCTATAGAACGATGTCTATTTCGAAGATGCAGCTGCCCTCTTAAAGTTGCATGTTTTCGTCTTTAGAGTGCTGACCAGTGCTTGATTTTCGTCAACAGATCTATGATGTGGTGAATGTTACCACGAATCTATGTACTGGTATGGCTGTGAGACGTACTGGTCTTATAACTCCTGCGTAATTCACTCCCATCAAGTGCAGGACAGACGTGGGTGGTCGGGACAAGTAGTTTACTTAAACATAACAAAACAGGAACCGACAGATATTACAGGGAGTAAGATAAACTTGATGGTTTTTAGTTCGTCAAACCGCTATTAACCTGCTGCCTGAAACGAATCGCATCAGCGCTGCCTTTTCTTTTCAGTTGAAAAAAATAGCTCCAGATTTCTACGACAACTTGCCGATGTATACGTCCTGGTGTCGCGTCCTGTGGGACTTCGTGTTCGATCCCGCGATCGGTCCCTACGCGAGGATCCGACGCAAGATTGATCTCACCGGAAACAAGAAGCTTGACGAGAAGATAGCCACGCACAACGCCAAAATTGCCAACGGCCATTCGACAACAGGACTTGCGAACGGCGAGTGTGCTGCCGTAACCAATGGCGTTGCGCTGGCCAGAGGAGGAATTTGATTGTATCGAAGTATCCTGTTCTTATTTTCATTCGTTTTCTGCAAAGTTTATAAAAAATATTCTTTAACCAAATGTCTGCAGCGCCATAATCAGCGTGGTTTTTGAATAACTGTGTTTAGTTTGCCACATACAGTAGATATAGGTAGTTTTTTTTTCTTAAGAAGCAAGCTTCAAAACAATCCCTCGGGTCACACCCCTCAAAACAAGTTATGCTTTTCCCGCTACTGTTGAGTGTGATAGCTGACGATTTCAAATGGTCACCGTAAAGCTAAAGGGCTTAAATACGCTGAAGCCATGCATAAACAGAGAGTAACTGGTCCGAGCTTGCACGGTTTCAGTTGAGCTTGTGCGCTACGGGCTTTTGACTATACACTGCTTCTGTGAAGATATAGTAGCAACTTTGGTGAGTGGGTTTGTTTCTGTCTCACTTCTTTTGTTCAACAATACGTCAAATCAATTCGTTTTGACGTATATTCGTTTGTTTCTTGATTTTTGGACCTGCGTGTTAGTACATGGACATAGAAAATGTTTGCAGATCAGGTTTTTTGAAAATCGCACCGTTTTTCGAGATTATTCAGTTTTATTGTGCGCATTGATCGTGTTTCTTTTTTTTTGTTCGGATATATACTATGATTAGCACCGGACTGTGTAAACCGCTTTGAAGATTGCATACCTGTTTGTGAAAGTGCGCTTTCAGCCTTCTAATAGGTTTGCCGCGATTTGATGGATTTAATGAGGAAACTAAATCATGTCGAAACATCTCCAGACCGTTTTTAAATGAATGAGCTGAGACGTATCAAAAACTATCGAATTAAACGCTGGATAAATTCACGTGACTCTCGAGTCAAAGTGGAAGTATGGTAAGGTATGATGTGAACTTGCACTGGGCTATTGATTAATGAGTGGCAAGATTTAAGAGTAACAGTACACTGTTAAAATACCATTTTCATGGATTTTCGGAACGTGTAAACCGCGTTTAAGATTACAACATGTGTGAGAAAACCGAGAAGCATTCGTTCAAGGTCGTCTGTCAAAATCGCGGGAGCCTTTTTCTCGAGTTATTGTTCCGTTGTACCGATGTCCACATAACTACGTTCGCGGTGGCACGTAATATTAACAGTAAACTTATTGCGACAACCAGTGTCAGTTAATTTTCGTTCGACTGCAACAAAGCACGGGGGGCGCGAACATGAAAAATCGATCATTCCAAGCTGGGTCTGTGCGCACGCCATGAACAGCGTGATGATGTTGCGTTCTAAGCTCGGGTATTAGATGCCGTTGTTGGTATAGTCACAGTGTAATCGGTGCCGTTCTTGGCAGATTGCGAAGTCCAAATTGTCCCAGAACATTACTGGTTTCGTTGTATGCCTTACTGATGTTGTCTTTGTGTCGTTAGACGTCTCAGCAAGATACAGTGCGCACGTCTATCTTCTTTCGTATGTGACTTCACAAGTATCCCCTAACATTGTGCCTCAGCAGCCGCGCAGGGTTCAGTTTGTAAATAACGTCGTCATCCTGGATATTTGCTAGAGAAGTTTCATTATCTTCTCGGCAAATCCCGACTACTCACAACTAACGCCCGCTATTTGCACCGACGTCACCACAAATGACATCAGCGGTCGACCCCTCATTTTTCCGCATTTGTTGGGCTTTACGTCACTTCTAGCCCATTGCGTGCAGGCAACAACTCTTCGTCCAATGCCGATGATGATGTGGGAATCAGGTACCTGCTGCAATGCATTACGTTCCCGCTGAATCGGATACATGTGTTTGCATGAAGCATTTGCACTATCGTGTTTGTCTCGAATCGTTGACCATCGTTTACGTAATGAAATGGCCGATACGGTAAACTGTGTTTGTTTGCTGGACATGAAGCTGATACAAGTTGAACAGCGAAATGAAAGTTTAACGTTGGTGCGTATAACTTTGTCAGACCTTCAAGCGCAGGCCCGTAGCCATGTGGAGGCATTCGGGGGCAGTGAAGGACTTTTCAGGTAGGGGGCAATTATGGATTTTTCCTGGGGAGGGCCAAAAGTGGTGAAATTTCATTTTATCCACTCGGAACTAAGAAAACCACTATTGTTTGTTGAAAATTTAATACGAAAACCTAAAATTTCAAGATCAAGGGGCACCTTTTTCTCCTTCCGACGCCCATGGGGCAATGCCCTCAAATTTTTTTTGTGCCCCCCAAAATTTGTTTTGCCTATAAAAATTTATTTGAAGGTATTGTGCAAATCTTTCCCCAAAAAATATACTTTGACTCCCTTAAGACTTGGCTGTGGCTGCGGACCTGTTAGGCGTGCACCTTCGCGCGACAAATACAAATCAGCCTTCTTTTCTCATAGTTCATAATTTTCTAATGCCTAAAGAAGCAAAATCAGTGCCGTGCCAGCAAAGGTCTGTGTGCGGAAGTGCGTGACTTCGACAATTACCGTTAGGGCGCTTCGCGGCGGGATCTCTTTGTTTGAGCGATGCTGTGGCGTTTTTCTGTGGCTGTAACTGAATAAAGCTCACATCACATTGTGTTTGCGTTGCCTTGCTAACTCCTTTGTTGACGTGACAATGGACGACGCTGTGTTCTTGAATCTTTATCATCACGTGTGGTTCGTTGCGTCACCAACTATCGCGTCGAAGTAACGATTTCGTTAACTCCTCAGGTTTTCAGCTTTATCCAACAGGTCGCAATTACTGCAGCATGACAAAACGCCATAAAGACCCAACGCTTTTTGAAGAAATAAGGGTGGTTTTAGTGTGTGCTTCGCTGTAGAACAGCGCTTGTCGTTGCTTGACGCAGGAACAACCGTTGTCAGCATCACAATCGCAAATGTTTGTCTGGGTTCGCGAGCGGTTTGGCACCACGCGCTGTCAAAAACCGAGTGATGAAAAGCGAGGTGCGGTCGCTGCGCACGTGACCACTCGCCCGTGCGATGTCACGCGATGCGCGAATCAGGAACCGGCGTCGGATTGCGTAATCTTTGCGGCTCCGCTGTTTGCTTTTGAGGAGAAATGACTGATGAGAGGCAGTCACCTTCTCAGGATGGTTTGGACAAAGTTGTTGACCTTAGTGTTACTGCAACGTATAAAACACATGAAACTCACAGGAAAACTGTCTGCGAAAGAAATAGTTCGTAAATGGCACCGTTGCTTTTACAGAAATTATCCTTCACACTTGGCGGTTTTATAAAATGTGGTTGATTTTCCATTAGCATACGGTACATTATTATTGGTGACCGCTGCAGGAATGATCCAGTCATCCTGCCTAAACTGCTGCAGTGGTTGTCCACAGCTTTCTATTGTGTTCAAAACGCTTGCTGATCCGTAAATCGTTGTGCGCGGAAAAAAATCAACGCTTTTTAAGGGATTTTTCGAAAATGGATGTCGCAAACCATAACAAAACCTTTCGACAGCGCTTGTTTGCGTGATTGGATTTCACATTCAAAACTTGTTTTTAGTAAAAATCGTGTTTAGTTGCATATCCTTTTCATTTTGGATGAGTCACCTCAGTCTTATTGCCTCTCCGAAAGAGGGTTGCAGAGCAGTTGTAAATATGACACAGCTCCGACTCCGGAGCTCTTCTTTTCATGAAAATGGCTCCAGCTCCGGAACTCTTGGTTTTCATGAATGTGGCTCCGGAGCTCTTTTTTTTCATAGCATGACTCCAGCTCCGGCTTCTAGTCGTTTTCACACATTAATATTTTCATTTGTCTTGGTGTGCCTCAAGTCGAATAGAAAATGAATTAATTATATCTAGTACACAAAACTAAGAGAATATACCGAACTTTTTGAGTAATTTAATCTGGTAGTTTTCTACAAGCCGCGCTCTTCCCATGAGGAAATCAGCGAAAAAACAACAATCACAGGTTCAGACAATTCAGAGAACAGTTACAAGGCAACGGTATAAATATACCCAAATTCTGGAAAGGCAGTCACTGGTTTTTCCGTCAATGCTTGAGGACCTTTTGTTATTTCTTACGACAGGAATCAAGAAAACGGCTGTTTGGAAAACTACATTTGTGTCCGAGCATCAGGGACGCGAGAACATCGGTAGAGCTGGGGAGGCAGTAAAACGTTGAGGGCAATGGAAACTTACGAAAAACAAAAAAATTGTTACCATTTATGCTTGCTGCTGTTCACCAAAAATGTTGACCTCAAAAATAATAAAAGAATTTGCAGAAAATTTGTTTCAATTCGATGTTTATAAACCATAAAATTACTTCATCGGCAACATCGTATAACTGTGATGCAACAATAACCTTCTTCTTAATTGCACAACAGTGAAAAACAAGCGACGCAACAAATCGGCTATTACCTGCATGCAACCTCCTGTACAACTCAGTCCCGTCGCCACGGGGGGGCTTTGGTTGGCTTAGCCCCCCCGAACAAAGCTCCAAGCCCCCCCAAATTGAAATATGAAACACTATAAATCAGTGGAATTTTTGTCAAATTTGAATGTCAAGCCCCTCCTACGCAAATGTAAAGCCCCCCGCACAAACGTAAAGCCCCCCTATTGCCGACTTTCTGGCGACGGTTCTGGTACAACTAACTGGCCTACTTGGAATCTGAATGCAGCACGGGGATCTAAGACTTTTTATAATGACGTATCAACATACTGAAGCAGGAAATCATTTCCCCTAAAAAACGAGGAACCCTCAGGGAACCCATAAAACTCACGTAACCCCACTACATGTTTTGCGGAACACTAGGGTTCCACGGAACCCCTGCTGAAGAATACTGAGCTAGATTATATTTATCCACACACAGAAATCCATTTTGACGAGCACAAATCCAACCTCGCATTTATTAGATTTACACAGAAATGTTTTTTAGACCCAACAATGCGCTTTTACTGGCAGGTATAAAACTTAAGCTTGGAGCTCACCACAGCCACACGTTTGCCCACTCATCCACCATACTCCTACTAATTTCTATAACGTCATGTAAGGACTACGATCAATCGTCAACAACGACCGAACACTCGATCAATCAACCGTGTAATGAATCAGTAAAATTTGACACCAAGTGAGTTGATAAGCGTGTTGAGAACCGTGTCGCAGCTTCATGTAATAAGCCTATTGATACAACATCCCTGATACACGATTGTTTATCGTTTGGCTAAGATAACAATCGCCTAAATACACACGCCATAGGCGGATCCAGGTGGGGGCTAAGGGGTCTGAAGCCCCCCTAAATTTTTTCAGACACGTTTTTTGGCCGATGTTTTCCGACACAGAAACGTCCATTGTTGTGATTTTTTGGATAACTTTTAAATAAACCATTTTTTGCACAGGGTAAGGACGAAAATAATAAATGCAAAGCTTATTTTGCTCAATTTGGGCCGATCGAATGTGTTTATAAACCGCACGTACATAGACGGAGCCAGGACGGGCAGGGGGCCATGGCCCTTCCAAATTTTTTAGAATATCTAGTCATTTTGTGCTTTAAGAGGCAGTATCTCAAATAAAATACTGTTGCTCGCCTAAAATCAAACATTTTGACCCATCCAAAATTTTGGGTTGGCCATGCCACTGCGCACCTTTAAGTATTTAAATTCTTGTTTCATGTGGGTAAGATTGGGATTCTTGTGGACAAAAGATGAATAAGCAGCAGACTCAGAACCGTCGCTGAAAGGTTTTCGATAGGGAGGCTTTGCGTTCGTGCGGGGTTGGCTTGGCATTCTAAAAATTGACAAAACCTCCACTGATTTAATAGTGTTTCACGTTTCAATTTGTGGGTCTTGGAGTTTTGTTTGGAGGGCTAAGCCCCCCCCCCCCCCCCCC
>JGI24021J15306_10012886_pt1 | contig 10398 bp, 5 predicted proteins | sample Ectturendosymbi1_FD_15306 | JGI IMG/M metagenome (IMG submission 15306) | reverse complement strand
CCCCCCCCGATAACCTTGCTGGCTGGATCCGCACCTGACTACATTGAACCATTAAACGTTACGTTGCTTTGACTTCTTATTCAAGTGTGTTGAAGCTTTTGTTATATATCTGAACATAATCAAATGAAGAAATCAATATTAGAATGCTACTGAAGAAGAGGGCCTTTACAGGAAAAAAATGTGTTGTGGGAGACCTGTTTTGTGCCCCTTTATAAATTATAAATCACAACTAATTAAGAGCTTCATTAGATTTTCAATAACGTGACTAGAAAATGATACGCTTTATTTATTGTATTACATTACAACCATTTAACAATGTTATTTGTCAATTTCAAAATGTCTCATGCTGATCTCAAAAATGCACATGACACAGTTGCTCTGCAAATTTCACAACTGTATATTAAATTTACCATTAATAGTAGGCTGTAGAAATGCTCATTTGCAAAGGCAATTTAATATTTCTATAACCAAAATACAATAATAAAAGGACAAGAATTTAGTGAAAACTCCCTGTGTTTTTACTTTTTGGCTTGACAATGAACATAAATATATGCAAGCATTTCATATATCACAACGGTTTTCTTTAATTTACTTTCCCAAAAGCATACATGAATAATGGCTTCTGTTAGTTTGGCCATGGTGGTGCAACCCATTTTTTGTTACCGAGATTTTGTTATTGATCACAAATTCTCAATGGGGCTAAGGTCTGGCAAGTTTCCAGTCTGATTTAATACATTTAGTTTGTGTTTCCTGCAAATCGCCTTCATTTTTCTAGACGAAAGACACGAGTCAAGAATCAAGATCCAGTTGGAATATTTTTCCACCAACAGGAAATGCCCTTCTCCTATCTAGAATATATTTTTTTAATTACGTTAATGTATTTGTTTGAATTCATCGTATCCTCAATTGGCATAAGTGAATCTACCCCAGAGAAGCTAAAACTGCCCCAGATCATCTTCTTTTGGAGGTGTTTTACTACCTCATTGAAATTGGGCAGGACTTAACTGCTCTTTATTCCTGATGCTGACAAATCTGCTGTGTTGCCCTTGAACTTGAAAATGACTTTCATCTGTCATCAGCACATTTTTTCCAGTTTTTTACAGTCCAATATTTATGTTTTTGCTCGTTCCAATCCTTTCTTCTTGATTTTTTGAGTAAGAAGCTGCTTTTTTATAGTTTCTTAGCCTTTCTGCCTGCCTCCAGTAGGTAGTTTCGCACTGTATTTGAGCTTATATGAACTCCAGCATTCATCAAATCTTTCTTCAATTAAAACTCGTATTCTTTGCATACTTCTGCAATTTGCAATGGCTGTTTGTGTATGGTATCAGTCAGAGGCGAATTTTCATTTTCGGGGCCCTAGGCTATTTCAAATTGGGGGCCCTTCTGGAAGGTTCGCCACGACTGGTGTCATACAAATTACCGTATTTTTCGTACCATAAGGCGCATATAAAATCTTTTAGTTTTTTCAAAAATCGGAAGTGCGCCTTATAATGCGGTGCGCCTAATGCATGAATGTGGTTGTTGATTTCTCACCTAGAACCAATGTATGTGGCAAACAGTGGTATTTATTTCATTGCTAGTTACAATTTTCTTGTAAACAGACTGCCTTGTTACGTAATAAACCAACAACAATTGGAAGAAACAGCGTACAAGAGTAGCTAGCACATACCGCAGATCGTATTACTCCGTAGGGCTCCAGACTACATTGGCGCATACCGAATCAACGGGTGCACAACTTTTGTTTTGTTCTATTCGTGTCTAGCGGATTAGGCATGTATGACAGACCGGAGCGTAACGACGGGGGGAAAGGGGGGCACAATTCCCCGGGCGCCGGATAATTATTGGGGCGCCGAATCACTGCAGGGGAGCCGAAAAGTCCTAACATTTTCACAAGTACTTTCTTCAATACAGTAAATTTCCTTCTGAAAGACCTCAGGTTCGAATATGGGGGCACCAAACTTGCTTTCTGCCCCGGGCGCCGTCTAACCTCGTTACGCCCCTGATGACAGATTAAATTCCCTCGTATGTAATGACAGATTAAACTCCCATTGGCCACTCGGGCACTCGGGAGTTACTGTGAAAGAGTTGAATACAGTTACTTAACTAAGTTTTGCTCCATTTAATGCGCCTTATAATCCGGTGCGCGTTAAGTATGAAAAAAATCAGCTAGTATCCAAAATTTCATATTGCGCCTCATAATCCAGAGCATCTTATGGTCCTAAAAATACGGTAGGACTCTACTTGCTCGCTACATTCACTGAACACGTTGTTCCAATTCATAACCATATCACTTTATTCTAAATTCCCTCGATATCAGAAACAAAAACAGTTATATTGAAGCTAACGGAAAAGCCAGTGGTGAAGTTTTCTGGCAACACTCCAACTACATGTTTATCGAATCCCCCGTGCAATGGCACAGTTTGCAAATGTCAAAAGTTTGCTTTGAGTAAAACACCTGTACTTCTGATAATTTGGTCGTATACCTTATCTTTCTCGTTAAAGCAGTGGTTCCCAAACTGGGTGTAAATTCCCCCCGGGGGTAATGCGGAACCAAAACTGTAATGGTGTTCTATATTATGAGTGATCACTGCGCAATATTGAGGGTAATAAGACATAACCGCTAACTTGATTTGGGTAACGGCTCGAACAACAAGTTTGGGAACCTCTGAGCTACAGTAAAGCCTGTTTAACAAACAAAATAGCAAGACTTCGCAGCATGCCCCCTCCGAAACAAACCTGCTGATAATTTTACTGGTGCTTTAAATCAATTTTCATTTATTAGAAAATAAAAGGAACAGTCGGACTCAAAACCACATCAGTTACTGACGATGTTTGATGAGAAAAGGGAGATTTTTGTCTAATTTAACTGGAAAAGACTGGATATATTAATTTTTCGATGAAATCATGTTTTTCGAACCCTGGTGATACATGGCTTGCATTAAATAACTTGTTGTACAATTCAAATTAAATCTGTTTTTTTAAAGAAATTTCTTTTGCACTTGCAATATGGTGTTTGATTTTTTGTAAGATATACAATTTTGTAAGGCAACACTATGCAGGCCTACGAGAACGTTATTATTTGCATGTTTTGATATTCTTCATAATGAAAATGAATGACTATATAAAAGTATGTTATGGTCATTATGGATAATTTATATTTTATTTGCCGAAAATTTCAAAGCGAAAATAAACAAATGTTTTCCTTTTCAAAACATTTATTTTCTTAATGGTTTAACTTTCGTAAAAACTGTTCCTATACACAATAGGCTACATAAATTTTTAGAAAGGGCGCACACATCAACTTTGGCACTGGCGCCTTTTTGCACATATACGCCACTGCATTTTGAGGCATTCAATATGCCCTGCTTTAGCTACACTGCAGGCTGCCTTGCCTTTACCTTATGTCTTACGCATGAAAAGCAACAAGAGAGAGACCCGGGCTGAACGAAAGTACTTCACTGCCCTCGTGTAATCTGAAAAATGGATTCGGGCGTTTCGTTCCACGCATTACACAACAATAATCAAGTCTTAACGCCATAAAATGAGAATGCTCAACGTCATTCACTTCAATCCTTCGCGCTCATTCTTCTATCTATAGAGATTTTTTGTTAGCGACATAGTGAAAACACATGCATTGAACCAAAACCAACATACAAATATAACTGCGTACAAAAATGCTGCACATTGTCCTTACTCCCGAAATTTTGGGGCCCCCAAAATCGGGGGCCCTAGAGTTCCGCCTTTTCAGCTTATTGGTAAATCCGCGCCTGGTATTAGTGTTCCGAAAGTGTGACGATGCGACTTTGCTTCCTGGGTATGATATCTGCAATCAGAGTCGCAACCAGCTGATATTTGTGAGGGGGCAAAACGATTGTAACTTGTGGTTGCACCTTACAACTCATAATGTTTTGGGGGGAATCGTCCGGTTTTCCCCCTAGTTACGGCCTTGACTGCCGATAAAAATTACAGATATTCCTACATGTATGACTGTCAATTACACACAACAGAAATAATTGGCTTCATTCTAAAACACTATTGAGCTGATTAGAGTCCTATGTGAAACTGCCTTGGTTTCATTTAATATTTGGTAATCATACAAATTTGTTTGGCCATGCATGGGTAATTAGAATGTGAAAAAATGGAGAGGCACTCAGCAAGTGCCCATTTTGCATGGGGTATCACGTGAACATTATGCAATGCATGCAGTCAAACTTTTTATTGACCGGTCAATTGTTCCCCATGCTCATTTCGAGTGTGCCCCAGGCATGGGGCACATTAGACAGAAAAACCACTCTTTTTAAATTGGTTGTAGAATTTTTTCTGAACGGCGTTGTTTTCATATTTTGGCATGGTATTGTGCATACACAGTTGTTGTATTGTGCGACAAATTTTGAGCTTATTTGGACTTGAATTAAAGTAGCAGTGGTTGAAAATGCAAAAAAGCGTCGACTGTACCCCACCTTTCCTTAGTGCATTGGGCTAACAACGAAACAACAGCAATTGAGATATTCTCAAATGCACACCAAAAGAAGTGGCGATACGCTATATAACAACTGAAACAACAACTTTAGTCAATTAATTTGCACGAGAGTTTACATATTTCACTATAACGATAAAAACTCTATGCGTAATTTCCCGATTCAGTTTTGAACTGTGAGCTTTATGTGGGCCGCATACACTCTTGTAGGTCCTGGTGCGGCTTGGCAACATAAAAGCGTCAGGTTACTTAATTGGGCGACTGATCTGTGCTCCTGCAACATCTAGTTTGATTCATTTACTAGCAGGGATCTTTGTGGAATCGTAATCGACCGACGAGGCTCTGCATTCGTTTCCTCAAGATACAGAACCCAACACATGCACAGACAAAATTTATGATGTAATATTGAGACCTTATACTGCTTTGATAAATAATCACATTTAACACATTTGGGCTGTTCTTGTTTTTCTGTATGCAAGATTCACTGCGATGCAAATTTTCTGCAGGAACTGAGTACAACTTTCACAACTTACCCATCCAGACAGAAGTTGCGACTTTTTTTCATCAAACATCAGGTAAAAGAAACGTTTCTAATTTTTTTATTTCTCCCCAGCCCAAATAAATTCATCAAACCGTTTGTTTTAAACTAAAAATGCATACAAAAGTGTCATGTTCAGCCATTACTTTCTAACTTTTGAACCTTTTTCCTCAATGGATTGCAGGTCCTCACCAAAACCGGATTGAAAAGTGTCCTCCAAATACATCAACAAAGAAGTTGGTGAAAAAACAAACACAAATATTCTTCTAAAGAGAAACCTTTTAGAATAACAGTTTTTTTTTTCAAAGAGAAACTTGTTACCTATGTTTCTGTTAGAATATTATTTTAGCACAACTGTACGCTAGTGCAGCCATTCTAAAGCAATGCATGGGGAAGCAGATTTCACACGTTCAGTTTAAAAAGCACTGACCAAACACCAAAGCTTCTAGAGCTTTCTAAAGAAGTCACAATTGTTCTCATGTTGTTATTGTTTAAGTGCTTTTAATAACAAAGTATAGTTCAATTGTGTAGAGCATATTTTTTCACACATAGTGGACCTGAACTTTTCCTGACTGTCATACAATGCAGCGAGTGCAGCAAGAGTTTGTTTAGCACAGTGCTATGGTTGCCAGGTGGCCTTCATCTCATGCAACCAGTGCTACACTCGGTACCTTTGCCGTTGCAGCAATGTGCAGATGTTAATGGACGCAACAAAAGACCACCACTTCACCACTTTTAACTGGTAGCAGTCAGTGCCAAATCAAACTGGTATGCACTGACAGAGCCGAAAAACTAGCAACAGTACTGTCATAACTTTGGATGATCTTTGCCTTCATTTGTTTGTTTTAGATTCTTTACTGCATCCATTTCAACAGATAGTTGGTTTTCATTCACGATGATATACAAATTGTAATAGTTAAGCAATACTTAAACCTATCCCAATTGTAACCTATTTTTAGTTTCGCTATTTAGAAATATTTGATAAGTTGCGACAAAGTTTTCATTTTTGTGCTAGCTTGTAATAACTACAGCTCATGGATGTACCACAGAAAAATTTGAGACTTCCCAGAGCTGTGTTTAAATTTTCCAAACGAATCTTTCTTAACAAATCATTAATGAGTAGCTTAGGGAGATCAGGAAAGAGGAACTATATTATAAAATCCTGGAAAATGTTTTCATGGGTGTCAGATCCATGTCTTGCCTTTACTTCATTTTTTCAAAATGTCTTAATTAAACGTAGAAATCGCTTGTGAACTTTTGAAGGTCTTCAGAGCTTTTCCATTTTTTTTGCTATCTACTTATGAAGTAAAACACGTTGCTGACAGTACATGAATAACTATAGGAGAATCCCACATCCACACTGGTACGCTCGTTAATGTTCTGTTAAAGTTATTTGCTTTTGGATGTGATAGACTTTCATACCTTCGTGAGTAACGATATTGCACCTATACACGGAGAGCCTAATTTGAACTTCAGATAAGAAGCACCAAAAATTGTCAACTGCTGGCAAACAAACCATACAACATCGATGTAATGTTGTAATGTTTACGTTGTTGGTGATGCAGCAACAACTAGTTAATGATTGAGGAGGCGACAGCTCAGTGGTAGATTATCCGCCTCTAACTTCAAAGGTTGAGTGTTAGACCAACGGCCACTGAGTAAATTGCTGTAGCGCTCCTTCAGCAAGAGCGTTCACCTCAACCGCCATGGCAAGAAGAAAATTTCAGGCTTCAATCTCACTCCAACTGCCGTAACCAAAATAAAACTAAAAAACAGAAAATAAGGAAAAAAGTCAATATCGTGAAACTCGCAAAATCGCAAAATATTTTAAACCTCAATTAAATGAAAAGAAACCTTTTTCTGCTCTTTTTCGCCGCCTTCTGAACACGAGGTTTGCTGTTGGAAAGACAGGTAAAGCGTTTTGCAGCTTCACAAAAAAAAGTGTTTTCTATCTTCTGTTTGGCAATTTAGTTTATACACATCACTCCAGTAGATTCCGATAAAAGATCTTCTTGAAAAAAGCCATGAATGAGTTTAAGGACTACTAGTTTTGCAGGTAGTACACGGTGTTGCATAAGAAACAGGAGAAAAGACATTAATGCAAATCAAAAATTTTTGTGGTTAAAGTATTTGTAAATGAAGGTTAGTTTTGAGATTAAAATGGACTGCATAACAAAATGTGGCCGCCGTCCAACAAAATGCGGTCATTGGTTAGCTGTAAGTATTTGATTTGGAGTTGGTTTTACGGTTGCGTTAGAACAGTGCACTTGTTTCAAAGTGAACTTCCTTCTTGTTGTAATTGAAACCTAAGGCTATACCTTTTCTCCACTGATGTTTTTGGCTAAAAGCAGCCTTTACAATAACAAAATTAGAAACGTTTTTTGCAAACAAATGCAAGCGCGATTTGCTTAGCCACGAAAAAATTCTTAGCGCCAATGCAATTTTTGGAGGAGTCTTCAAATTGAGACAAAAAAACATCTGCCATACGTCGGGTGCTATGTAACCAAGGGTTGGGTGTTTTTTATGGGTATTAATAATTTTCTGTTCGTTTTTGTACCCATGAAGGTGGCTCAGCGGAACATTCAATGCAAAAATTGGAAACTCAACCATCACAAGATGATTCTCAACAAACCTTTCCACCTACATCACCGCCGCAGCCTTCGTCTTTAGTACAAAATGAAAGTTCTGCATCAGTAAGGTGTGAAGTCATCCAAAAGGATTCAAATCATGAATTGCATTCGAAATTGAAACCTGGTGAGTATTTCACAAATGCTGTGCTCAGATTCTTTGCTCAAAATAGATCGTGGACTATACTGGCCCCTTGCAAACAGTTTTAGAATTTTAAACGTGATGGAATCGTTCCTCATTTCGCAAAAAAATTCGCTGCAAAAAGGCAATAAAGTTTTATTACCTACAGTAACATTTGTAGTTCAACATCCAGTTTACAGGAAATATTGTTGGTTCTTTAAATAAACTCTACCTTTTTTCATCTATGAATAAATATTAATTTTTTTCTGTTCTGCACAGGATCTGCTGTTTGTTTTACAGTAAGTATCGTTTTCCATCGGTTGCTTCTTGCCTTCATCATATTTGGCAGATCAAATATTACTTCAAAGCTTTCGCCTCTTTGCGTTTCTGTGAAGTAACATTACGTTCAGTTTCATTTCACTTGCGTGTGTACTTCTTTTGGTGCAGTGCTTCTCAAACTGATTTTGGATCTCCTAAGGAAACCACAAGAGTCACAACTTAGAAAAAAATTGACAGTAAATATAATTTTCCTAAAGAACGCTTGCAATTCTTTAACGTTCGTTGGTCACAGCAGTTGCTTAATGGCTTCAATCGACGAATCTGGTGGGCACTTACAGTTCTTGTCGATTATATGAACAAGATTTTCTTGAGATTCCTTAAATCTGACACTTTTCCAATTTTACGCACAACCGCAATTATCGAGGCGTTGGAGAAGCGCTTTCAAATCACAGTCGTGTTCATATGAATTGTCTCAAAGAGTAAAGTACGTTGGTATTCATTTTTTTTTTTTTTATTAAAGCTGAAACATAACAAAACTTGGTTTCAGATGGTAATGTCCGTCTGTATTTTTCAAAGCGCCATTCATGCTCATTGGCATGATTTTTTTGCAGGTGTTAACCTCCCTTTGGCAACAAATTATGACAGTTTAATGAAGTGATACAATCATGCCAAGCGAGCGACCTGCACCAGTAGATTTCGTTGGCGCGTATTGAAACCCAGGATTGAACTGTTGCAAACCTTGACCAGACTTTTTTGTGTCTACTGCAAAGTTGCACCTGCGCGATTACAGAAACTTTTATAAGAAACTTTAACGTTCACAGATAAGACACGGAATACCAGCTGATTTATGGTTCGTTTGTGAATGCATTTTCTGAGTGTATAACGAAACGTGATTCGCAGGTTCGAACGCGTTAGGTTTTTGCCCAAGAGAAAAGGACAGTAAAATCGGAACGGTGATTACTATGCATGTAAAGGAAGTGAAACCTGAATGAAACACACGGTTTTCTCGAGTCTGCACTGTCTACGCATGTGTTTGTAAATAGTTTTCAAATACCGTAGAAACCGGTTATTACATCCTTGGTTACTAGAACCAACAGCTTATCACATCCAGTTTGCTTGGGAAACATTTCGTATTTATTCTCGGTTATGAAAACACTGGCTAATACATTCAGCAACCATTCAAAACATCCATAATCGATTCTTTATGCAGACAAACTGTTGTTTGGGTTGCACAAATGTTGGTCTATTTTGAACGACAGTGGGTACCAACGATGGCCATTACCAGAACATCATTCCCACATAAACAAACCTTGTTGCGCAGAATACTTGTTTTGAATAAACCCTGGAACAATACATTGATTTCATTATGAATAAATACAGTAAAATGCGGGACACTGATTACATTTTCATCTCATACGGGTTGTTTGGTTGCAGTTTTAAGAAAACCGGCATTGACAACCACAGCTTATTACATCTAAATTTGGATGGTCCGAAGTGGATGTATCCGAATACAACTGCACTTGAATTTTTTAAAAAACAAAACACAATCGCCATCTTCATTGCAAATGTTATATATCGTGTCGGTCAGTATAAAAAAAAACTTATTTTTAAGGAAAATGTTAGGTACCCGGTATAGACATGTAGGGACCCGATTTCTCTGAATGTAGGGACCCGATTTTCTCTGATTCTAAGGACCCAATGATAATTTCCGATGGTTCTAGGGACCGGAATCTGGTCCCTAAAACACTTTAAAAAACCCTGAAAAACATTGAATGTTTATGCAACAAACCCATGTCTTCTTGCACCAGTGCAAGCTTAATTTGAAAACTCTTCAAATATAAAGTACCGGCCCGAGAAAACGTCATAACGTAGACGTTCGGATGAACTTGGTTGCCATCCTCAGTAAAATGAGAGATTAGTGACAGCAAGCTCATTCCAAGTTTTTTAAATTGTACAAAGAAGAGCATTGGAAAAAATGTTAACAAAACGGATGATTAAAAACTGCGGGCGGCGCATGGTTAAAATTAAATGGCCACCTGCTCTAATGAAGGCAAATTTCAAATCAAGACAAAACAAGCAAAATCAGTTCTTTCAGAGTTATTTCTGATTTTGAAGAAATTGGATCGGTTGACGCTATTATGTTGTGTAGGGCAAGAAAACGTATTAGAAGAGAACGAAGAGTGTTTGACATCGCCATCATCACCATCCGTCACACCGACGCAGACATCTGGTGAGAAATTCGATGCTACAATTTCCATGGGTTTAGGCCAGTGGTTCTTAACCAGGGGGGCGTCAAGAAATTTCTAGGGGGGCGCGAACCCTTACATGCTCTGCAACATAGAAAAATTTTGAACGG
>JGI24021J15306_10012883_pt1 | contig 10398 bp, 4 predicted proteins | sample Ectturendosymbi1_FD_15306 | JGI IMG/M metagenome (IMG submission 15306) | reverse complement strand
TCTTAAAAAGCTTGTATTTCATCAAAGTACAGTAAATGCATTAGTGCCATCAAGCGTATACTCTATACTACCGCAAAGTATACATCCTCGTCTTCTTTCGTGTATTTGTGTTTTTTTTTCTCTTTATTGCAATGCATGTTAAAAGTCTAACGTTTTGCGTGTGGGAGTTAAGACGTTACACACAATACAATATCGTTTGCCCTTACCTTAAGTTTTCAAACTAAGCTTCATTGACTTTGGTTTATCAAAATCAGAGCAACATCTTTTTCAAGCTTTTCTTGTTGAAATGACTTTCTGTAACTGCAAATGTTGAGGGTACCATTGAACAATGGAGTCAAACCTTTTAAGAAGCCGACATTGCCTATTAGCTAGCACTGATTCACTTTATTTGCAGTTTGAGCCTACAATCTGAGCTGTAAATCACCTGTGTAAACACATCAACTGCACTACTTTGCTTCAAGATGTCATTTTCCAGCACTGTGACATCCTACAGAAAAGCATCAGTTTCATTGAAATTAACCACTTTAACCTTAGCAGAGATCTTCACTTTACCTGACAAATTTAATGTTGATAAGCCTACCTAACGACTTACTAGGCTACAGATTGTGGTACTTGTTTATTGAAAATATCCTAGTAAATATTAAACACAAGCATGAGACGTGCCAAGAAACATTTGTCGCCAATGTTGATGTGTGTCAGGTGATGTAGTGGTGTGCTACTGGGGTGTTGCTAAAGATCTAACAACAGGGAAAAAAAGGATTAAGACAGCTTTGACGATTAGTGACTTTAAGCAAGGTTAGTTTGTCAGGTTTTGACTAGATACCAATGTTTTCATTTTTCATTGCCGATAACCAATGCCCATATTTTGCAACACTCAAACCACAGCTGAAAGACTTCAGCACGATGAAGAAGCTAATAACATATAATTCTGCACAAAACTGGGTCAGTAAAATAGTCACACCATGGCATGTCACCCTGATTGTTCGCAGTCAGCCGTCTACTATCCGCACAAAAACCTGACAGCGAATTGGTGCATCAGAGACTCGTTTATTGACACAATTGCGGAGTGCTCTGCATATTGCACTTGTGCGCTACTTGATCCAGTCAGACTAGGAGAGCTGCTCATCATAAGGAACAGTTAATTAATCAGAGATGAAGTAAGCAATCACTTGTCACTACACCACTTTACTATAAACTGAGCTTACATCCTGAAGCAGTTTCATGCAATTTATCTTGTCCATTACATCGTTAGAGGTGAAGTGCCAAGGTCTAATGAAGGTTCAGTGCCTGCGCTGTCACATCACATTTGCTGATGTTTGGTTCATTCCAACATATCATTAGTTCATTGTTTATATCTTTTGAATTTTTCTTGTTTGTGGAAGTTTTAAACCCACCACAGACTTTATGACTTTTTTTCTAGAACACTGCCCATACTCTCAATTATGAACTCCAATGGATAGCTGCTAAGTATGTGGGCTATATGTTCCAGAACATGCTCTGTTCCCAAATAAAGATCAGACCTTGTGAACACACTGTAATACAAATCTTTGTCAGATTTACAATCACTAAGAAAATCGCAGCATCTGTAGATGTTGACACACAAATTTATGACGCCTTTGTTATGGACTAGCACTTAACATACTGTAATAGCACAGGTCTAATGATTTCATTTATACAGTAATGGCTGTCAGTCCACACCAGGAATAATGTCAGCACTTTTGCCATGGGGTTGATAATACCCAACACACCTTACTTTTGATTGGTATGGCACAGGCACAAGGCTAAATGCCAGTCTAATAATATATGCCAGAATGAACACTGTGAACAGGCCAGCAGCAAAGTAATGAACCTGAGCTTGCAAAGCCCTTTCCGATCACATTGCAACTAAACTGCTATTGAATTTTGATTCTATAAAAACCAGCATGTTTTCCACCCAACTGGCAAATAGGCTGCATGGCATGACTATGTAACAAAGTAGTGACAGTACTTACTGCTATTGTGATTCGTGGAGGGAGTACGTTTTGGGTAGAATGGCCAGACCTTTGGTAACCTATCATATGGAGGGAGCACACTTTGAAACAAACGGCTCGACTTCCGAAAGCTGAGTAATGTGACAGGTTTTGATATTTGAATAAGGGAATAGTTTTATTTATTTGAATAAAGGAATAGTGTAGGTAATAACCTAAAATAGTACTGTATTAAACAATTTGCAACTTACTGCTGGTTCGCTGGTCTATTGATATTGGATCGTCAACCACATGAAAAGATCAAACATCATGAATGGGTTCACATCAAATTCAAAAAAAAATTTCAATCAACTCTGGCATTGGCAAGGCATCAGAGAATTGAAAGAAACACTGGACAAGCTAACCTTTCGTGGACTGTAGGCACCCCACGGGTGGTGCCAAAGAGGTCTGCTTTGTCGCGATGCATCACGACGCGTCACATTTGCATTTGGTTACACTCCTTCTTTGATTGTCGTAACTTTTGAAGCGCTTACTTTATAACAAAACTTAAAATATAAACTTGTTCTACTGTTTGTGAGCTATCTGAATCTGCATTAATATTTTGCGTTTTTGTTTCATGTCATGAGGTACAGGATGAAAAACAACGAAATCTTGACAACACTCAGAAATTTTTCTTACTTTTCTAAGCATCAAAATGTTTGAAAAGGAAAGACATGAAATGATGATTGTCTTTTAGTAAGCCTAAGCACTTGTTTTAAGCTATATCCGCTACGTGTCGGAGGACTGCATAGGGCTAACTAATATCCATAATGAAAAACTGGACAAGCTAACTAATCTCACACAAAACCTTGAAAACAAGCTAAGTGGAATACAAAGAAGATGGTTGAACATGAAAATAAGTTGAATCAGCTTGAAGAAGAAAAAGAACAGCTACGCAATTAGATGGTTCAGAAAATCTGATTGACTTTCCAACTTGACAAAGAATAACACATAAGAGAAAATATTCTTATTTATAGAGTTGAAGATAGCCTAAATGATCATTCAGGTCTGTAGCCTAAATGACCCCTGGTCATTTGCAGCCTCCCATCACCCCTCGTACATTCTATAAATCAGTGCATTTGGAAAGTTATCGCAGTACTACATTATAAAAATAGTGATGGCATGAATCATGTGTATGCTCTTTATGCTTGTGTTTTATCATATTAAATGTATTAGCACCATCAAGCGCATACTTCTTTACTACTTCCACGTATATATCTTCGAGTTCATGCAGGTTTTTATGTGTTCCTTATCCCTTCAATGTATGCTTATACCTTAAGCATTGCATGTGGGAGTGAAGATGTTATACACAATCAACCATTCTAAACCAGTCTATGCAAATCCCAAGAGGAAAGGCTGGAAAAACACTAATTGCAGATGTGTCTTGTCTTACAGGACTCCACTTTGAGAGCCGGCATACAATATATTCGTACTTCGATTTCGGCCTAAAAAACAGCAGTTTTCGGTTGCCTTACCAACGCCATAGCTCCTCCGCCAATTGCACTAGAGAGCTGTTCAAGAGCTCAAACGGATTGGCCAGTCTTCCAGTCTGCACTTAAAAAAAATTTTGGTTGGGGGTTGCGGATTTTTTTGAGTGACGTCACAAGTAAAGTAGTTTTGAGGTAATTTTGGCTCATGTTCCCTGGTATTTCTGCCACCACTACTACAGAAGCTATCACTCAAATCAAAAACTGAGAACACGTCAAATACTTGAACAAAAGAATGAAATGTTGGAAACATGGACAGTCACAAGAACTGATGTCATAGTGTGAAGCTATTCAAACAAGACTCAAAAAATCAGTCAAGTCCATAAAACAATCAGACCAGAAAGCCTTCTATAGCCTAATGCTGTAAGGAGAGGTGAAAAAGGTGCTTAGACTTGTAGATAATGCCAATGACATTGCTGGAAAACATGTCCTCAAAATTTTCGCACGTTTACAAGACACCTTTGAAAAGTCGCCAAAGTGCAAAAATTCAAACTACCATCGTTTGAGGCACGTGTGAACACAAGAGTCAGTCTCGCACTTGTCGCAGATCAAACATCGGCTAGCCGATTTGCCTTTACCCTTCCCTCATGCAATCCACAGTGCTTCAAATATTCATGAAAGTTTTAAATATAACATTCTTTCCAATTACACTATATTCATCGCAATTCATGATATATGCAAAAACCAAACCTAACAACGGTCTCAGTGGAGCTGCATTTTCATGAGCTTTTTTCTTTCGATTTGTGGCCTACCAACCACATCAATTTTGCCAGATTGCATGTGCAAATAATCAACAAGTTGAAAAACTAAAGCAATTGGTGCATTGCTCTTTGCTTGAAAAGTTTCCAACACATCAACACCTTGGTTTATGCTGTATTTACTGCGCTTTTGTTCCTTTCAGAATTCAGACCTACCAATGTTCTCGATGGAGGTGCCTTTTCGTGAGATATTTTTTCTTTCGAATGTGTAGCCTATCAACCGCTTCAACGTTGCCAAATTTTGTGCGCAAACAAGCAACAATTTGAAAAATTAGAAACATTGGTACAATCTTTGTTGCTTGGTAAGATATAAACCCATCAATGCCTTGGCTGATGCTGTAATTACTGCAAAAGTTTGTTCCTTGCGAAAACCAAACCTACCAATATTGTAAATGAAGCTGCATTTTTGTGAGATGCTTTTTCTTTCCAATTTGTATCCTACCAACAGCTTCAACGTTGCCAAATTTCATGCGCAAATAAGCACAAAGTTGGTTCAATGTTCATAGCTTGAAAAGTTTTAAAACCTTCTATGAACCACAAAAGCCGATTTATCGTCTTTCTCGGCGGTTTTTCAGCGATAACTTGCGAACCACTGAAGGTACGTCGACAGGTAAAACATTGCAAGAAAGGTTTTCGTGAGATCTTTCAGATGGGTCTAACAGAAAAGTATGTTTGCATTTGAAATTCCTGAGAAAATCCGCTTTTTTGCTTTGTTTCTTGCCTTTTTGGGAACATTCTTCATGATTTTCAAAAAAATTTCACGCCAACATTTTAGCTCTTTTGCAAGGACTATAACTGGCTTCTAGTGTTTTTATGGATTATACCAAGTCACTTACCATTGGTTTAGGGTTGGGGGAAAACAATGTTGCGGCAAAAACGCGATTTGAAAAAAGCGAGTTTTCAGGTTTTACGCCAAAATTGCTGCCGATACTGGATTTCCTAGTGCAGCATTGAAAAAAACGCGAAAATACAACCTATAACAAAAAGTCAAAACTTTTCAAAATGCTTTATTTAACTTTTTGTCAACTTTTCTTCAATTTTCGCCAACTTGTCAGAAATTTTTTGGATTATTGGTGCAACTTTTTTTTATTCTCATTACTTCTGCTTTAAATTTGGTAAGATGTTGTAGGGCGCAGATGTGAAAATGTACTCCGACTTTCAGATTTTTTTGTGTTTGAAACTGGAGATATGATATTTTACATGTGAAAAATGACCAAAACCTCCCTAAAAAATCAACAAATTTATTTTTGTACTTTCCAAAAAATTTGTAGAATTCTTTTATAAATATTTTTACAAACTTTGGGTCTTGGTCGACATTTTCTGTGCCGAATGAATTTTTCTAACATGTTTATAGATTTTTCTATAGGTTTTTTAACATACCCACTGTTTTTGTTTTGACTGCTCTGCTTTTTCAGTTTTTCCCCTATTTGAGTTCACTAATGACGCCACAAAGCTATCGCCAATACCTCAAAATACGCCCAGTTAAAAAACATTTCTTACAATACTTTACTGGTGAATCTAACTTCAGCAGTTTGCGAGTTATCACAAAAATTATGCAACCACGTAATATATCGGCTTCTGCGGTCCCTACCAATGACCTCAGTAGAGCTGCCCTTTCGCGAGATGTTTTTTATCGTTTTTCTGTTGCCGATTTTCTTGCATACACAAGCAACAAGTTGAAACAAATAAAAACGTTCGTGCAATGTTCATTGCTTGAAAAGTTACCATGGAATGCTGTTGGTTATGTCACACGAACACTGACCCCATGAAAATTTCACCCGTTTTCGAAAAAATAACCTCAAGGGCTATTTTTGGCCAAAGTTACCAAATGTGAAAGTTTTTGTTTTTCTTGGCCATACTTCACCAAGGTTACCAACGGTGAAATTTTGTTTTTTTATTATTTTCGACCAAGGATACCAACAGTGAAAGTTTGTTTTTTCTTGGCCATTTTTGGCCAAGGATACCAATGGTAAAAGTTCTTGGTTTTTCTTGGTCATTTTTGGCCAAGATTACCCATGGTGAAAGCTTTTGTTTTTTCTTGGTCATTTTTGGCCAAGGTTGCCAATGGTGAAAGTTTTTGTTTTTTCTTGGTCATTTTTGGCCAAGATTACTTTTATTGGCCACTTAGGCTATGAACACCAATGATGAAAGTTATATTTGTGATTTGAGGTTTGCTTTTGAGCAACCTCTAGCATCCCGCTCTGCCGAACTCACCTGGCTATGAATACCAATGATGAAAGTTATATTTGTCATTTGAGGTTTGCTTTTGAGCAACCTCTAGCATCCCGCTCTGCCAAACTCGCCTGGCTATGAATACCAATGATGAGTTATATTTGTCATTTGAGGTTTGCTTTTGAGCAAACTCTGGCATCCCGCTCTGCCAAACGTGAGTTTGCGTTCACTGGAGGCAATCTCTGACACCCCACTGTGCAAGGAGTTCATGCTCCGGGAGGCAACTGCTGGGATGGGACTGAAAGTACGAGTTTATGCATATACCGACAGGCAAGCGTTGGCAAAAAGTATGACTTTACTCGTACCATGGAATGGAACATGTTAATTACTCAAACTACAGCTGAAAAGCATTACAGTGCAATTTTTCTTCAGGCCACATAAACAGAAAAATAATTACACTATTTACAATTATGAAAATACAGATTGTGATTGTGTTAAGAAGCATTGTCTCTAGGCAAAATATACACTTTGAGAGCTATTTTGCCACCAGCCAAACATGATTGGCTGTACTGATCACATGTCAAGTTTGGACAGCATGACTATCTCAGTTGACTACGACGTCTGTAAATGGCTCGGTCTGATAGACAAGTAGCATCATGGTTTCAGTGCTGACAAGCTGTTAGCAGCTTCTTGTTTGCATTATGTGAACCATAGGCTAAACCCTAAACCTAAATCGTTGTCTCTTTACGTATTGTACTTGTTACACGACCACTTCAACCAACTGTGTTTGACTAAAGGTCAAATTTACTCTTATAGGATGGTTTCATCCATCTACAATCCACTGTAAGTCATAGCAATTTTTAGGACTCACAGTAGTCTAACTCTAAATCACAAATGCATAAACATGCAAACATGTGTTGCACATAAGTAAGCCTCCTCCCTGTTTAGACATCTGTGCCTACGCTCAGATGTCATAAGTAAAAAACAATGCATGATGACGCATTAAAACCATCACTTCACTATGATGAAGAACCATACAACATCGAATTCTGCACAAACCTTTGTTACTGCTCACTGTGACGTAGGCACTTTTTTGATGCATGCTGAACACAAGGCCGTCTAGCCTAGAGAGACTGATAAAACAGCCAGCCAACACAACAGCACATAAGCTAGTTTGTTCGCAGACAATCATCTGCTTGTCACGCTAAAACCTGCAAGTGAATGTTACATCGTAATGTATTTTGTCATGACTATTGTACAGCTGTCTGTATCCATGAAGGCTTTGTGCACTAAGAACAGGACAAAGCATTTGCGTTAATCAGTCAAGGTGATAGACAAAGTAGCAACTTGGGTTTCCGAACACTTCAGGCAAAGCAACAGTGTAACACTTTTATGAACAGCTATTGCCGATATATATTGGCAAAATTTTGCCAAAACGATACATCAGCAACATCATCATATCGGTATGCTAATACATCAGTCGAGCTCTAGTTTTAATGTTTGCTGTCAATATCACTGTAATCTGTCGATGCCCTTGTCTCTCCAACATCATTTGGTAACACCATGCTTTAGGTTAGACATACATAGCTTAGCCATGGAACTCACCTCATTATGATCCGTGGGTAAATTGTTACTTCTTCATGATTTGTATACGTGTAAACTTTGTTTTCTGCCCTTGCTACTTGTTTTCTGTAATGAAATGTTGTTTCTACTGGCATTGCTCTCTGACTCACAACCCATATTGTTGTTCGCTTCTTTCACCTACGTGCATGCTTCAACTACCCATCGGCATCTGTACATGCCTCAACTCTTCACCCATTGCGTGCCCACCATCATCTGTGTTATGTTGAGATATATCATGTGTACTATAAAACAGATTGGTTAAAACCTTGGTTTGGAGTGTGGCCCTATATGGATCAGAAACTTGGTCTGTAAAGAAAGCTGATGCTGCAAGGCTGGAGGCATTTGAAATGTGGGTTTCGAGAAGGATGGAGAAGGTGAAATGGATGGATAAGAAAACCAATGTGGAGGTCTTTAATCTTGTAAATGATAAAAAATTGTTATCATAAATCAGGAAAAGTAAAAGGAGGTGTATTGGTCATATTCTGAGGCATGCGAAAATGCTGAGCACTGTGCTGGAAAGTAGAATGAAGGGAAAATGACCAAGAGGAATGAAAATTTATTCTGGCCACATTTGGCCAGCAGGCTGTAGGTTCCAGACCTTTGTTCTAAACAAATTTGGCCACTTCATAAAAAGCACAAGGATTACAGACATATGACATAATAAATGCTAAATAGGTTAACACTTGAATGCTTAAGCCAGCAAGAAAAGATGCATGGCTAAGTAGAAACTAGTGTGTCACTTTAAAATCTCAGATAAAAACAAGCAGCACTCTCATGAGGCAATCATCACAAAAACAACAATCACAGACTCAGATGATTCAGAGAACAGTTACTAGCAAAAACGTAGCTTAACGTAATGATAATATAAACAACTTCCGGAAAGGCAGTCACTGGTTTTGGCGTACCTTTTTTTCTTATGACCAGAATACAAAATAGCTGTTTGGAAAACTATATATGTTTCCAAGCATTTCAACACAGACCAGTTCCAAGTAACCAAGTGTTTTGAAGATGTTTTTAAAATTCGGTACACGAAAAGCGGAAGTGCTAAATAGCCTTATAATAAATATTTTTAAAATTCCTTTGTTACAGAAATAGTATGACTTCTAGCACGAAATTCACCTTTTACTTTTGCAGATAAACACTGTAACTTTGTAAGCATGATGATGATCTGGAGTCTGATGTTGTTTGCAAGATCATTGGGAACACTTAATTTCGAAAGTTAACTTAATTTGCCCAAGTGTAAGCACCACTTAGCATGGAGTTTGTTGAAGACATATAGTAGCAACATAAACAAATGGCAAACACTGACGAGTAACACAGGCAGTGAGGTAGCATAGGACAACAATAATATCATGAAAAGTACACTACAGTATCGAGTATGTTTGGTTACACACCCATTATCAGCCCTATGATCTGTTACAAGCCATAACACCCATAAACAGGTGAGGTATACGCACACGCACAACGGCTTGGCCTGAAAGGTCTCCACAATGCGGCACGCACAATCGCACACTCAAACTGCTTCGCTTTCACGACGTCCACACAAGGCCGCAAGGCGAAACACACACAGGAGGAGACAAGACTTTGAAAAATGTTGTTGTCGTTGACAGTTTAGCCTTAAACTGTAGACGCATTTTCAAAAACTGCCAACAAAAAAAATTTTCGGCCAAACGACCGTGAAAACGGCCAAAAAAGCCAACCCAAAAGTCATACGGTGATTCCGACAACCCTGGACACACCTGTACACCACAAGACAGCAGATATCAGTAATCACAGAACTCGAAGCTCATAGGGCGCCCCTAGCGGAAGCATTACTGAATAATGCATAGATCGGAGGTTGCCGGAGTCAATTTCTCAGACTCCGTTCCTGTTCCAAAATTTTAAAATCCGGGTGCGGTTCTGGTTCTGACAATTCTTTAAATTTGAGAATCCGACTCCATTTCAGACTCCAGCTACGATCATTGATCCAACAGACATTTACCCATGTTTTTATTTAAGAAATGACCACACAGACTTGCTACTGCCGAAAGGGAAAAGTGATCCCGGAGACGGTGTCAAGCGAAATTTCTGAACTCTGCGAAATTTTTGACCCAATATTGTTGTTCACTTATATTAAATCTCAGAATAAAATAATAAAGTTTGGCAATTACTTTTTTGAAGTGTGTTGTGCAAATTAAAACTTTTTCATAAGATGTCGGATACTCACAACAAGCTTACAGTACGGGAATAACTGTGACAACAGAAAAATATTGGACTTAATTTAATTTAATTTAATTTATTTGTTTGTTAGCAGACACGAAGTCCATAGTATGAACACACACACTCTGCAGAACGCAGGTTGATAAAAACAGA
>JGI24021J15306_10012879_pt1 | contig 10401 bp, 5 predicted proteins | sample Ectturendosymbi1_FD_15306 | JGI IMG/M metagenome (IMG submission 15306) | reverse complement strand
TCTACACACTAACTTTTCTTGCCTTTTTGTTGGCAAATTCTTCAATGGCAATGTCAAAATTTATTTTATCTGTCAATTGTTGCTCTATAGACAGTGTNGCAAGATTTCTCAACNGCAAGGCGCTNATACTAGATCTNAAGTAATTCTTGATCAGTTTTAGTTTCGAAAAACTCCCCTCACAGGTAGCAACACTAACGGCAATTGTGACGAAAATCAACAGCATTATTACTATATTTGGAATAGAGTTCCCACGGTTATACTTTTGAATAAACTGCAAAACTTCAAGGGGGGCCTTCTTTCTATACTGTGAACTGTACTTCGGCCACATCAAATAACTGTGATGCAAAAATAACGTTCTTTAATTGCACAACAATGAACAACAAGCGACGCAAAAACTATCAATATTTAAATGCGAAGGTCTTGTTGATCTGCAACTTAGTTGTCTTCAAAAATATCTCTCTCAGTAGCGTGCAGAGGGGGGTACCGAATGGGGCGACTGTCCCGGGCATCCAAGGCAGGGACGCATCCTAAGAGTGAAATTACAAAGATTACATTTTATTAAAATGCTGTAACTATATGCTTCTTCTAATTGTAAGGCTACTAACATGCGTTGCATGGATCTGATGGAAACCTTCCTGGGAGGACATATAAAACTAAGTTATGTTACCCAAGAGAGAGATGAAGCACTGCTATCGTTATCTTCATCTGATTTTACGAAACAATATCTTTAACAATTTGTTTATAGTTCAGAAAAATATAAAGGGCAGCAAAGCATCAAACTGCATGGTTGTACAATTTCAGATACTATTTGTAACAAAAATAATAAGCAATTCTATCTCTGTCGTGCCTCAAAAGTCCTATTTTCTTTTGGTAGGTCGATATGATACTTGTTTGTATGAATAAATGCAATATCTAATTCCTCAATGCATACCCATGACTGGTAGAAAATTACTTTTAAGCAGATGCATCAGGCCCACAGAAAAAAACAAATTATTAAAAAATGACACATTAAAAACAAAAAATACTCCTTGAAGTATTTTTAATTCAATTTTCAAAACTTGTTTTTTGTCAAAGCTAGTTTTTACGCATTTCAAATGCCTGAATTTTTCACGTTCCTCAATACTAGAATTTGGTAGAGGGGAATACAATCAAGGGTTTCCCCAGGCATCACCAGACTTATCTGCACGCCCCTGGTTGTTACGACAACAGATCTGATCTTTAGGAAAACATTTGGGCTTTGGTGGCTTAACAAACGTCATGTTGAAATGGATTTTATGCGGTTATGAAGGTAGTTATGATAATTTCATTTCTTGATGTTATAAATGCTGACTACTTTTGCAAGATTCTAATTGCAACTGTGTAGCAGCGTTGAGTATATTAGTTATTGTGAATTGCAGTTATCCTACATGTGCTTTATATTAATTTGACCTACAACGTGAGCATTTCTACGGACATGGTTGTCGAAATTCACGTCACAAAATTGCTACTCTTAAACAGGGCTTCTCAAATTATGGGTCGAGACCCATTTGGGGTCGCGAAACATATTGGCTTGACAAATCCGATATAAAATTTTTGTAAACTTTACAACGAAATTAAAAATAGGCTTGCAGTGAATCTATTTCTAGTTTCTTGTGCATTTTTAGAGGCAATATCTTGCTTTAAGCTGTCAGTTGTTTTCTATAGGATACCTTCCTGAGCTATCAAATTGATAATAATCAACCAAGATCAAGTTATGCGTTGTAACGTCATGATTATTTCAACGTATTGACCAATACTGATTTTATTGCATTCACTCCGAGACGAAGGCATGCTTCTGTTTCGAAATCTAGATTTAAATTTAGTCTAAAGCTGCTCGGTGTGCTCTCAAAGCAGTTAGCCTAGCCCACAGAAAAGCTTTCAGTTTATAGAACACTGTTTCTCAAGCACTTTTGGGTTTTGATTAAGGAAAAGTTGGATCCATAAACCATACACAATTGAAATTTCAGGAGGCCAAACATCTGCTATGCCCAGGATGAATTTGCTGAGTTATTAAATGACAAAAGTTTGCAACAACTGGAAAATTCAAAACAGAGTTCATGTTATTTTTTGATAAGAACAAGAAATGAATGCCCAGTCAGTTCTGATCAATCCATTCATAAACTCTACGGCTTTTGCACAACATATTTGTGTGAAGCGGTAATCTTGTTGATAACCATCAAGTTCAAAAACCGAAAAATGCTACGAATTTCCTTCGAACTGCGTTGTTTGTATCAATCTACGAATGGTGATCTGTGCAAAAATTTTCAAGCGCATCAACCCCAATGGTTGTGCTTGCTAACTTCTGTAAACTAAATTGTTTTTTCGTTAATCTTTTTCGCCTGTTTCCACTACGAGTCAGTGTTATTACTGTATAGTTACTTTAGTGGAATGCGTGCATTTGCTATGCACCAAGAAGGTCGCATAGAAGAACGTTTTTTAAAATGGGGTCGCTGAACAAAAAGTGTGAGAAGCCCTGCTCTGTCAACTTTTTGGGGTGTTGTATCCAATAAAATGCTTTAGGATTTTGCCACTTTATATTTGTCCAGCTGTTTTGTATGAAATCGTTTGCCTTCAATTTTCCATATGCAGTCTTCTGTCTGTCCTCTTTAATGTATTCGTGAGTCTCCCTCAGTCAGACCTTTATGATGTTTTAATACTCAAAACTCCTGGAGTGCATGTTCCAGAAACCCCTAGTCCCTACAGCTCGCATCAGCGGCGATTAAAACCAGACTTGACCAGAGAGGGAAATAAGCGGGTACGCTGCATTCGGCATCTTCGAAAGGCTCTGGCAAACCTGTGCTTTAGAAAACAAGGTGCAACTCTGGCCAATTTTATCCTGTGTTATCAGAAAATTTTTGTGCCCAGAAATTCTGTCATTAAAATTCATGCATATTTTTAAAGATTATATCAGTGAACTTTTTGCCTAGTTTTTGCATTTTATTTTACTAGCTGCTACAATTCAAATGTATTACCGCAATTTGTAGTGTCGCAATACAACAGTTGGAATGTTCAGTCATGACCAAAATTTCAAAGTGAGAATAGCTTTACGCGAAACGATTCGATTCTTTACTAATATTTTGGCCTCTTGACAGAATATTTTGGCCTCTTGAATTCTATGACGTCACAATCACATGAAGTTTTGAGACGGGTACAGAAACAACTACATGCGGGGCCCGAGTCAGCTTTCGACGCCCCATTACTCCCAACTCACTCTTCGCATCTATGCTGCCAAGAATGGGCTGGGTGGGGGCGCCAAAACGGACTTTGCCCTGGGCGCGGGAAAACCTAGCTACGCCACTGCCTGTAATGCCATCAACATCGAATGCGACCTACGTCTACTAGACTTTGGCAGTGATAGCAGCTTGGTGCTGGCCAACACTATTGGCATACACGCACCCAGCGGAGCTTACCACAATCAGATAGACTACATCTTGGTTCAAAACCGATTCCGATCGGGAACAACGAAACCAAGGCCATGGGCGTCCGAAAGGAGGAAAGAGGGCAAGGCACCCCCTGTGTTTTGAAAATTTCAGCAGAAAAAGGTTGTTTTTTGGTTTCGAGTGGGAAAAAACAAATTTCACCACTTATGACTCCCCCTAGAAATTTTTTTGTAAAAAAAAAGGTTTTAGTAAAATTAGTTGCTGTCGGTATTTTCCCTAGTTTGCAGACAATTTCATTCAACTTTTTTCTTTCGAGTCATACAATGTTCGAATTCTTCAAGGTGAATTTCTAGTTTTTTGGTTAGATTTTGATCCTTTTCTGTCCCGACATTGTTTTATCATTTCTGCTTCTACGCTATAAACAAATGTAAAACAAAACTAAACGTTTTTTTGCTCCATTCATAACCCACAGTGAAAAAATAAGACCGGTGTGCCAGTTTGAGAAAGCTATAAATATTCGCACCTGCATTTAATCTCCAACCGTTTTTTTATAAACCCCCAGTATTGGTTACGAAAACAATGGTGTGAGCGGAAATGTCTTAAAGTTGAGTTCTGCGCTTTGTTTCCCAATGCTAGTGCTTTGAGTGAAAGATAATATGCATTTTAAGTGATTGATTTTGACTGACAAATGCTCAGTCATATATATTAACCGCAGGTTGGAAAGTCAGTTGAAAGGTTAAACAGTCTGAATGAAAACATGAGCAATATACTTGCCCCTAGTTTGGAAATCTATACAAATAAATATCAAAGCCTAAAAGACACTTTTATGCTTGTTGTTGCAGCCACGACAATTAGAGAGACTGGGGCTTCGATCGAGCGGATTGTCGTGCTGATAGTCACGTCCGAATTTATCGTGCTGATAGTCACGTCCGAATTATCACGCTTGACGCTCCAGCCAAAGGAATTCTAGCCTAGCTTTCAGCGTTCCCTAGCTTACAGGGTTAGGTGGTTTTTGTAGTTTGTGTTCAGGGCTTTCGCGGATTCTTTCTTCACTTACTTTTGCTGGGATATTGCTCTGCTACCGCTGTCATGTGGCGAACGTCACATTGATAAACAGCAGTTTTTTATTGGCGGAATTCCTAGGCGCTTCTTTTGCACCAATTTTATGGAATTTATGGAAGTTCTCCCCTTTGTTTTCGCGATAGGTTAAATCGTTCTGTGCCTGTTTTAAGCCTTTACTTCGGAATGGAATCATCAACATCTAATTGAGGAAAACTATTTACGCAGAAAAGCACTGCAGGGCAAGGAATGGACAAAAAACAATAAGTAATCGTTAGGGTGCATTCGAAAGTATTGTTCCTTTTGTTAACCAGTCATCCTTGAAATTATTTAGCATTTACCGAATCGTTTAGCATTTACAGATAAGAAGGTTTCGAACAGATCGAAAAACGTTTCAAACGTTACGTAATCACGCCATGTTTTTCCATTGGTCGTGCTTGCGTGACAACAATGCATGCCGAGAAATGGCGAAACAAACTCCGCGACGAATTATTAGCAGAGCAATCTGAAAGAAAACGTTTTCTCAACGATAATTAATAATTTGGGCAAAGTCTGAAGGAAATGGAAACATGGAGCATGAAGCGAAACAGAGGTTTTGCGTGTTTCGATGTTTCATGGCAACACGTAATGAAACAACGTCGTCAAACTTTGGTGACTTCAGGAGAAATATCGGAGAAAGATCAATAGTTTATGAATAAAGCAATTTTTGACATGAAAAGAGAGTTTTTTGCTAAATATGCAGAAACACAAGCATCCTAACTGGTGGATGAAACCCTTTTGCATCGGTCTCCAATTTATCACAAAAACAAGCATATTGCTCAGAAGTTTTGCAAAGCCCTTCAAGCGTCTTAATTGCATGTCTCAAACTTTATGAACTGCTTTAACGATTCTTAATCAAACTTCAATGTCAAAATATATCATGATCTACTGTCATTTAATGTTTGACTCTCCTCGTATTTTTGACATTCAGGCCAGTAAATTCTGCGTGCAACTGCGGTTTCAAGCAATGTCACGATAATTGAAGACTTATGGTAAATTTCCTATGAGCCTATCGCTGAATTTCTGATCCGTTTGTTGTTTCTTGAAAGCATGATGGCTTGCAGATTTTTTAGCTTCCACCTAACCGAAATGCGAGTAAAGCTCTGGTGGGGTTGAACATCGAACTCTCCAAGAAAATAGCCTTCAAAGAGTCAGCCATAATAAATGTTTTTAACACTTAAAATACCTGTATTAAGAACATTGAAAGTTTTTTTTATTGTGGTTTCCGTTAACACCCAAACACAATAACATTTATATGTTTTGAGCTGACTTGAAAAACCAGCATCATAGGCAGAAGTTTTTATATGGAAACGAGAAATTCTTCAGCTTATGGAAACTGCCCAAGTTTTCTAAAGTCTGAATATACCGCAGATTGACCGGTTGTAAGCTTCACAGATGTACAGTTCATGTGGCCGCCAAAATAGTTCTGCTATCTCACAAAAATTCAAAGCACCATAGCAGTTATGCAGTAGCTCATCGCAAAATTAGCCGGATCTCACAGCAATGTGAGCTTTGATTCCAAGTGTTAGATGGAAAACAGGAGAAAGCTCATCCAGGTGGNTTCAGTCCATCAGCACTACATTTGGCCAAAAAAGGATAACTACAGAATATTTTGGCCTCTTGACAGTTCTACAACAAGCCAATGTGTNGCACCAGCTCAAGTTCACGGAATGATACGACCCTGGCAAAGACCGGTCCCAGAGTAGATCTGGACGCCCGGATAGTAATCTTTTAGTTAGCTCTTGGGTGTCTGAGCTCGCAAACGCCGAAAACAGGGTGACAATTTCATTTATATGACAAGAACCTTTTGCATCCTTGATAATAGGAGTTGACATGAAGTGTGTGTAGAAGAGCATTCAAATATACTAAGTGATCTTTGGTCTGTATAGCACCGCAAGACACGTCAGACTGTAGTGGCCACTGGTCATCATTATTCAGTTTACTGTGGATCAAACGAAGTATACACAAGGTTGCAGTTGTGTGAGTGTTGCAACCGTGCAAATGCCAAACATAATTATTAATAAATGCTCTTTGATCTGCGATCAAGATCTCGTATTAGAATTTATGTTTTGATCAAAACATTTAAGTGGCTTGTAGTTATTAACTATTTTGATGCTGTGGAAATAACGAAGGATAAGGAGCAATGTTGCCTCTCGCTAAATAGTTGCTATATGTTTGCTCAAGACAGTGCTGCAGTTTAGCGTTGGGAGACCCTTGTTGTATTCACGTCTGGTGGAAGTGATGTGATTACTGCTTCAGGTGATAAACAACAGTTGAATAAACCACTTAAGTGGCTTTCAGGAAATTTTGTTCACAACATGCCGACCGATCGCGCTAGAAGAGTCAATGAAGAAACCATAAGATGCGGAAATTCGCGTAATGATAAAAAATGGATATATTGGCACTTGAATCTTTTTGAGGCAGCGTGACGCAACGAGGACGACCATCTGTGGATGAAATTCAAGTGCCAATTTACTTGTTTTTTTGAAAGAAAGTTCACGAAATAACGCATTTTATGATGTTTTGATTGGCTCTCTAGTAGCGTGATGGGTCAGTGATTTATGGCTGAAGATTGCTTCAAAAAACACTGAAGTGGATTTCGCGGTCCTTGAAGGGTTGACTAAACTTGTTTTGAAGTTTTTCTGGTTCTAATTAATTTTCTTATAAAAAAAAACTTGCATTACTGATTGCCAAGTGTTCATCCCTAAATACGAACTGTATCCATTACAGAAAACTGAACCAAATTTTACCAAAATGTAAATAATCCAACAGTTTTAGGGCTGGTTTTGATTCTTACGTTTGCACCATCGCATTCCTTGCGCATAAACGTGCAGTAGAATGTTTGTTGTATTTAAAAATTAAATTACAATTCGCAGTGGGGACCCAAGCACAGTTACACGTTCGTGGCCGTACTGTTTGTTTATTGAAACACACTATTGATTGTTGCCACCAAGACAATCACGAAATGGAAAAACTTGCATTGGTTTATGACAGCAGTGTACTATACAATCCATTTCAGGCTTTACGTTGTTTACCTTAACTACAACATGTCTGAGACTTTCGCGTGACGTTTCAACTCTGATGTCAATGCTGCTTGTATTGTACAGAACGTCTTCGTTGAGCCTTCAGCTTCGAAAAATAGAGTATGTCGTGCTGCTTCACCAGCACACGAAATTAATGCGTTTGAATGTAAATACGCAGAAAGGCTACCTGAAATCACTGAAATCACTGAGAAAACATTGAAANTTTTCTCATAAAAAAAAACATAATAAATATCTCAACGTGCTGTAGAAAGAGTAGTTAACTTTCAGACCTTGAATAACTGTCTCNTACGGAAACTGAACGTAATGCGTTCACGGAAGGCAAGNGAATGCTGGGAACGTTATGCATTATATTTTGCATCCATCTGGTATTGGTTTAAAGTTTGATCCAACCATTTGGGTACAAAGCTTATATCAACGTCAAGTTAGGTCTAAGCCTATATTACCGCTAGATTTTATATTAGTTTAAATTCCTTCAACCCTGTTATAGCCGAAATAATAGAACTTGAACCAATAAAAATAAGGCTTGCTTCCGTTTATTAGAGTCTATAACTTCTGAAACACAAAATGTACACAACATGTATCGAACTACGATAGCATAAAGTCGATTTTTTTTATGAGCCAGTGGCGGATTAAGAATAGTAGCAAATGTAGCAATTGCCACGAGCCGCACGCTTTTTGGCACCCAGGGGTCCTTTGTGTTAATTTTTTTCTTTTTTATGTATGGAATTTTTTCAGGCCAAGAAGTTGCTATTTTTCTGAATTTGCCATGAGCAATTAAGCGAAGGTTTCCAGTTGAACGATTTTACATTAGACTACTGGGAATTGAAAATGAAGTATTTTATAGTCATTTGCAAAAGTATGGGACCAATCAAACAATACGGTCAAATCGCAGCAATTTCCAGATATTGCTTAATTGTATTGTTATGAATGCCATTTTCATATTATTAGATCACATTGACCCGTTTTAGAAGTTGCACCACTTTTTGGCGCTTTCAACATTATTTGGCATCTATTCACTACCCACTGGGTTGTGCACTTGGAGTCTTCTTCTTTTACAAATGTGGAAAATATTTGCCCATTTATTTATCTCTCATGGTGACCAACTGCAGAGGAGAACGGTCATTTTCTAAACTTAATATTGTTTAGAATAAACAAAGGAGCACCATTAGACAAAACAGGCTGTACAGCGTGATTCTCAAGAGTATACAGCATAATTTAGGCGAAATGTACACTGCCAATATCTTACACAAATTTTCTTTAATAAAATCGAGAAAATGCTATCCACAGGGTTGCCATCTCCCTAAACCAAAAAATAAACACGCTTACGTACGATTAAGTAGTAGGTTACTACTCATTAAAAACTCTTTATTGCAAGTTTTTACGTGAATGGTTCTAGGAAATCCAGTGAAATTCTTGGGTTTTAAAATTTCAAACTGTAATTAATTAACAAACAAAAAACAAATTTTTGATATTTATTTATTTTATCGAAGTAAAATAAAAGCCAAATCACAAATACTTTTCACCACCAACTATTTGTTTCAGTAGTTTTTGATCTTTGGAAATAAGGCCATGCATCTTGGAGCAACTGAAGTCTAAATTTACTCGAACTTGTAACAGTGATTTGGCAGTTGCTTCATTGAGACGGTTCCTTTCCCTTCTCCACTGTGATGAAACCGGAGAAAATACCCTTTCTACAAATGCGTTGCTAACCGGAATAGAGAACACGATGCCTCCTAACTTGTATATGAGCGGTAGAGAATCATTTTCAGACAAAAGCTTCATTATCTTTGTCTCTGGGCCATCCTCGCTGAATGTTTCGTCAGGAATATTTTGAAGTATACCATTGAGAGCCGAAACCTCGTCAAACAACTCATCTGCCATCGCTACCTGAGGATCAATCTGCTTCGCCATTTCTTTTACCTCTTCGTATTTAGCTTTTCGATTTCTCAGTAATATCCAGGCGACATTAGCTGGATGCTTCTCAGGTCGATACCGTTTGTCTATGTATTCAAGAGTCACTTCGTAAAATTCTTTGAAGCTTGACTTTAGCACCTCAGCACAATCCTTGTCAATTCCTTTCAATAATTCAGCTGTTTTTGCTCCATAAAACTCAGAACTATGACGCTTCAAAATGGCTCTCTTGAACAATTCAAATATACCAGCCAGTTCAGGAAATGATGCACTAGTACTTTGTAAAAGTAATAGCGGCTTCTTGAAAACCAATAGAGCGCTGTGAAGAAAGGTCACAATAACAAGTGAATCGTCTGATTTAAAAAAATTCTCACGAATCCACGGTGGACATTTTAGGGAGTGAAAGTGTTGTTTTAGTGGTTCCCAAAGTTCTATCATCATTTCAAGCACATTATCTAATGTAGTCCACCGCGTTGACGTGTGAGTAGGAAGTGCAGTGTACTGGGCTTCAGGTTGTTCACAGAATTGCTTAAGATTTTGCACTCTACTAGCTTGACTCTTAAAATGACTGCAGATTTTCAATACAATTGTTTCAACATCTACAGTAAGTCTTTCAGCTCCCTTTTCAGCTGCATTATGTAAAATATGTGCAAGACAGCCAATTGGAATCAGACGTGCACTAGTTTTTTCTTATAACCGATTGAAAACGTTGTTTGTTCCTATTTGTTGCCGTCCCCCAAAGTTTACCGGTGCATTGTCGGCACAGAATGATATTACATTTTCCAGCCTAAGACCATTTTTCTCAAGAGAACAGATAAAGCTCACTACCTGTTGTGATGCCTCACATGGCATAGATCGTAGATCGAGAATACGCACTCGCACCCCAACTTTGGCGCTAAAAAAACTGATAACCAAGGGAAAAAGTTTCACTTCGTTATGGTTGGAGGCAT
>JGI24021J15306_10012874_pt1 | contig 10403 bp, 7 predicted proteins | sample Ectturendosymbi1_FD_15306 | JGI IMG/M metagenome (IMG submission 15306) | reverse complement strand
AGTCTCCACTGGCTGCGACTTGTGAAAGCACACAACCCACTCTCAGTACAACAGCTCATTACGGTGCATTTGTACTAGAATCATGCAAAGCTTCGCAGAATACAATTGCAAGAAACGATCCACGATGATCAGTGTTGCGGAAGGCCAAATTACACTCGCAAGAGCACTGTGTAATATCGAGGCACGTCTAGAGAGAAGGTCGTGGTGTTTTACAAACATTCACGGCACCAGGGAGTTCAACGCAAATTTACCTGCGTAGATACAACGATGATGGCAGTTATCCCTGGTAACCACATACATGGTGTCACAAATACAACAAGCAAAGCATGTTAACGCAAGCCAAGCTGATACTCTGACAGCTGAGTTCACTACCACTCACTGCAAAGATCACTACTACTTCGACTTAACCAAGCGCACAACGGCCACGTAATTCTGACATGGCGAACAAAGACAGTAAACAAACTTTAGCTTTGCGGCAAGCTTCTGAGGAATCTGCCTGCTTTCTGCTTTCATTCTTCTGCGACGATTAAAACTTGCAAGCGTATAACTGAACATGGCGTTGCGGGCAAAGGAACCAGGCGGCGATGCTCCGCTCCCGGCATTCAAGGGGAATGCGCTTCAACTGAAGTGCCGTGGTATGAGCGGGTGAGTAATTGATCGACCGTAACAACCTGTACCAATGCAGCCACTGCCTTTTTGCGTCTTTGCAATGAGGNTCCACTGCGAAAACCTTGGCTCGCAAGTCTTTGATATTCATTCAGAATTCAGTTGATTTAAATGTTTTGATACATACACTAATCAANCATGACCTTATTGAAAGGTTNAATCAACTGAAAAATANGACCCTCTGAAACAATAGCAAAGATTCTTTTTTTAAATATTNATGGCGCTTTATAACTANAGTGGTCTTGTAGCGCCATGACTGAGTTTGTACAAAGCCTGCTTTTATTTGATCTCGTTTGTTTGGTTTTCTTGTTGTATTCCATGCAACTCTTCTGCNCACCGTGCGCCTGGTAAGAAGGCTACAGTACGAATTTATAAGGTCTTGGTAAGTTCCGGCCGAGAACTCTCGACCTACCAGCACCGAACCAGAAGCACTTACCACTACACCACGGGCTGGTTTATAACAAAGCTTCGTGATATCTAGCATCAGCACACCTGACAAAGTCACAACACAAAATGAAACGCTGCCATACAGAACACTGGCGTCAATAAACTGGCAGTACCGCATGGCCACGTGATCAGTACACGCATTTCTGAGCCAAAGGCATCTTGCGGAATAAAGGAAAGATCTGGCGATACAGCAATACCTGTTGCCACAAAGTAGACTTGTTTTTTTTTTCTGTGATCCACAGCTATCTTGATAATATATTTTTGCTAAACCTTAGATGCAAGCACTGCATTTCTGTTAACTGCTATAAAGCGCTGCGTAATCACTGATGCAATGTCTTGGGCCGTGGTTTGAAGTGAAATAATAAACGTTTTGTTTGTTGAATTTCAAATCAGTGTTAAAATCGATGAAAGCATGTAAGACTCGATTCGCACAGCAGCAAACACACAGTTATTCAAAAGATCGAGTTGCAATCGAAAATATATAGTCTTGGAACATCATGACCACAGCAATATATTTACTGGAATCATGACCATTATTTTTTCCTTTTGACTCTCGCAAAAAGCTGCAGAATATCGCTGCTTTCAGTGATTCTAAATGCGCTCTCCCCAAATCATTTTTTCTGGCTACGCGCCTGAAGCTTGTTTTAACATTCTTGTGTAGTATAGCCAGGGCTACCATACTGTCGTTATTTCTAAGACTTGTGCTTATTCTGCAGTTTACGTCTTAGAAAATATTACTGTCCTTATTTTTAAGAAATGTCCATATTTGCGACTTGCGTCCGTATTTTTTCTTATTTTCTGTAGCATAAAAATTTTAGATAAGCAATATCGGAAAGACCATTACTACCTCATTGTAAACATTTTGTAATTACGGTTTTGTGACGTCATAACATTAGTGTAATCTTGCAGGACAGAGATGTAACGCACTCTCAGGCATTGTTAGCGTGAAAGCTGTCTACTCTGGTGGGGATTCTTAGGAAAGCTGGTTTTCTAGCGAAGGCTTAGCATTTAATTGGTTAAAGAAACAAGCAAGCGAAAAAATGTTTTTCGTGACAATTACAAGAAGGAAGTCGAGAATCAGGCAATGCTTAAGCAAATGGTTCCTGGAGATAAATAGGTAAACATATGATCTGACGTTCGTCGTGCCAACAGAAACAATTGTTTTCTTTTTAGGTAACAAAATCAAATTTTCATCAGCCGTCCTTATTTTTGGTTCTAAATCGACGGTAGCCCTGAGTATAGCCCACTGTTCATGGTAGGTTAACGGAATGCTGCTACTGGAGTTTGGTGTTAAACTGTTCGACTCTAATTGATATAGAAAACGAATGTCAATGTTGGCTCATCTAATCTGTCAAATGTTGCTAAAGTAAACCAAACAAGTGTTACGATCACTGATCACTACAATCGTTGTTATACAAATGGTGTACCTGTGTAAAGGCATAATTCTCAACAAATTCAAGCTTGGGATCATGTTCGGATTAAATAAACATGTGGTCTGTGGCCCATCAGCAGTGGAAATGCTTTCATATGCTATCCCCTGCTCTGTGCACACAGTAAAGAAAGAAACATATTGATCGATGTGCACTTCCTCTAATCTGCAAGGACGGTGGCATGGCGCTTGTCTGCGTATCAGTGATGCCAAGTTGTGTAACAAAACAAGCAAGTAAATCCAGGCCCCTCAAGAGGGGGTTGCAGCCGGGACGTCGTCCCGGGTCCCATAAGAGTCTGGGGGGCCCATGAACTTCGAAGTTCAAAATTGAAATGGGCATGTATGCACAACGTTTTTATTGTTATAACTTTATTCATACAATCTTGTGCAAATTAATTGACTAAAGTTGTTGTTTAAGTCGATATACAATGTATCGCTATTTCTTTTGGTGTGAGTTTGCGAATATCTCCTTTGCTGGTCTTTCATTGTTAGCCCAATGCACTAAGTACTGCGTGATGTGAGGGAAGTAGGGAACAATCAAAAAATATTTTTATGACGTTACACAGGACTTTACTTATCAGCGCAATAGTGTTATATTGTAGAATGAAGCCAAATCTTTCTTTTGCATGTAGGTGAGAGCAAGGGTGGATATTAGGGGAGGCGAACTAGGCGGTCGCCTCGGGCCCCCTTTTTCCAGAGATGCCGTGGGGCCCCTCTTTGAGAGTATCACACTTAGTTTTTGCATGGTTTTGTTTAAAAGCTGAAGAACTACTCTAAAGACACGTTTAATAATTCTGAAGCAAGTCGTATGTTTTTCAAAATAAAGCAAAAATTATGTGCAAATGTGCCAAAGGGTCCCCTTAATTTTAATTTGTAGGCAGAGAAAATGTAAAATGAAATGACTCTAAACAATATACAGTGTGAAATGGACTTTCACACAGAAGCAAATACCCAGACAAAATGAAAAAATTTAACTTGCTTTTAGCAAATAAAATTTTTTATAGCATTTGCAAAATAAAGGGTCCCTTTTGATATAATTTAAACAAATTCAGGGGTGAGCACTTTTTATGACCATATTTTGTGCACACGAAATATAAAAAATTGTGCGATGTTTTGGGGCCACTTTCTGATAATTTTTCTTGGACCCTAAATTCTAATCAGTAGTGGTCTTATAAGTGTGTAGGGTGTGCAAAATGGGGGCCCCTGTTTTCAATTTACGCACTTTGAAGGGGCCCCCATTTTTAGTTTACGCGCTTTACAAAATTCTGGGGTTTTCTTTATGATTGTATTTTTATTATAATGACTAAACAATAAAACTTAGTTTGATTTGCTACATGTTGTTATTATATTTGATGCATGTTGGTGTTCACATATGCTCACGAACAGTGCGACGTCGGCCAGCGGAGGCTGGCAGAAAGGCTAAGAAACCGCTAATAAAGCAGATTCGTACTCAATAAATGAAAACAAAGAATTACAAAGTCAAAAAAAAAATATTGGTCTGCATAAGACCGAGAAAAAGTTATGTTTTCAGATGAAAATCGTTTTTTCGTTCAAGGGAAGCACAGCAGATTTTTCCGGATCAGGAAGGGTGAGCAGTTAAGTCCTGCCCATTTCAATTAGTTAGTAAAAAACCTTCAAAAGAAGATGTTCTCGGGAAGTTTTACCTTTTCAAGAGTAGGTTGACTTATGCCAAGTGAAGGTATGACGCATTTTTACAAATACATTGATGTAATTGAAAAAAAGGCATTCTAGATATGAGAAGGGCATTTCCTGATGGAAGAAAATTCCAATAGGATCTTGCCCCGTGTCTTTCATCTGCAGAAGTGAAGACGATTTTCAGGAAACAAAAATCGTTAGATTGTCCTAGAGACTCGTCACATCTTAACCCCATTGAAAATTTGTGATCAATAACAAAATCGCGGTTACAAAAGTTGGATTGCACCACCCATGGACAAGCTAATAGAGGCCATCATTCAAGTATGGCATCGGGACAGTAACTCAAGGAATACTGTCAAAAACTGTTAGAAACCATGCTAAAGCGAGTAACTAAATTCTTGTCCTTCTATTATTGTATTACGTTTGTAGAATTATTAAATTGGCTTTGCGAATGAGAATTTCTATAGCGTATTATAAATGTGAAATTAGATGCATAGTTGTGAAATTCGCAAAGCAATTGTGTTACTGAGCATTCTTGGAGATCAGGTTGTGATTTTTGAAATTAACTAATAACATTGATAAATGGTTATAATTAGGACAACAGTATTTTTGACCTAAAAACCTAAAATGTTGACATTATAATTTAAAATTTAGACTTTATTTTGACCTATTAAATTCCTGCTTTTGCAACTGAAATGCAGAACACGAAACATATATTAAATGTGAAACCGGTAAGTCAAAAATAATTTTTCTGTTGAAATTTAACAATAGTCAAAGTGTGAAAGAGCCAACGAAACAAGATGCAACAAACCATGGACGAAAATTAATCTGAAAGCACAAGAGACATATCCAGTGTCAAAAAATATATTGAAGTCACTGAGAAGGTTTTGCGTTGTTATACCTTAACATAAGTACTGCTTCACTGCCTTTAAAGTTTCTCTGTGCATAATGGAGCATTTACCAAATCAAGTACTGTAAGACCAGGTTTCTTGCCTTACTTCGCCTAGCCTACTTAATATTCAATCGTCCAGTAGTGGGCAAAACAACATCATTACGTCAAAAGTCGCAAAAAAGATTATCTTTCAGAATTGCAACTAAACTTGCAAAAGCGCAGCAATATGTGTTATTGTATATCTAATAAAATACTGATAAAGAGAAAAACTCTGCTAGTAAATTTTGATTTAACAAAAAATTTTGACTTTTTTCGACTTAATAACTTTGGAGTCGCTCATGGCATTAGTGTGGAATTTAGTTTGTGGACGTTCCATAAACTTTCAAAAAGGCAGGAAATTTTGTCTTTACTAAATTTTGGTTGCATTAGTTATAATCTAAAATAACAAATAAAGCATATCATTTTTGTTATAATACTGGAAACTAATGAAGCTCCGAATCAGTTATTTATAAGGGGGGCCGAAACAGTTTTCGCACCAGCACACATTTTTTCTCTCAAGGGCCCTGAGTAAATCTGAAAAAACAAGCCCAAAATAAACGCTATGACAGACAAGCGCAAAATGGGTTTCCAAAGAACATTGAACAAAATAAAATACATGCAAGTAAAACAAGTAGCCTAAATCTGAAAAATAAACCCAAAATAAGTAGATTAACACAAAAGCAAGCGCAAACTGCGGTTTGAAGTAGGCCTGCATTGAAACAGCAGAAGTTTCATAACATTCGAAAAACAAGTGACCCACAAAAAACAAGTCAAAACAAGCAACTCACTAGTCTTGTTGAAAAAACATAAGTTCTGAAAAAATAAGCCCAAATTCGAGGGAAAACCAGAAGGTTGGCGCAACGCTGCACTGCTGCACATAAATTTGCAAGTCACCGCTCGTTTTATCATTTTTTATGACGGCACAGAACAAGTTATGATATACCAAACCTTAATGAATACAAAAATATCAGCTGAGAGCCCCTGTTGCTGCAACGTACAAACAAGCGATAATGCCAGGCCATGTCCACAAAAGCACCTTGCAAGACCCACACTGATTGACAAATCATGTGTGAAACCTAACCACGTATTACCATTAGTTTGGTCTGAAATTGATGCCTGTACCACAACAATTGTTTTCACTTTGGCGCTGTTTCTGTACTTCATGGTACATAGGTAATGACTCTGTTTGATTCACGTTTTGATTCACGTTTTTTGAAAATTTGCAGTGATTATAGAGTCAGGCTGTCTACAAGGCTCACACATTCTTCGGGAGCTCCACTTGAGTCACAACAGTGAATGATTTGCATGACTCCGTATTGACTCGCCAATTGCCTTAACATTAAACACAAACTGGTTCCTCATCCGATTTTGTATCTTGATTTTGATTTTTTTCGAAAAAAAGGCGCCTAAAGTATATTCTAGGGTAAGTAGGCTAAACAATGTTAGCGATTAGGTTCAGCGACAAATATAAAGCTTTTCTAACCCCGTTAAAATTTTTAGCGTGTGCTACGACCGAAGTGGACGGCGTGTTTATGTTGTAACTTGTAAGCACATATTTTACAGAATGCCGGCAGATGTATCTTAAAGCAAAGATATTCCTGCTGTCTGATTCAAACTGGCGTATTTAGGTTGTGGCATTTGGTTCAGATTACGTGAAATGTGGGCTGTACGGGGTTTCAGGTTGCTGCAGACCTTACAGCTCTGGGACTGTAAAAAGCCTTTGTCGGCGGGGTTAGAAAAAAAGCAAGGCAAGTGTTTTCGCAGTGATGTCAAAATCCAGTGCAGTTGGCAAAATGTTTTGCCTCTTTGGATCCTCCAATCAATCCAATTGTTTTTGCAGCTTGAGTGTGTTTTGTGATGAAGTGAACTGCCTTTACACTGCCACGGATTGCTTACCACTGATTGTAACAACTTTAAATTTTCGGTGTGCTTTGTGAGTTGGAGAAAAAGCACTGTTGCAAGATTTGTTAAAGGTCAAGAGACTTTATTCGACCAACTCAAGTAACACTGTCGCAAGCATAAATAAAACCAACTTACAGAAATTAAACAAGTAGAAAAATGTCTGTCAACAAGAGATAAATAAAATTCTTTTCAAAACAACGAATTGAAGTAACATTCACAAATACGTCACTTGCATTTGCATCGTTCAAACCGCGACAAAACGAAAATCGGCGCGACCTCAAGCAGCGGCATGGCAAATTCACCGTTCTGCTGCATGCGCACGCTCAAGCAGCCACGGCAGTCGTATGGGCAAGAAAATGCTTTGAACACAGATGCACAGAACCTTTCACCCAAGGAGATGAGCGATAGATTTGTTGTCCTTGTCACTGCGTTTCTTTCGAAAGAATTTGGAAAACAATTGAGGTTTCTTCCAGAGACGATTTCGAAAATATTTTGAGGACGTCTTTAATGGTTGTGGTTTAAGACATGCGTGATCAAAGCAAAAAGTAAAATCAGTTGAATTTTCGACAGGAAACGAGGATTACGAAAAGTACCGTATCCAGCAAAATGCTTGCTTGAGCTAAAATGAACTCAAGTCACTTCGGGCATCATATGGCGCTTGCCATTATCTACCGACCACTCTCCTCAACCGTCTTCTTTAAAATGCGTTACCGTCAAGTCATACGAACGATACAAAACTACATTTGAGTCCCCTTGAAACTGCTAGTCCATCATGAACTCGACTCCACTTCACCTGAAGGACCATCACTTAAGAGCAGGGATCTTGGGCTAACAGGATTGGTTGAACTGCTATTTTCCACTTCACCGATCCGGTGGACTATCGTTGCTCCCTGTTCCAAATACGGATCCTTGCCGTTGATGTTTCCCGCTCCTGGTTTGGGAGGGGCGTCGATTTCGTCCTCGGATGGAGACTTATCCGGATGGCAGAAGTTTTCGCATTCCTCCAAAGTAACGAAGTTGTTGCGGTTGGGAAGGCAACCGCCATAGACGAACTTCTCGCATTGGCTCTTTCTTGGATTGTAAAACCTGGTGTAACAGTAAAGAACTAAGTTAAATAGAACTGTTTCAAATTTCCACAAACGGCCATCTCTTTCTCAAAGAGCTGTGTGGCATTTTCTGTACACGCCAAAATTAAATCACGTCATTTACAACCAGTTAACGAAAAGCTACCGTTAAAACATCAAAAAAATCAGCAAAAGTTNGCCCAAACTTCNNACGTTATTTTGACATTAAACTTTTNGCTACGATCAAAGATGCAGTACTCACCAACGATAAAAGAGAGCTCTGCAGGGTCCAGTCTTGGCTGGTAAGAAGCAAACAGCGTTTCTNGGAACCTTTGGCTTGTTTCCGTAACCNCCGGTGATGNAAGAACGGTCGTCAACGTCTGAGGAAGAAAGAGAAGTACGTGAAACTACTGCGATACCAACAATTTGCTTCCAGAGCAATAGACATGATTTAGCGTGGGAACAACCAAGTCTACGCATGATAGGCACGAGGCCAAGGATGTTGAGAATTTGTCGCCCATTTGGCCGAAATATTTCAAGCGTTTTAAGTACCAACTCCCGAGAGACAGAAAAACAATTTAACGTTTAGTCTTTGTTTTCACTTACTTTCTTTCACAAATTTATATGAGTTAGCATCTTCTTTGAGACCAGTGAACTGTTTTTGGGTGACAGGGTTGATTTCGGATGCGTTGAGACCGTGTTTGTCCAACACCCACGGCGCAGCTGTGAAATTATAGATCTTCATGTCCACCTTAACCTGAAAATCCACCAACTCCTCGGCAACTGTAAAATAAAGCAAGTGATGCTGTTTTTGTGTTTCGCACAACTCACTTAAGCAGGTAGGGAAATGTATTGAATACAAAACAGTTTGCACTAACAAAACGGTTGCTGTAGTTAACCACCTTGCATTGTGACGATAAATTCCTAAGGGATTTTAACAACTCACCACATTGCTTTTCGCATTGCCACTTCTTTCCGTAATTGTTTGAGTTGCCTCCACAGCCTCTGTAAATGAAGGCCTGGCATTTTCCGGTGACTGAGTCGTGGCGCCAGCGCAAGCTTAGTCCCTTCGTGCAATAGTAGCCTCTGTTTTTTGGGAACGAGCATTGGTCGTAAACTTTTGGAACTGCACAAAGAAAAACACAACTGTTTAGCTTTTGTCTTCATACATATTTTGCATGTTTCAGTAATCTATGAACAGTTTTTTTATGTTTATGAGAGACCGAAACGGTCTCTTAAATTAATACACTTAACTTCACTTTGTGAAGATCTCGGTATCAGATGAAATAGTTGTGGTCTCTCAAAATGTCTCAATCACCAAGGTTAAACCTTCAATAAACCCTAAACACGACGCCAGTACGTCGGTTAACGACGGGGCAAGGTTCTGACCTCGTTGAAGCACAAGGCGATGTAAAAAAGCAACAAGTTCGCAAAGACTACTTGTGTCATGGAATTTAAATTCGATAATTTCCTCTACGCTAATGAATTGGCGCAAGAGGTGGAGAAAGTGATTCAGACAGATCAGAGGTTCCACGCACTACGGTCGCCGGCACGTCACGAGCTATTTCGGGATTTTCTGTAAATGGCGCCGCCAACAGTTCAGTCTTGACGTATAACGCTGTGCATTGGCCACGAGCCGACAGCACCAACGACTTCTAATGACGATTTGATTCAGAAGTGAATGCGCGAAATATTCGCGATTCGCGCAGATGATTCATTCGCTTGTAGTTGCGTGAACGGCTGCTGTACTTCCATTTTTTAACACTGATTTTCGCTTGACCCTACTGACTTCAGTAATAACTGGTTCTGCTGCCTTCGCAGACAAAGTGTTCGAACAGAGAAAACGCATGTTCGACCTACCACAAGCGAACTCGCATTCCAGCTGGGTGAGATGTCCGTAGCAGCCATAAGCCACCTTTTCGCAGGACTTGGTCGCGGGGTTGTACTTGAATCTGCGTATGAAGATCATGTGTCAATAACGCTGAAGGTTGGTCGAGCAAGTTCTACGATTTTATTTTTACGGAAGTTTACTTGAAGACATTCTTAGACTCAATACATCCACTGGAGCGCCAGTAAAAAGCTGTTTTACTTTAAGGAACTGCGGTCGCAGCGCTTAAAGATTTGCGTCCTACCCACAGTTACGGTGCACTCACAATACCAGACATTTAATCCCTTTGTTCTTCCAGTAGAAATCAAAATTATGCTGACGGCCCGCGCCTCAACATCAGGAAAGGCATTCGTGCACACTTCAAACAAATGGCGCAAAAGCTTACTTTGGGTCGGCCACCTTGCAAGGGTACTGCAGGTG
>JGI24021J15306_10012873_pt1 | contig 10403 bp, 6 predicted proteins | sample Ectturendosymbi1_FD_15306 | JGI IMG/M metagenome (IMG submission 15306) | reverse complement strand
GCTGAATGCAAACATCCCGTCGATGCCTCTATGCATTTTTAACTTGTAACAGAGCTTCATGCCTCACTCATGACGTCACGCGCCATCACTATCGGCGCGTATCCAGCTGAGTCATGTGACTACGTATGCTTCCCGCCACTAGATCACTACCGAAACAGCCCTTTGCGTTTTACATTTTTTACAGCGCTTTTCTCCTGAATGACCAATAAGCACCTGCAGCATNATCACTGCAGTTCAATTTGCAATGCACTGATGATGATAACAGGAGTTATCGAAACGTTTGCAGTATGTCGTTTGTATCGTTTTCTTTGGCCATGATTTTCATTACAAGGCTATTTAGCACTTCCGCTTTGCGTGTACCAAAGTTGTTTCAAATATGATTCAATTCCAGTGATTAGACCACTTTTGCAATGAGCCTCAAAGCAGAGGTGTATATTTTGCGAGACGCCGTTCTCCCAAATAGCTGACACTTATGTAATTCTTTTACTGAAATTGCTTACGAAAATTCTGAAATATTTTGACTGTAGCGAAACATACTTATTAGTAGCAGTGCATCCCCTCACCTTATTTTCCAGCACTGCATCACTGACTTTGACTTAAGCTGAAAAAACATCTGACACTTAGCGAGCTAAGTCTAAGTACAATATGACTAGCTACGCGATGAAGCAACATTTATAACTAGGGTAACCAATTTTTTGACCTTTCTTACCACGCCTATTCTACATAAAATTCAATTGTCCAGTAGTGGGCAAAACAACATTGCTACGTCAGGAATTACAGCAAATCTATTANTATTACCGAAATGCAAAAATTGCAAAAGCATATTAATACTTGCTGTTGTNGTTTCAATAAAATATTGATAAAGAGAAAAAAATATNTGTTGCAAGAAAAGTATGACCCAAGAATAAATTTTGACCTAATGATAAATTTTGACTTTTTTGACCTAATAACCTGGGATTCCCTCATGGTATGAGCGTGAAAGTTGGTTTGTGCACGTTTGATAAGCTTTGAAAAAAGCAGAAATATTTTGACGTTGTTGACTTTTGGTTGCACATTTATAACCTATTCAAAAGCTTTTCCCAATCCAGCTTTAAACTTATACCAAGAAACAGCTGGAAAAACACTGCAGACATACAAGTGGCCAGAGTTCCGATTGCATAAGCTTCAACCAACCAGAGGCAAATGACACATCCAGCTTGGGCAGCAATTAAATAGAAATGAAAGCTGGAAATACTGTCCAGATCCAGAGAAACGTTTACAGCTTTACTGATTTTTTCGCAAAACTGATTATTTAGAAATTTCGAAGCGTAGCCTGCTGATCAGTATGGACACATGGCGTCAAAAATTCGAAAACTGAGCTTTCCCCAAAATTCTAAGCTGTTTGTAACAGTTCTGGACGTAAGAACGGCTGTTCATAACATCAATTCGCAAGCCATGCTGCTTTCATGCAAAGAAATACAAGCTGAAAAGGTAAGATAGCAGTTTATTGGGTTACTCAGATGAACAAACAAAATAATAAACAGAAAAAAACTAGCATTTACTACTATTTCCTTTCAAGAAGTATATTTCTCCCTTAGATTTTTAAACAATTTGCGGTCAACCCAACGCAAATATACTGTCTCAAGATTTTTTAGAATAGAAAACAGTTTCAAGCACAAAATTCGACTTGCCTTTGAGTCAAGTTCAATCCGTCTTCTGTAGAAAACCGAACCCAATTTTCTCTGGAAGTGGGTGAACCTAAGTCATCACTTTCATCATCTCCAATCTGACGAAACCAACAAACAATCGTTAAAACTAGTTGCAAACAAAATTCTGCATTTTTCTCATTATGATAACTTCACAGAAAAGCTACGATACTACGAAGTATATCAGAAAGTGAAGTTTTAGTTGTGCATTTTTCTCAACCGGGTATTTAGCACAAAATCCCAACTTTGTTGCTTCTTTGTGATACCGTTAAAAAAATATTGCTTAAGTAAGCTCATTGTAGTCAATGGCGTAGCCAGCCCGAAGTGTTTGGGGGACCAAATCTCTTGACTTTAAGCGAGCAACAGCATTTGATTTGAGACACCGCCTCTCAAAGCACAAAATAACAAGATATGCTTGAAATTTGCGGGGCATGGACCCCTTCTTTCCTTGGCTACGCCCATGATTGCAGTCTGCGAGAACATTAAGGCATTTGACAGGAGCTTCTTTTTCTATACAAATTGGTTAGTAGACCATGGCCTTTAAAGAAAATATGGTCATCTACTTGGTGCACTGAATGGTTGGTGGCGCGACAACTCAGTTGCATTGCAAACGCTGCGCAATCAAAATACTGACAAATCGGCTAACAGCCTTGTAGACTGAAAGTGCGTTTCAAGGTAGGATGTGCGACAAGGGTTACAGTCGCAGTGCAATTTTGCTTTCATGCTCAACATCAAACCGGCAACTAGGAGAACAACCAGACAATTGCACTGCCACACCCCCGAGATTTTCAAAAACATGTTTATTTGTTAGGTACAACAACAAGTTATAATCAGTTTGCCTCCTCCGAAAATACTAGCTGGTTGTGGCCCTGCTCAACATCAACATGCATCAGTAAACGAGAAGGCAATTTTTGCTGCCGCTCTGCCTTCTGCGAATGCAGTTTTTTGAGCTTTGTGAAAACATTTTCGGAAGGATGAAGACCATAAAAAAAGACATGTCTTACGAAACAGGATTGGCAATGCAGAAAGCGTGAAATGCTGGGAAAATTTAGGGGCAATTTTTCCTCAATTTGAAACGAAGACATTCAAGTGTTCTCATACTTCAACAGCTTTAACAGATACTTACTGGTAACTAGTATGCAGTACAATTGGTATCAGCCTCATTGTGGTACGCACACTTTTTCTGGTCTTATTTCAAGTGTGATTAAAATCTTATTACTATTACGTAGTACTAAAATATTCGTACATATAGACGCTACATATGACGTGTGGTTTTCTTTCATAGTCGGTGACATTGCCTGTTGAAGTTGCAGCTAAGCAATAAAAAAGCCTTGAAGTACTTTTATGACATGGGGAAACTATCGACTCAAATATGTTCTGCTTCACAATTAACTCCAATACAGCCAGTTTCTATTATGGCAATTTGGGAAAATAACGACGTCTTTGAAGAGCTGATCGCAACAGAATTGCAACAGATGTATCAGAAAACAGAAGAAAATTGTAACAATATAGCACCAGTTGTCAACTGGAGTGGAGTGCTGATTGCTTTGAAAAGGAGGGTCGAAGAAGACAGTTAAGTCAGTGCTGGCTGATTTGAAACGGCGTTGAAACCAAACAGTCAGAAACGCAACGTTTAAGCCTAAAATGTTAAAAGTGATGCTGACCAAAAAATTCAATGAAAACCGTTTTTGTGGGAATACTATTGACAACAACAGCTGTAGAAAAAATTGTATCTTGCCTNGCCTATATATAAACAGTTAAGCACTTTANCTTTTCGCGGAAAGCAAGAAATGCTTTTTCACATATTACCGAAAAGCTACTTCTTGGCTAAACTTGCCTTGAAAGCACATAACCTTTTCCTAGCCATAATTTTCCGGTATTACCCAGAACCGTCGCCAGAAAGTCGTCAACACAGGGCTTTGCGTTTGTGTGGAGGGGCTTTACGTCAGTTCAAGGGGAGCTTGACATTCAAATTTGCCAAAAATTCTACTAATTTATAGTATTTCATATTTCAATTTGGGGGGGATTGGAGCTTTGTTTGAGGGGGATAAGCCCACCAAAGAGCAGCTGCACATTCAAACCTTGTTCGTAAATAGAAATTTCGAAGTTTCCAAAAACACGTTGAAAACTGCATGCTTACAGCAGCAATATCGTCAACATCCTCTTCAAAGTTTTCATCCAAAGTCATATTCCAGTCGAGCAATTCCTCATCTTTTAGATAGGACATATTGCACTGCTTGCAATAGTAAAAAAACTTCTCTGCTAATCCTAAAACCGGCTTACCCTCTACGCTGAAGCAACACCACCGTGAGTCAACAACACAAAGCTGTAACAGTTAAATTTGTAAAAAAGCAACGTGTGCATGTGCACTGTAAAGCTGCGCATGCGTACAATCTACAAGTTTTATTTTGAATTAGAAACGCTGGACAGTATGCTACTATTATGTTTTTTTGGATTTGGAATAGTTGTATAATTCTATTATACTCAGGGGCATCGGGAAAGCTAAGCTCTACAATCCCATAATCCCTGCCAGATTTCTAGAAAAGCTGTATAAGCCTGCTACATTTGTTTTACCAAATGTTCCATTGACGAAGAGAAATGTGAGCATTGTTACAGTGCTTCACAAAACATTTCGTATCAATTGAAATAGAAAATAATCAAGAACGCTTGAAATTTGTATAGCGCGGTATATATGCATAACAAAGTTTAATGGCAAAACATTAACTTCGCTAAGCTTGCCGAAAAAGCAGGGGCAAACTTCCATGCAGGCAAAAACATTCGCTAAGCTATTAACAAATATGCACAGCTGACGAACAGTGCTTCTCAACTGTGGTTTGTCTCAGTGGCATCCTCCAAAGTGGGTTTGAGACTCCAGCAAACACCAACGAAATACCAGCAAGATCATCGTGGGCTTAACCGCACAAGTTTAATTTTTCCGAATACATTTTACTTGGCAGCAAGCTTTCCTACATGCCTAGATTAGGTTTTTGGAGTTGTTTGAAATGCCACTAGAATTTATTTAAGGTGATTTACAGTGGGAGCAACATGGATGTATGTACAGTACCAACAAGTTCAACATAAGCAGTAATAGTTAGCTAAGTTGGTGGTCACTAATTTGTTGCAAGCCAAATCGCCCCTGAGTCTGCAATGGCATTGCTGAAAATGGGTAGTCAGAAGACGTCATTGACCTGAAATGCAAGAAACACAGTCACATGAGCAATATCTCTTCCAGTGCTAATTTCAAAAACACTGACTGACTCCTGAATAAAAATATATTGGATTGAAAACTGACAATTCAAGCTAACTTTTAGCATTAATGACGGTCTCTAGCAAATCACCGATCGCACTGAAATTCAATACCTACAGAGAAGTCTCCTGTAAAACAACCTTTGCATGGAACTTTGTCCCTGCTTTTTCGGCACGACTAAGCGATGCCTGGCACTGGGTTCAAACGCAAATCGCTGGGATACAGTAGATATTGTACAGTATGCCATCAAATCGAAAATGTTTTGAGGCAAGTTAATGAGTAACGTGTCGTGTTTGTTCGAGCTTGGCTCAATGCTAACGTCCTTTGTTTGCACTGCGATAACCTGCACAAAACGTCACTTCAGTTGCCAGATTGTCTAACTTCTGTCACCCGCAGATGACTCAGTCAGATGCAAACAGTCGTAGCCTACAGGAACGGCACAGTCATCACGTATTGCAATCGGCACCATGTATGGGATAACAATCGGAACTAATTTTTCTTTGCATGAAACTACATTTACTTTTGTGACTGGTTTTTAATATACTAGGCTCGACACGGTATACGGCACTCATAAACGTCTTCAGAATAGAGATGACGCGTGGACCCAGAGTGGGAACTTTCTCCACTGGCCGGATATTTTATGGGCACGAGAAATCAAGAAGAATAAAACATGAGGTTCAAAAATCTAAATTTTCATAAAAACAAAATATGCCAAACAATTAAACTCCCTGATGTCGTTTATGGGCATCGGTAATGCATGGTCTGGTGTTGGCTGGATGTACAACATGGAAAGTTTGGGGTCATTTTTTCGTTGTTAAACAATTTCCTGAATCATTACCGGCAGTTGATTTGAAATGACTCTTGAAGAGCATCCATTGCATGCACCGGATAATCCAGTTAGAAGATAAATCTTTGGCATTTCCACTCCAAATGGCCATCAGATTTTTGGAAAAAGTACTTTTTTAAACATATGTTGCCCTGTTACAGGTTTCGCACCCTCTGTGAAATAACATATTGTAAATCTTATATCTGACGCCCTTTCCGTAACTTCCTCACCGTTTAGCAAGTTTGGATGAGTCGCTGTCTATATGTGATGTAATTTGAGTTATCTAGTTAAGAATACAAAACAAAGAGTTCATGTTTCTTTTTTAATGCAAGTTGGTTTGATGCCCAAACCTGCTCTGTTTGTGACGTGATCGCGCATTATTTAAGCCTTTTATTTATTACCTTTGTAATGATTTTTTAAGGTTTTATAATAAAGCAGCAGTTGTAAGTGACGCCGAAAATCGTTAAAAATTGAGTTGCGATCATGAACAACTATTTTTGTCGAACACTGGAAAACTTTTGAAGCTGGCAGGGTGATAATTAATAGAATATGTGCTCTTCCGTTTACGATATGAAATGAGTCTTTCTCAGCAAAAGCGATGTTTTCCCCATAAAATTCCATGTCTGCCAATGGAATGTTCATTATAAAACACAAACAAATTTCTCCATATGCTGTGTAATGTATTGGTTAATCACACAACAGTAATCTGCCAGTTTAATTATACATTCAAGAGATGTTTATTTCTTAAAGTCATGAGATTAACCATAAATGAACAGGAAACAGTGAACGCACATTGCCAACAATACAATCGGTAGTGCAGACGACACATGTACGTTTGGATGAAAACAATACAATCACTGGTTATGCAAGACACAGTTTAAAATCAGTCACGTTCCTCATAAATAGATGGTAAAATATTTTGCGTAAAACCGTTTATTTTGAACTAGTCGTGAAGTATTGATGAAATTATTACAGTGTTTTCTTACTTTTGTACGTTTCCGAAATGAATTCTGCTTATTTTAGGTTGAATCAATTAGTTTTTAAAAAACATATTTTTGATTTGATTTTTGTTCAGAGACATTTTGAAAAGCTAGAAAAAACTGTATGAAAACGATTCAGTCAAAACAATGTTTTATATGAAATGTACTTGAACGACGGTCTTCTGTTTGGCGAGAAATGATGCTGGGATCTGGCAAAAAGTCATCTTAGATTAGGGAGCTTCTTTGATTTNCATTTTTAATTTCCAAATACTTTATTTGTTGAAATCGCTGAAGCTGGGCGGTCCAATTTACAAATTTACTTTCGCTTATNTTGAACACGCAGCTCGCACCCAACATTAAATACGTTGGTCTACAACGGAAATAAAAAGCACCAGCGGGGTGTGATACATAATTTGCCACACCGAACACAGCTTTGATTTTTGTCTTGTCACATTTTACTTTTTCCGGATTGTAAAAACCTCAATTATTATTTGTAAGGATGTTACAGAAAGGCGCATTTCAAAGACAAGTGACAAACATTTGGTGAAATATTTTGTGCAGCTGCTTCCAAGCCAATATGGCGACTAGCAGTACGAAAACAATATAGATAGACGTCTTACGCAGGGAATACTGTGGGAGAAACCCAACATTTACAATGGGGACAACGGCCTTTGTGATAAAAATTCTAAAGACCCTATTTGGTATCAATCGAAAAGATTGTCAACACGCAAGACTTTTTTGCAACTAGTAGCCGCTTTAATCATGAAATGGAGATAAATTGACAGATAAAACTTTCTACAAAAGCCAAGTACCTTTATATCTTGTGCCTTTTTTAATTCGACGTGGTTCTCCGAATCTCAGACTCCCATCAAATCCAACATGTTACACAGTATTATTGCAATTTAAATGTTTTAACCACTCATCGCTTTCTCTAAGGAAGACATTTATAATAAAAAGCAGCATACATATTTTCATTGGAGCATATCGCATCATTTTATCATTTTTGCGGTGATACTTTTTAGTACACATCAGTACGTGGACAATGTTTAACTATATCCTTCAGTTTGGGCATTCATGTCAACACGAGATTGGTAGCCGCGCATGTTAGTCGATAATGTTATCTGCTTCTATGACAAGTTCGCGCAAAAAAATTGATGGCGTTCTCAGCGCGCCTTTTATTTTTCACCTCACTGAAGCAGTAGCGTGGCCAGCCCAAAAATTTGCGGGGGGAAGCAAAATGTTTGGTTTTAGGCGAATAACACTATTTGTTTGGGATACCGCCTCTCAAAACACAAAATACACTATATATGCTAAAAATGTGGGGGGCATGGCCCCCAGGCTACGCCTATGCACTGAAGTACACTTCACAGATTGAGTCCGAAAAGGTCCGGATTTTTTATCACACTACTATTTTTTCAGCACTTTAGACCGACAGACGACAAATTAAGTTGAAAATCAACCCTTGTCAGACAGTAACTATAGTCTCCAGAAAGAGGACGCAGTCGAATCTATCAGCAAATATTTTTGAAAGGAAATCGATTTCGCACAATTCTGCGCGTTCTCAGTCCTTAAATCTGCAAACAGCGAGAGCAGAGAAAGCAAGCAAAGTCAAGTCTAAAATGAACAAATCAACACACGAGCTGCGGCAAGTAAAATTTGAAAAGTACGCCGTTCTCAAACAGTTGCTTTCACTACACTGAAATACTAACGCCAATTACGGAGAAGCAAAACCCACATCGACGGAATCACGACATGATTACTCAACACAGAGTGCTGGTAGAATGTGTAAGCAGAATGGCTTTTCGTAAGGTTGACAGACGTACTGGGGACTCCCTTGGCAGCGCCATTAACATTGAAAGCTAAGTATTGTCAATAAGGGAGGTGCCACTGCCTTGTCAGACAGATTTCAAACTCTGTGAAACCACAACAACTTTCACTTCTCGGATAATATCCTGGTCAGTCAATGGAAGAATGCGGCTCATAAAAAATTGTTTCCTCTGCGTCTTCATTAATTCAGTAATTGTCGCTATGGCCGAGGATGGATTGCGAAAATTTCAAATGCAGTGCTGTGTTTTGAGGGCAACGAATTACCACTGTCGCTTGCTTCTTATATTGAAGTTATTTTTTTCCAGGTTGAAGCCTTGCATTGCAATACTATTATATATAAATTAAACACACCAGCAATTCATGCTTATTGTTTCGCAAAAAAACGATCCATGCAGCATTTTTGCAACACAGAGGCCGCGAACAACCTTGAAAATCATGCAACAGTTAAACAATTTTTATAATCATTTACAACGAAATTCGTCAATTCATTTAAGGTGATGCACTGATTACCAACGGCTCAGGCACAAGCACGTTCACGAAGGTGTTCCGATTTTAAGCCAGACAGACGAACGAACCGCACAGAGAGTTAGTTGCGTCTCATCTCACATGTCTGCATGGGCGTGGCGTCAGTAGCGTAACCAGCCCAAAACGTTTTTTGGGGAAAAAAATTGGGGGTACCAAAATGTTTGATTTTAGGCGAGCAACAGTATTTTGTTTGGAATACCGCCTCTCAAAGCACAAAATGACAAGATATTCTTAGAATTGTGGGGGGCATAGCCCTCTGTGTCCCCCCTGGCTACGCTACACCTATATGTGGCAACTTTCTAGCAGCTTTCTGGACATCGCACGCTTCGCAACTACAGATATGCTTCAGCTGTAATTTTATTCGACCTAGAGTCGAACACCAGACCTACCAACACGAGGCGGAACCAACTAACCGCTACACCAGTGGTGTAAGGATATGGAAATTTTGCAATCGGATTGGATCCGAAATTTTTTCATAAACTTCATATCCCATCCGTATCCGAAAGTTTAAAATTGTGCGCTCCGATATCCAATCCAAATCCGAAACCGCCCACTCAATTGCACATGAGGCACAATATTTGATGGTGTCTATTTTGCCACATGGGGCAAAAGTTCTGGCTATTTTGCCTTTAGTCAGACAGAATTGGTTGAAGTGGTCATGTGACAAGTATGATATGCACAAGAAGACATGGGTTAGATTTTAGGATTAGAGTTAGGATTTAGATTTAGGTTAGTCTTCAGTTCACCCAAACAAACAAGAACCCACTAACATAGCTTGTCAGAAGCAGCACTGAAACCATGACAACACTCGTCCATTGGACTAAGCCGTTACAGATGTCGTTATCAAGTGGGAAGGTTATGCGGTTTGAACTTGTCAAGACCATTTCAAACAATTGTGTTTTTCTGAAAGGAAAAGAGCTCCAGCAATGTTGATGCTGTTGCCTCATCAGGCATAATAGACACTGCCAACATACTTTGTCTTGAATGCCATGGCTACAACTGCCTACCACAATCAGTTTATGAGAGATCTCGACAAGAAGTGCACAATTATTTTTCTACATGGTAGAACACGTTATAGTTGTGCACAATTCTCATATGCTCTTTAATGAAGATGTTTATATCAAATGGTAGTCTCCAACTGGCTTACATCTGTGCACCTGCTGGACTCCATGCAATGCCAACAGCTATTGTACGTTAATTTAACTATGACAGAACTATCACGATAATTTTATGTCCAATGTTATCATTTCTGAAAGCAGTGCAATGTGAGTGAATGTTCACCTCAATCCCTTTTCTATTTGAAACTCTTACTC
>JGI24021J15306_10012865_pt1 | contig 10406 bp, 4 predicted proteins | sample Ectturendosymbi1_FD_15306 | JGI IMG/M metagenome (IMG submission 15306) | reverse complement strand
GTTTCAGCCCCATTCGGATTAAACTAAAAAGTTAGTTTCAGGGCAAATTGTTATTTTCAGGGCAAATTTTTTCCGCCCTCCCAGTAAAATGCCTTCCCGTACGCCTATGGCTTTAAGTGTAAATTGTTTTGAAAAGATCTTAATACACTTTGCTCAAGCACGATGTGAGATTACACGCCGTGAAGCAGTGCCACAAAAAGATGGAAAACGTTCAATTTAAAACATACCTTATTTCCTGCAGTCAAGAGTGGTGACGTTTACTGAGAATTTAGCAAATATTTCAAAACCAGAGCTGAATCTCGTAACACCAAATCCAAACGGAAGAGAACGTCTGTACTGCGTCCCCAAAATGCTTCCCCATCTCTTGTTTGCACCACTGATAACCGTCCATATATTTTTGTACTTAATGTACCATAAACGCCGACTGGAATATTATGTATGTTTTGTGAAAATGCAGTGAAGCCTGCTTTGTGTTGTTTTTTAAATGAAATGTTTGTGTTTTGACCAGCAGCAATTATCACTTTTTTACAGATCACTTACAAAAATATTTTTAGCTAGGTGTTATTACAAATCTGTGAATGCAGTGAGAAAAATACAGCTGCAATATCGTTTGTTAAAACATTTACTAATTCAATTTTGAATTAACAAAGTTTATCCTACAGATGAAAAAGTTTGTTTAAAACCAGTTGATAAATTAAAGTAATTATTAAAGTGACAAAATTATTTATTTTCGAATATAAATAACTTTGAGATAAACATTGATCTTTTTCATACGCTTAGAAATATGAGTCAGGACAATTTGTGTGAATAACTATTTAAAATAATTTAATTAAAAATTGGTCATAAATATGCTATTAAATTTATAACACTTTTTTGAAAAATTCGATTGAAAGTTAGATTTCTCTTAAACTACTAACGGTCGCTGTCAAAATTAATGTGGAATTCTGCTAAGTCTCGTTATCAGTTTTAACGAGAGATGAAAAGTGTCGAAAATATTAACTTTTTATCTCGCATGCGTTTCGTCGGTCAAAACGTAACACCATTTTTAATACAACTTGTTGCAAGTAATTTTCAAGCAATTGTTTTGAAAAACAAATATTTTTCATTAGATGTTGAACGAACAACAGCAAAGCAAAGGTACTAGCGCGATGAACTGCATTCTTTCCTAGAGCAGATGTCAATGCGACTTGTTGACATAGATTCTTAACCTTTTCCTAGTCCAACCATAAAATCATTTCGTTAAAAAAAATCCATGAGAAATAGCAGTAATGTTGCTTTTAAAAGACTTTTACGACGGTGTCCAACAGGACCGCGACCAGCTGATACTTTCGGGGGAGGCACAATAATTGCAACTTTTGACTTAACAACAGAAAACGTTTTTGACGCTTTCAAAATGTTTTTGAAAATTGCGAGGGTAATTTCCTGGTTGCCACCTCTTGATTGCGGGACGTGTGTCCCATATTTTCTTGTCTTGCGGTCAATGAATACTGTGACTCTTAAACATTACGACAATAGAATACATCAACAGATTGGATCTCTACATAATCGTTGGTCAAAGATGCACTGGATTATTATGAGAAGCAGCAATTTTTATGATGCATGGCACATCATACACCAATGTTTCGTGAAACCAGGTTATGATATTTTCGTGTACATGCAGATTTTGCACTATAACACAGTCATCAAATCTGATATAGCATCTTACTGACAAATTATTAAGGCTTTGCAAGAAACCGTGACTGCGCACGTAGAATCATAACTTGCTTCTAATACATCATGTGTAAGAATCTCTGCTGATACCTTGACACACGCGAAAGTAACAATTTTCTAAGAGTCAGGCCCGCAAATCTGCTACTCACGGTACTTAGCTGACCACGTGGACAGTCTGTAGCTTCATGCAATGCTTTTTCAGTCGCTTCCTTTGATGTCAAAAGGCGATCGGCAACTGTGTTTCCACAGCAGCAAATCAAAGCCGAATGTAAAATTTCCGTCATCTAAAAAAGTGATTTCTTCAAATATAAATTTTGAAATTCAATATAGTTTAAAAATTAATATCAGTGAGTTGTCATGCTGATAAATTAAAGATCAAATTTTTTACAAAGTTTGTTGAAACCGCAATTCGACCGCAGAGCTAAGTGCAGATGAATAGATGACCTTATAGGTCATCCAATATATTGACTTCAAGGATAGGAATAATTGCTTACCCTAAACAGTGCAGATGTTTGAGATTTGGATAAACAATTGTTTCCTTTTCTTTTTTTCAAAACAAAATCCAGTTTAATTATCTGATTAATTAGCAATCGTTACAGTTTTGGACTATCCTTGCGAATACTTATGCATTTTCCTTTGATTCACATAAATGAGTTCACAGCTTCTCAGTCTAGCCTTCCACTAAGCAAGTAATGAAAAGTCTCCAGCATATCGCTAAAGTTTTTAGACTTTGATAAGTGTGAATACCTTGCTTCAGATGGAATTCAGCTAAAAAACAAACAGGAAAACAAATACACGGACATTGAGGTACCACAGTTTGTTAGTTTTTTAAATCAAGTGAATTATTTTCAGCAATTGTTTTGTGAATATCAGAAATTATTCGTTTTAGACGACGCTACTTTGAAGACAGATTTCGCTTTGCCGTTGCTTTGGACGTTAACTTCACTTTTTCTTTTGAGCCAGTTCTTCAAACTACTGCTTGGCCGCACTAGATCTCGGGGCAAGCGTTGAGCAGCCATTCGATTGTTTCATAGTCCAGAACCGTCAGGTCGTGCCGTCCATGAGGAGGTCGATGGATTGGACATTGGAGGACAACGTGGTCGACGGCAAATTGTGCAAAAACCGTGGCAAAAAGTTGTGTTAAATTCCGTTATCAACAGGCGTACCAATAAGGAAAAAGAAAACAGGATCGGTAACAGGGAATGGCACTACTAACCATGGCATCGTGTCTACAGTTAAAGTTTTAAGCTTAGATTTAATGTTTAAAATCCGCTAACATTGGCCCATAACGCTTATTCACAGTAGTGTAGGAACTGGAGTTGCAGGGGATGCAAACTCTCAGCCAAACGTTTTGATTTGTCGAACATTTGGGAAAAATTTCAAAAAATTCGGGCAACAAAGTTTTGACATTTTTTAACAATATCAATGAAACCAAACTTCTTTGTGATTGAGTGTATAAGAAAAAATTTATTATATCACAGAAAATGGATTAAATAGCATATATATAAAATCAACAAATTGTTTCTAGTAACTTCGTGGTTTAGTTTATGACAGTTGATGACTAACTGACTTACTTAAAAGTTGAGAAAAAGAAGATATTTCATTTCTGTGCTTCATTAATTGTACACCGGGGTAATTTAGTACATTGCAGGACACCTACATGATATTAGTAAAGTCCATTCCAGGCAAGTAAAGAAATGCTTTTGCTTCTAATTTTAGTGTTTGGATGAACACATTTTCCCATACTGTTTGTTGCATACACGTGCGGTTGAACAAGCAATGTTGTGAGATTCACGGCAGAGTCTATTCGTAAAATTAATAATGTGATACACGCCACATATATCACATATATGTCCTCAGAGAAGCAAGCAGCTTCAGGCCTACCTCAGCTAGGTGTGAGGTTCCTTGCTGACAGCAATAGCTGGAATGTGAATGGAATGCCAATGCTTAACAGTACTGAGCCAACTGTTTCTGACAATGTTCTTGCACAGTCTACCTAGCTTACTTTTTCAGTTGAGTTATTAAGAACCAAATTTCAAGTACCAAATATTCTATTTTCAAGTCCATGGCAGCTTGGTAGAGGAAAGATACTGTAGCAACAGCTGCAGAAAATTTGTAGGCAGAAACCTAGTTGCATAAACGATTTTCGGGTAAATTTAGGGAAATTTGGACAAAATCCCCTCTATACATTGTATTGTGTAACGTCTTCACCCCCACACACATAGCGCTAGGGTTTAAACATGCATCGCAGTAAAGAGAAAAACACAAATACACGAAAGAAGACGAGGATATATACATTGCGGTTAGTACAGAGTATAGGCTTGATGGCGCTAATGCATTTACTGTACTTCGATGAGATACAAGCTTTTAAGACACACGCATGAATGTCGCCATTATAATTATTATAATGAAGAACTGCAATAACTTCCAAGTACATCGATGTATAGAATGCATGAGGGAGTTGGAGGCTGCGAAGGACCAAGGGTCATCTAGGCTGCAGACCTCCCAAATACGAAGCTGCTTTAGTGTAAAGGGAACGGTGTATAATAGTTAGTAAAAGTCTTTTGCTGTGAGTATAAAATGTGATATGTGCAAAGCGGTTATATGGTACCAAACAAACACCAAACAAATAGCATGTTCCTACACCTATGCTTATACTGTACACTTGTTCGCTAATTGTAATTGGAGCAGATTAATATCCTGATAAGTCTTTCCGTGGTGAAAGCCTGAAAAAGCTTTTGGTTGCAATGTGCAAAAATAAATAACCACAAATTGGCAATCCAATGTCTTTATAAACAACTTTACCTTGCCCTTAAATTTTTGCAAGTTAGAATTTGGAGAAACAGGATATTCTAATAGGTTTAGGAGCAATGTGTTGTTTTCTTTTAGACCTATTAAGATAGAGCACAGAATCCATTTTTCGGCACAGTCGTAGTGCCAAATGCAAACAGGATATTGTCATTTACAAAAGTCTTGAGAAAAAACCGTGTTGTTCTGTTAAGTGCAGTATAGAGTACTGTAGATCTGACATGCAACCGATATAATCTTTTAATTTAAAGAATTTTCTCACCTTCAGCTTTAGGTCTTCTCGCATGACCACGTACAGGAAAGGATTGAAACAGCTATGACTCCAAGCCAGCGTGGTACTAATCATATGAATGTAATAGTGAACAGTTGGGATGTGTGATTCCCCTGTAAGCACAAAGCAGTGTTTGTTTAACCAAATCTGTTATATGCTCCAAGGTTTGGCTGCTTCAATTCACGACAAATTTCAAAGCATATTATCATTGACATTTATTTTTTGAGACTGATTTTCACAAATCCTAAATATTTTTTTATTTTAAAAGTATTCGGAGAAGCAGTAGCCTCTGCAAAGCAGCGTCTTTTCATCATTATGCTAAAAACAGTTTCAACAGATATCAGTGTTCTGAGCACATCATGAAGCAAAGAAAGATAATAATGACCACGCTAAAAAGTTAATGGTGCATTCCAAAGAAGATAAAACAATCGTTTCACATCACCACTACTATTTTTCCATAGCTCAGCATTAATTTGAGAAAGTCTCACCAATGAGTTGAAAAGCTTGCAAAGAGTAAACTGCGTTTGAAATCTGGTTGGGAAGCCAGCAGAAAATGAAGAGAGCAATAACAGTCAGAACCAATACCGTGGCTCGATCCTGAAAGACACAGGTGAGACGGTCTACTGCAAGTTTCCTGGCGTAGCTACGTCGATGATCTACCTATCTACACAACTGCAGTGTGGATGTAAACGTGATCGTACAAAAGCTATACATATCGCTCAAAACCGATTCAAGCTTGGCTGCCCGATCCAACACCTGAAAGAAGACAAGCACAGTGTCGAGAATGATTCGGATAAACAATTTAAGATTTTTTAATGTCCCGGCATTTGGCGCGTGTCTGTCGTGATTACATTTCTACAATTTATACCAATATACTCAAAATTTCATGTACATAACATAACAGCAAAAGATGGCTAAATATCTCAAAAATCGTAAACAAAATCAGTGCTAAGTTTGTCAATGTTTTAAACACAGCTTTTTAACAGCATTTATTGGTCCTACTCCTAACACAACTAAAAAAATGAAACCACTCTGTGGCTAAAATCTGCTTTCTCAACTTCTCGGAATGACGTTTGCTGAAATCAAGACACCTGTACCAAGATTATAGTTAATTTTTGTAAGACTGATGGAAGATTTACCACAAATAGATTCAAAGATTCTTTTCTATTTTATCGCAACTGGATGGGGAGTTTTAACACAAAGTAATTTTTGCATTTTTAAAACTGTTTGCCAAGTTTTTGTGGGTTTCACTTCCAACTTAAAATAGTTTTGCCCCACTTCCGAAAACGTTTTTGTACTTTTGACCCGCAGGGACGATGGGCCAACCGTTTCCTGTAAAAGTGTTGGGAGCGTGTTTGTTGCAAAACACGTCATGCCTCAGATAAACTTGATTCTTGAAAGTGCTTGGCAATCTACTTGCGTATATTTCGTTTAAAAAATCAGATTGAGAAAAATCAGATTGCGAAGGCTCTAGGTTTTTGTCTTCATCTGCACTTCAGCAAAGAATGTTGAATCACGAAATAAAACATTAAATTTGCCGAACGCAATGGAGGATTTGGATAAATGTTAAACTTCAATTTAATGCAAGCTGTCGTCAGGATTTTTAAGATGGACATCCCGACAGAGTGTTGGATTGCATAACTGCCGCGTATATCTGCACAGTTTCTGCAGTCTGGTAAACATCCCAGAATATCTCAACTCATACAGTATACCAAATATTTATTTCTATCATTTGGACAGGAAGCGACGGACCAAAACCGTCTTGGACTGAAATTTAAAACAGGTCTGTCATTTTCGCGTCCAGGTAAAGATCCCGCAATCGATAAAATTTTCAATGCCTTACCTGCCGTTTGCTGGTAAGCTTGCCTCTGGTCTTTCGCGTTTTGAGAAAAATGGCTATTGTTGTGTAACAAACTGCGATTATGATGCACGGTAGGACGAAGCCAATCACAAATCTAAATTTAACCACAGGAATCAATAGGGACCATGCAACACATTAAGTAAATGCTTTTTGTTGCAACTGTATCGACATGTAATTCGATGAAGATTGGAGAATTTTATCAATTTAAAAACAATAAACAGTGATTAGATTGAAAAAAACAGTAAAATGCACAAAACTATCTTCTCCATTTCTTAATACCGAACAATTTCAACCAAGATTAATCAAATTCACCACTCTGATTTTTCATCAGCTATTTTCGAAATGAACTACAAATAGTTTGCCTGTACCGTTAACTTTGTTTAGCATTTGCCAAATAAGTCAGTACACAGAAATAAACGGAGAACGTTCGGACTCCATTGATAACGAAACCACTATATCTATCTCGTGGCCAACGCAAATGAACATGAAGGGATGTTGAAGCAACCTAATCCAAAAATTTTAAAACATTGGTGGTAATCTCGTTTAGAAAATTTTAGCAAAATCATTGAAACACATAAAGGTGAAACCGGGAAAAGACAATTGTTAATATTGTATTTTTAAAAAAGTTGAAAAGTGCCGTAAATTACAAATTGTAATCTTCTGAGATTTTTAAAGTTGATGTCTAGAAAACATACTTCAAATCGTTTTTGAAATAGGGCTAAGATATACAACACTGCTCTGCTCTAAATTTCAAGGGGAATTTTAACCCATATAGTTCGCACAAAGTGTGTAGAAATGATGCACTCCACAGATTTTTCACGATATAATCAATTGTATTTTTACGCGTAGGATATGAAATACTTCATGTTTCAAAGAAAATAATGCGGGTATTGGCGAAGTGATCGCAAATCCAACAAGTTGGCCAAACCTTAAAAATAAAAAAAGGACGATAAAGGGGTATAATACAGAAAAGGAGAGAAAAGAAAAAAGAGAAACAAAACAAATAAACAAGGACTACACTAGACAATGCCACATAACAGTCAGCAATCATCGAAATAATTAGGCCTACAACAATGGCGCATAATGGTCAACTAGCGTCGAAATACTTGTCACAAAGAGCAACTGCCTGATAATAACAACAGAGAAATGGACCACATGTAAATCAAGAAGAGACAAAAATTGTATTTGAAGGGGCAGCTGCTTACGTAATTTATAAACGTACGGCACGGCCTATTTGATAAGTCTTTCGGTATTGCATTCCACAGTTTAAAGCGTCTGTAAACAAAATGGCGCAGTTGTTTTACAGATTTGAATAAAGTAATGATTAATACCTGTTGATCAAGTTGTCGTGCACAAAATTGTGATAGATTGTTAAGTATTCTTGTTCTTCGGTAATTTGTTTGGTAGCATCTGATTGCGTATCTTATACATGTATTTTGAAAGTTCGTGGTTGTGAAAAACCACATATCAAAGAATAAAAAAATTATAAATCAAAAAATGTTTATAATGAAAACAAACTAGAGAAAAGAAAACTATAAGATAAAATACATCCACGTAAAGAGGGAAACGCTATTAGATATCAAGCATTGACGTGTTGTATTGCATCCGCAGTATAACCATTTCTCATTGCTTTTGGTAGAACCTGTCGACTATCGTTTTTAATATGTATTCTTTGAGCACGTTAACAAACAATCGTTCATAATTTTCGATGGTCAAGGTTGGTTTACCATTGGCAGTGCAAGGTATTGAAAAGTTTGTTAGAATGTACCATAGTATAAGGTTCAGTTTCAAATTTGTTAGACTCGCTTTCATAATCCCTTGGAGTGACGAAAGTGGTCAGCACCAGTCATCTACCTTTATTTGCGCCGAAACCACGCAGCTACTTTTCGTATTGAAAACATTCTTAAACTCGTCAGAACCTTAAGCATGAAGTATGTTTTTCTTTCAAGGAAAATTAATAAAATAATTCAACATATTTTGCAAATATAAGCTTTATAAACTAATATACTGTATGTTTTCAGATATCTGCATCGTAATATAAACAACCTGATTGAAAATGCTTCAACATTTGACATTCGAAATAAAATCTTTTGAGCTTTAGGTATTTCGACAACTCTTCTGTGAACTATATAGCGTCATGCTAGTCTCACCTTCACCAACCAGCAACAAAACACCGTCAAACCAACCAAATCCAGTATTTAATGTATGCACACAATTGCTCCAGCTTTTCCTTGTTTGATATTTCTATTGATTTCAATAAATAGCCAGCGTAATTTTTGAAAGAAAATTTATCGTGTTCTAACAAGGAAATAACCGACAAAAAATAATGAAAACAAAGGCTTTAATTGTCATGAAAATTTTGTACAAAGTTATCTGCGCAAGCCTGCTGTGTGGACAATATCATGACCAATAATTTTAACGAAGCTTTGCCTTTTGAATAAGATTACTTGTGGTGTCCAATTCTATGTGAACGTATTTCGTTTTTCTGTATTTTAGCAATCACCCTTCTACATTCGACAATGCTAGCAATTACCACAAGTTGCAGAAGCAAAAGCTAAGAAAACATGAAATCTCACCTGGAAATGAAGTGAATGGCAAACCACTCATTGTGCATCGTTCCGTTCCGGGAAAAAGTCCAAACGCATTTGTTATAACCTGCATGGTATATAAAACAAAGAAGCAGTAAGCGATTTGCAGTAAGATAAGAAACCTTTCATTGCTTCTAATTAATTTATTCTTTTCAAATGAAGCTGTAACAACGAAATGAAACCCAGTCGCATCTGTTATAAAAGGTTCTAAAAAACTTGACGGAGCCAAATTTTCTACGCAAAGCTTCAACGATGCAAATGGTTAGAAAGAAAAGTTGGCGTTACCGATGGACAAACCATCATAATAACCAACTCCTGTTATTTCACCACCGTTAGGCATCATTCAAATTACTTATAACATCATTCGGATGTTATTCGTTTTTCTCTGATATAATCAAAGCTCTTGTTTATTGCTTATATTGGTCAATACGGGACGTAGTTTGAAAAAAATATATTTCGTGTTGTATCGGACACATTTAACACGCAAACTAATGAATCGGACACATTTCTCTCACAGAGCGCTATATCGGACTGATATAACACATCAACTACTGTAGCGAATCAGAAAGACGTAACACATCAAGTGCTAAATCGAAAAGATATAGCCAGGCTTGTCCATGAGAATGGGGTTCCCATGAGGAATCTGTGGGATTTTTCCAAAGGGATAGGACAGTGGATTTGAAATTTGTCCCATATTACATCGCTAGTCATTTTACGTCTTACAACAGGAATTTTCTGAAGTTGAACACCGCTGTTATGCTAACAGCACAGTACAGTAAGTACTGTATTTCTCTTAGAGGTTCAGTGCCGTAACGTAGTGATGCGAGTGCCACTAAATTAAGACTGTTGTGCCCTTTTTTAGGTGACAACTGCACATTGGGGCACCCAATTTTTATTGGATCTCCTAATTGCAAGTTTTGGGGCATGTTAATAGCGGTTCTTTGGAGTCATGCACATGGTATAATGTATTAGACAGACATTAAACATTAGACATGCGCGTGGTAAAATATACTTCGACTTCGTAAATAAAGTAACGGGTACGTGTGTTCAATGCGTTCGCGGAGTCATAATACCTTTCACGCACACATTTCTGTTGCACTTTTTTAAGCCTTGAAAGACTTTAACTTTGCACAGGTCTTGATCCTAATCACGCCCCTGAGAACAGCAA